>Ga0207683_10000744_pt1 | contig 29624 bp, 27 predicted proteins | sample KBSM73metaG_FD_184333 | JGI IMG/M metagenome (GOLD analysis project Ga0207683, IMG submission 184333) | Miscanthus rhizosphere microbial communities from Kellogg Biological Station, Michigan, USA - KBS M7-3 metaG (SPAdes) (version 2) | ecosystem: Host-associated > Plants > Roots > Rhizosphere >... | reverse complement strand
TCACCGAAATCATTCTCAACAATCTGTACAAGCTGACGCAGCTGCAGGACAGCTTCGGCATGAACATGGTCGCGCTGGTCGACGGCCAGCCGCGCCTGCTCAACCTCAAGCAATTCCTCGAGTTCTTCCTGCAGCACCGGCGAGAGATCGTCGTGCGGCGCACGCGCTTCGAGCTCCGCAAGGCGCGCGACCGTGGCCATATTCTCGAAGGGCTCGCCGTTGCGCTGTCCAACGTCGACGAGATCATCGCGCTGATCAAGGCGGCGGCGACGCCGGCCGAGGCCAAGGCGGCGTTGATGGCCAGGACCTGGCGCTCGGCGCTGGTCGAGGAGATGCTGAACCGTTCGGCGGCCGACGCCGCCAGGCCCGAAGGCCTCGCCCCGGAGTACGGCTGGCAGCGGCACGGCTCTCCGCAGGGCTATCGGCTGTCGGAAGCGCAGGCGCAGGCGATACTCGAGCTCCGCCTGCAGCGCCTGACGGGGCTGGAGCAGGAAAAGATCACCGGTGAATACCGCGAGGTGATGGTGCAGATCGTCGACTTGCTCGACGTTCTGGCCAAGCCGGCACGAGTCACGACGGTGATCGGCGACGAGCTCAAGGCGATCCGCGATCAGTTCGGCGACAAGAGGCGATCCGAGATCGTCGCGCACAGCGCCGACCTTTCGATCGAGGACCTTATCGCGCCCGAAGAGATGGTGGTCACGCTGTCGCACGGCGGCTACATGAAGGCGCAGCCGGTCGCCGAGTATCGCGCGCAGCGCCGCGGCGGCCGGGGCAAGCAGGCGACCGGAACCAAGGAAGACGATTTCATCGACCACCTGTTCATCGCCAACACGCACGACTTCATCCTGTGCTTTTCCAACCGGGGACGCGTGTACTGGCTGAAGGTGTACAACGTTCCGCAGGGCGGTCGCATCTCGCGCGGGAAACCGATCGTCAATCTGGTGCCGCTGCTGGAGCACGAAAAGATCACTGCGATCCTGCCGGTCAAGGAATTCGTCAGCGATCGCTTCGTATTCATGGCGACGACCAAGGGCACGGTCAAGAAAACGCCGCTATCCGATTTCTCGCGTCCGCGCCCGTCGGGCATCATCGCGGTCGATCTGGACGATGGCGACTTCCTGGTCGGCGCAGCGCTGACCGACGGCAAGCACGACGTCATGCTGTTCAGCTCGGGTGGCAAGGCGGTGCGGTTCGAGGAAGGCGACGTGCGCTCGATGGGACGAACCGCGCACGGCGTGCGCGGCATGATGCTGGACAAGGGCCAGCGCGTCATCTCGATGCTGGTCGCCGAGGACGAGCAGCAATCGGTGCTGACGGCGACCGAGAACGGCTACGGCAAGCGCACTCCAATCGTCGAGTACACGCGTCATGGCCGCGGCACCAAGGGCATGATCGCCATTCAACAGACCGCGCGCAATGGCAAGGTCGTCGCTGCGGCGCTGGTCTTGCCCGACGACGAGGTGATGCTGATCTCGACCGGCGGTGTGCTGATTCGGACCAAGGTTTCGTCGATCCGGGAGATGGGCCGCTCGACACAGGGCGTGACGCTGATCAACCTGGGCGAGGGTGAAAAGCTCGCCGGCCTCGAACGAGTCGTCGAAACCGAGCTCGTCAGCGACGAGCCGGAATAAAAATCGGCAACAGGGCGACAGCTGCCGGCGCGCTGCCGGCGGCGAAATGAGCGACGACCCGGGCAGGCGATGAACAACGACGAAAGCGAGCAGGAGTTCCAGCGCCATCGAGCGGAGATAGACGGCCTCGACCGCGAGATCCTGCGCGCACTCAACCAGCGCGCCGCGCATGCGCAGGCGATCGGCAAGCTCAAGGGCGAAAGCGCCGCCTATCGTCCGGAGCGCGAGGCGCAGGTATTGCGCGCGATGCGCGATGCCAATCCGGGACCGTTGCCGGGCGATGCGGTCGCAGGAATATTCCGCCAGGTGATGTCCGCATGTCTTGCGCTGGAGCGCCGGCTTCGGATCGCTTACCTCGGTCCGGCCGGCACCTTTAGCCACGGCGCGGTAGGCAGGCATTTCGGCGAGTTCGTCGATGCCGAGCCCTGCGCGTCGATCGACGAAGTTTTCCGCGCCGCCGAATCCGGGCAGACCGACTACGCGGTCGTGCCGGTCGAGAATTCCACCGAGGGCGCGGTCGGGCGCACGCTGGACCTGATGTGCCAGACCGAGTTGACGATCGTCGGCGAGATCCGCCTGCGCATCCAGCAGAATCTGCTGGCGAAGGGTATCCCGCTCGACGCGGTGCGCAAGATCTATTCGCACTCCCAATCGCTGTCGCAATGCATGCTGTGGCTCGCGCGCCACTTGCCGGCTCTGCCGCGGATTCCGGTGGCGAGCAACGCCGAAGCGGCACGGTTGGCGGCGAGCGAACCCGGCGCCGCCGCGATCGCCGGCGAAACCGCAGCTGCGATCTATGCGCTGGACGTGCTGGCGCCCCATATCGAGGACGATCCGAACAACACGACGCGCTTCTGGGTGCTGGGCCGGCATGCGGTGGCCCGTTCGGGTGACGATGAAACGTCGCTGGTGATGTCGGCGCAGAACCGGCCGGGCGCCGTGCACGCGTTGCTCGAGCCGCTGGCCAGACACGGCGTCAGCATGAACCGGCTGGAATCGCGCCCGGCGCGCACCGGCCTGTGGGAGTACCTGTTCTTCGTCGACCTCGAAGGCCATCGCGACGACGCACCGGTGGCTGCTGCGCTGGCGGAGCTCGGCGCACGCGCGCCATTCCTCAAGCTGCTGGGATCGTACCCGGCCGCCCAATTCTAAGCAGCACGCAGGCGATGAGCACAACCGCGAACGCAAGCGCCATGTCGACGCTCTCGCCCGATTACGTGCGCCGCATCAGCCCCTACGTGCCGGGCAAGCCGATCGCGGAACTCGCGCGCGAATACGGGCTCGTCGAAAGCCGCATCGTCAAACTCGCCTCGAACGAGAACCCGCGGGGCCCGAGCCCGAAAGTGCGCGCGGCGATCGCCGGCGCGGTAGCCGACGTCACCCGCTACCCTGATGGCAACGGCTTCGCTCTCAAGCAGGCGCTGGCGGCGCGCTTCGGCGTCGGTCTCGACCAGATCGTGCTGGGCAACGGCTCGAACGACATCCTCGAGCTCGCGACGCAGGCGTTCCTCCGTCCGGGCGATGACACCGTTTATGCGCAGCATGCGTTTGCCGTGTATCCGCTGGCCACGCAGGCGCGGGGCGCTCGGGGCATCGAAGTGAGAGCGCGCGACCTGGGTCACGATCTCGCGGCAATGCGCGCCGCGCTGACGCCGCAAACCCGCATCGTGTTTATCGCCAATCCGAACAATCCGACCGGGACCTGGCTGTCCCCGGCCGACGTGCAGGCGTTCGTCGCCTCCGTTCCGGCCAACGTGCTGATCGTGCTGGACGAGGCGTACAACGAATATCTGCAGGCCGACCAGCGGGCGAACAGCGCCTCCTGGATCGCGGCGCATCCGAACCTGCTGGTGTCGCGCACATTTTCCAAGGCCCATGGACTTGCCGGCCTGCGCGTCGGCTATGGCATTGCGGATGTCAGCGTTGCCGACATGCTCAATCGCGTCCGGCAGCCGTTCAACGTCAACTCGATCGCCCAGGTAGCCGCGCTCGCTGCGCTCGCCGACGAAGACTATGTCGCCGAAAGCGCGCGCCTGAATCGCGACGGGCTCGCTCAGCTGATGGGCGTTCTCGATTCGATCGGCGTCGCCTATCTGCCCTCGCACGGAAACTTCCTGCTGGTTCGCGTCGCCGCCGCGGGAAAAGGCGCGGCGCCGGTCTACGAGTCGCTGCTTCGCTCCGGCGTCATCGTGCGCCCGGTGTCCAACTACGGCCTGCCCGACTGGCTCCGGGTGACCGTCGGATTGCCCGAAGAGAACGCCCGCTTTCTCTCGGCGCTCAGCGCCGCGCTCGGCCGATAGTGTCCTCGCCTGCGCCCGGCAAGCTCGTCGTCGTCGGAACGGGGCTGATCGGCGGCTCGTTCGCACTTGCGCTAAAAGATGCCGGCAAGGTCGGCAGCGTGGTCGGCGTCGGCCGTGGCCGCGACAATCTCGACCAGGCGCTGCGACTGGCGATCATCGATCGGGCGTATACGCGGGACGAGGGATGGACGGCTGAGCTGGCCGACGCCACGCTGGTGCTGCTGGCCACACCGGTTGGCGAAATGCCTGCGCTGTTCGCCGCAATCGCGCCGCATCTGGGACCCGGGACGATCGTCAGCGACGCCGGCAGCACCAAGCAGGACGTGATCGCCGCGGCACGTACGACGCTCGGCGCCGTGTTGCCGCGTTTCGTGCCGGCACACCCGATCGCCGGCAGCGAACGCTCGGGTGCCGCCGCTGCATCGGCATCGCTGTTTCGCGGCCGCCAGGTCGTGTTGACGCCGCTGCCCGAAACCGATCCCGGCGCCGTCGAGCGCGTGCGCGAATGGTGGACGCAGTGCGGCGGAATCGTCACGCTACTGAGTGCCGAGCGCCACGATGCACTGCTTTCCGCGGTCAGCCATCTTCCGCATCTGCTGGCATTCGCGCTGATCGGCGAGCTCGCCGCCCGTTCCGATGCCGCCGATTACTGGCGTGTCGCAGGAACCGGGCTGCGCGACTTCACGCGGTTGGCGGAAAGCCACCCGGACATGTGGCGCGACATATGCATCGCCAACGCCGTGCGGCTGCGCGCCGATCTGGCTGCCTATCGTCGGCAACTGGACCGTATCGATGCGATGCTCGCGAGCGCGGACGGCGCGGCGCTTGGCGCATTGTTCGCGCGCTCCGGCGCGGCACGCGCCGCCTGGCTTCCCGGGCGGCGCGGAGGCGGCGATGTCGATTAGCGCGTCGGGCCGGCGCGACGCCCAATTTCTCGACATCGCTCCGGTCGCGCGCATGTCCGGCACTTTGCGCCTGCCGGGCTCCAAGAGCATTTCAAATCGCAGTCTGCTGCTGGCGGCGCTCGCTCGAGGGACGACCGAGCTTACCGGATTGCTCGACGCGGACGATGTCGATCGGATGCGCGAGTCCCTGCACACGCTCGGCGTGCGCATTGAAGGCGACGGCGAGACCGCGATCGTCCATGGCGTTGCCGGCAAGTTTCCCGTGCGCCGCGCGAGCCTCTTCCTGGGCAATGCAGGCACAGCCTTTCGCCCATTGACGGCGGCGCTGGCGTTGTCGCATGGCGATTACGAATTGTCGGGCGCGCCGCGCATGCACGAGCGACCGATCGGTGATCTGGTCGATGCATTGAATGCGCTCGGGGCCGACATTCGCTACGCCGGCGCAACCGGCTTCCCGCCGCTGATGATCGCTCCGGGCGCGGTGCGCGGCGGCGGCAAGGTTGCGATTCGCGGCGACGTATCGAGCCAGTTTGTGACGGCGCTGCTGATGGCGTTGCCGCTGGCCGGTGGCGACGCGACGGTCGAAGTGCAGGGCGAGCTGATCTCGCGTCCTTACGTCGACATGACGCTCGCGCTGATGCAACGCTTCGGCGTCGCCGTCGTGCGCGAGCGCGACGATCGGTTTCAGGTGCCTGCGGCAGCGGGCTACGTGAGCCCGGGCGTCCTGTCGGTGGAAGGTGACGCCTCGTCGGCATCGTATTTTCTGGCCGCCGGTGCGATCGGCGGCGGACCGGTGCGCATCGAGGGCATCGGCCGGCGCAGCATCCAGGGCGACGTTGGCTTTGCCGCGACGCTGTCCGCAATGGGCGCCGACGTCCGCAGCGGCGACGATTGGATCGAGGTTCGCGGCGAGGCAAAGCTCCATGGTATCGATGCCGACTTCAACGCGATTCCCGACGCGGCGATGACGGCGGCGATGGTCGCACTTTTCGCCGAAGGCCCGACCTTGCTGCGCAATATCGGCAGCTGGCGAGTGAAGGAAACCGATCGCATCGCAGCGATGGCCCGCGAGCTTCGCAAGCTGGGCGCCTCGGTCGACGAAGGCGCCGACTGGATGCGCGTGACTGCGCCCGCGCATTGGCACCCGGCCTCGATAGCGACTTATGACGACCATCGCATCGCAATGTGCTTTTCGCTTGCCGCGCTTGGCGGCGTGCCCGTGCGCATCAACGATCCGCAATGCGTGCGCAAGACATTCCCCGGTTATTTCGCCGCCTTCGAGCGCCTGGCGCAACGACCTTGAGCGTCTGCGATCCGACGACGAACGAGCCCGCCGCCGATGTGCCGGTCATCGCGATCGATGGTCCTGCGGCATCGGGCAAGGGCACGATCGCGCAGGGCGTCGCCGCGGCTCTCGGTTACCGCTATCTCGACAGCGGCTCGCTTTACCGGTTGGTGGCGCTGCAAGCGTTGCGGCAAAAGGTGTCTTTCGATGACGAGCCGAGGCTCGCCGCGCTTGCCGACGGACTCGATTTGACTTTCGCAGGCGGGCGGACTTTCCTGTCCGGCCAGGATGTTAGCGAGGCGATACGCGCCGAGGAGGTCAGTGCGATGGCCTCCAAGGTCGCCGTCCTGCCGCGTGTGCGTACCGCGCTGATGACCCGGCAACGGGCCTTTCGCGCTCCGCCGGGGCTCGTGGCCGAGGGGCGAGACATGGGCACAGTCGTGTTTCCCGAGGCGAAGTTGAAGATCTACCTGACGGCGAGCGCCGAGGCCCGGGCGAGCCGCCGGCATAAGCAGTTGATCGACAAAGGAAACTCGATTACAATTCAAGGTCTTTTGCGCGATATCCGGGAACGGGACGCGCGCGACAGTGCCCGCGCGGAGGCACCGCTCAAGACCGCGGCCGACGCGATGGTTCTGGATACGACCGACATGGCCGCCGATGCGGCCATCGCCTTTGTCTTGCAGCAGTATCAGGCGCTTAGCGCAGCCGGATCCACCAGGCGCGCGTGAGCGCGTCGAAACAGGGTTAGCAGTACCGCAGCAGATTGGCCAGCCGGGCGCTACAGGCGTCTCGCGGCGACAGCAAGGTCCGCCATCCGGGCGCGAGTCAGGGCAGTCCGGACGGCGGTTTGACCAACGGACCCGTAGCCACGCCCGTGGCGACGGACGAAACGACAGGACACCACGATACATGACAACCGCAACCACCAACCCCGCTGCTCCGGCCCAGGAGAACTTCGCCACCTTGTTCGAGGAGTCACTCGCAAGGCAGGAAATGCGGCAGGGCGAACTGATCACGGCCGAAGTGACGCGCGTCGATTACAACATCGTCGTCGTCAACGCGGGCCTCAAGTCCGAGAGTTTCATCCCGATCGAGGAATTCAAGAACGACAAGGGCGAAGTCGAAGTCAAGGCCGGCGATTTCGTCACCGTTGCGATCGAGAGCCTCGAGGACGGCTACGGCGAAACCCGCCTGTCCCGCGACAAAGCCAAGCGGCTGAAGGCCTGGCACGATCTCGAAGCCGCGATGGAGCAGGGGACGATCGTTTCCGGCGTCGTCAGCGGCAAGGTCAAGGGCGGCCTGACGGTCATGGTCAACGGCATACGTGCGTTCCTGCCGGGGTCGCTGGTCGACATCCGGCCGGTCAAGGACACGTCGCCGTACGAATTCAAGACGCTGGAATTCAAGGTCATCAAGCTCGACCGCAAGCGCAACAACGTCGTGGTCTCGCGCCGTGCGGTGCTCGAAGCGAGCCTCGGCGCCGAGCGCGAGGAGCTGCTGAAGACGTTGCAGGAAGGCGCGATCGTCAAGGGCATCGTCAAGAACATCACCGACTACGGTGCGTTCGTCGATCTGGGCGGCATCGACGGCCTGCTGCACATCACCGACCTGGCGTGGCGCCGGGTCAAACATCCGTCGGAAGTGCTCGCCGTCGGCGACGAGGTCACCGCCAAGGTGCTCAAGTTCGACCAGGAGAAGAATCGCGTTTCGCTGGGCATGAAGCAGCTCGGCGAGGACCCGTGGGTCGGCCTGTCGCGCCGCTATCCGCCCGGCACGCGCCTGTTCGGCAAGGTCACCAACCTGACCGACTACGGCGCGTTCGTCGAGATCGAGCAGGGCATCGAAGGGCTGGTCCACGTCTCCGAAATGGATTGGACGAACAAGAACATCCATCCGACCAAGGTCGTGCAGCTGGGCGACGAGGTCGAGGTGATGATCCTGGAAATCGACGAGGAGCGCCGCCGGATCTCGCTCGGCATGAAGCAGTGCATGCCGAACCCGTGGGAGGAGTTCTCGATCAACCACAAGAAGGGCGACAAGGTCAAAGGACTGATCAAGTCGATCACCGATTTCGGCGTGTTCATCGGACTGCCGGGCGGCATCGACGGCCTGGTGCACCTGTCCGACCTGTCGTGGTCGGCGACCGGCGAGGCTGCGGTACGCGACTACAAGAAGGGGCAGGAAGTCGAGGCAGTGGTGCTGGCGATCGACGTCGAGCGCGAGCGTATCTCGCTCGGCATCAAGCAGCTCGACGGCGACCCGTTCTCGAACTACGTCGCGACGCATGACAAGGGCAGTCTCGTCAGCGGAACGGTGAAGTCGCTCGACGGCAAAGGAGCGGTCATCGCGCTCGACGGCGACGTCGAAGGCTATCTGCGCGCATCGGAAGTCGCGCGCGATCGAGTCGAGGATATCCGCTCGCACCTGAAGGAAGGCGACTCGGTCAATGCGATGATCATCAACATCGACCGCAAGAACCGGTCGATCAATCTGTCGATCAAGGCGAAGGACAGCGCCGACGAATCGGAGGCGCTGCAGCGGATGACTGCCGAGAATTCCGGCACCACCGCCGGAACGACCAACCTGGGGGCGCTGCTCAAGGCCAAGCTCGACAACAAGAACCAAGGGTAGGCGGCTCACGTGATGACCAAATCGGAGCTGATCGACCGCTTGGCGGCGCAGTTCCCGCAACTGGTGGCGAAGGACGCCGAGCTCGCGGTGAAGATGATCCTCGACGCGATGGCCGAAAGTCTGGCCAAGGGCGAGCGGATCGAAATCCGCGGGTTCGGCAGCTTCGGCCTCAACTACCGGCCGCCGCGCACCGGCAGGAACCCCAAGTCGGGCGAGCGTGTCCAGGTGCCGGAGAAGCACGTTCCGCACTTCAAGGCCGGCAAGGAATTGCGCGAACGCGTCGACTTCAAGGAAATGAAAAAGGGTTGATGATGACCCGGAGTGAAATATTTTCATTGGACTCGCAGCATGAGATTCGTCCGCTGGCTCGTCGGGCTCGTCGTCTTCGCAGGCCTGCTGCTGCTTGCGCTGCAGAACGCGGACCCGGTCACGCTCCATGTGTATGACGGCGTCGGTTGGCGGACGCCGCTGATCTTCCTGCTTCTGATCGTGTTCGCCGCCGGGGTCGCGGCGGGCCTGCTGGCCGGTTCGATCCGCTCGGTGCGCCTTAAGCGGCAATTGAACCGCCTGCGCCACCAGCAGCGGCGCGCGCCGGTGACGCGTCCGCGCGACGGAGGCTGAAGCGAAGTGCCGACCATCGAAATCGAGATCTGGTGGCTGCTGGCACTGACGCTGCTGTTTTTCGCGCTGGGCTGGATTGCCGCGCGTATCGACATCAAGCATCTCCTGCGCGAATCGCGTGCGTTGCCCTTGTCGTACTTCCGCGGCCTGAACTTCCTGTTGAACGAGCAGCCCGACAAGGCGATCGAGTCGTTCATCGAGGTGGTCAAGGTCGATCCGCAGACGATCGATCTGCATTTCGCGCTGGGTAACCTGTTCCGCAGGCAGGGCGAAATCGATCGCGCGATCCGGATGCATCAGAACCTCCTCGACCGGCCCGACCTTCCGCCGGACAAGCGCGAGACCGCGGTCTTCGAGCTCGCCCAGGACTTTCATCGCGCCGGCCTGCTCGACCGGGCGGAGGATCTGTTCACCAAGCTCGACGGCAGCACGTTCGAGCTGCAGTCGCTGGGCTCGCTGCTGCAAATCTATGAGCAGGAAAAGGACTGGCCGAAGGCGATCGGCGCGACCCGCCGCATGGAGACGCTGGCCAAGCATCCGTACTTCAAGGAAATCGCCCACTACCATTGCGAGATGGCGCAAGGCTCGCTGCTGCGCTCGCAAAGCGACGAGACCCGGCGGTTCATCGACCAGGCGCTGGCCGAATACAAGCTGTGCACGCGGGCGACGATGCTGCTGGGCGACCTCGAGGCTCAACAAGGCAACGATGCGGCGGCGATCGCCGCATGGCAGCGCATCGAATCGCAAAACCCGGCGTTTCTCGGCCTGGTCGCCGACCGGCTCGCCGACGCATACCGCAGGACCGGCGACGTCGCGCAAGGCATTCGCGTGCTGCGCAACTACGAGGACCAGTATCCTTCGCTCGATCTCATCACGACGCTGTTCAATCAGATCCTGGCTCACGACGGGCCGGAAGCGGGAACGCAACTGATCAAGGATGAGCTCTCGCGCAATCCGACCCTGCTCGGGCTCGACAAGCTGCTCGAAGCGCAACTGATGGAAGCGCCGGCGGAGCGCCGTCACGACCTGGAGCTGGTCAAGACGCTGGTCAGCCAGCACATCAAGCGGCTGGGCATGTATCGGTGCGAGCAATGCGGCTTTCGCGCCAAGCAGTACTATTGGCGTTGCCCAGGCTGCGGCAAATGGGAAACGTACTCGCCGCGACGGACCGAGACCCCGGATGGATTCGCGTGAAGGGGCGCCGCGTTGAACCGGGCGCGCCGCGGGCTGCGCCGGACGGGCAGGGTTGGCTAGGATGCGATCGAGGATGCCAAACCGGTGAACACCGCTGATCCCCGCGTTATCGTCGCGCTGGACTTTCCCGACATGCTGAGCGCGTTCGGCCTGGCTGCCAGGCTCGACCCGGCGCTGTGCGCGGTCAAGGTCGGCAAGGAGCTTTTCACCGTCGCGGAAGCCGGCCTGGTGCGCGAGCTCGTCCGCCGCGGCTTTCGCGTGTTCCTGGATCTCAAGTTTCACGATATCCCGAATACGGTGGCGCAGGCCTGTGCGGCGGCGACGCGGCTCGGCGTCTGGATGATCGACGTTCATGCCGCCGGCGGCGCAGCGATGCTCGCCGCGGCGCGCGACGCCGTCGCGCGGACTGCGGCCGAAGAACGCCGACCGCGCCCGCTGTTGATCGCGATCACCGTGCTGACCAGCCTTGATGCGTCCGATCTGGCCGCAATCGGCGTCGGCGGTACAGCCGAAGCGCAGGCCCTGCGGCTCGCCCAGCTCGCCAAGGCGAACGGCCTGGACGGCGTCGTCTGCTCGGCGCAGGAGGCTGCGATGCTGCGCTCCGCCTGCGGCCCGGCATTCAAGCTGGTCACCCCCGGCATCCGTCTGGAGGGCACAGCGGCCCACGACCAGGCGCGGGTGATGACCCCGGAAGCCGCTATCGCAGCGGGCGCCGACTACCTGGTTATAGGCCGCGCGATCACTGCGGCAGCGGACCCGGTGCGCGCCCTGCGCGAGATCAATGCCTCGCTGGGCAGCGCGGCTTGAAGATCACGATGATCGGCACCGGATACGTGGGACTCGTCTCCGGGACGTGTCTCGCGGAAGTCGGCAACGACGTGCTCTGCCTCGACGTCGATACGCGCAAGATCGACATGCTGAAGGCCGGCGGCGTGCCGATCCACGAGCCGGGACTGCAGGACATGATCCATCGCAACGTCGAAGCCGGGCGCTTGCGCTTCACGACCGACGTCGATGCCGCGGTGGCGCACGGCAGTCTTCAATTCATTGCCGTCGGAACGCCGCCCGACGAGGACGGCGGGGCCGACATGCAGCACGTCATGGCCGCCGCGGCCGCGATCGGCCGGCGCATGACCGACTACAAGGTCATCGTCGACAAGTCGACCGTTCCCGTCGGCACCGCCGATCGCGTGCGCGAGACGATCGCCGCCGAGCTTGCCGCGCGCGGCGCCGCTCTGCCTTTTGCCGTCGTGTCGAATCCGGAATTCCTGAAGGAAGGCGCCGCGGTCGAGGACTTCATGCGGCCCGACCGCATCGTCATCGGCGCCGACGACGATCGTGCGATCGCGTCGCTGCGTGCCGTGTACGCGCCATTCCAGCGCAATCGCGAGCGGCTGCTGGTCATGGATGTACGCTCGGCCGAGCTCACCAAATACGCGGCCAACGCGATGCTCGCGACCCGCATCTCGTTCATGAACGAAATGGCGAATCTCGCCGACGAGCTCGGCGCCGACATCGAGCACGTGCGCCAGGGCATCGGATCGGATCCGCGCATCGGCTATCATTTCCTCTATCCAGGCGCCGGCTATGGCGGATCATGTTTCCCCAAGGACGTGAAGGCACTTCAGCACACCGGCGCCCAGCACGGACGCCCATTGCGCATCCTCGCGGCAGTCGAATCGGTCAACGAGGCGCAAAAAACGCGGTTGGTCGACAAGATCGTTGCGCGACTCGGCGAAGATCTTGCCGGCAAGACGTTCGCGCTATGGGGACTCGCATTCAAGCCCGATACCGACGACATGCGCGAAGCGCCGTCGCGCGCGATCATCGCCGGATTGCTCGAGCGCGGCGCGTCCGTCGCCGCTTACGATCCGGTCGCGATCGACGAGGCGAGGCGCGTCTTCGGCCGGACCCCGGGCCTGTCTTTCGCGAGCTCGCCGATGGCCGCTGTCGCCGGGGCCGACGCGCTGCTTGTCGTCACCGAGTGGAAGGAATTCCGCAGTCCCGAGTTCGCGGAAATCCGGCGCCAGCTGAAGCAGCCTCTGCTGTTCGACGGCCGCAACCTGTTCGATCCGGCGCTGGTGCGCGCGGCAGGCATCGAATATTTCGGAATCGGTCGCAGCTAGCGCCGGTGTTCAACGTGAGCGAGCCCTGATGCCTACGAGCGCGCGGCGCTTCAGCGATTTCCGCGATGCGGTCCGTCGCGCACGCGTGCTGGTCGTTGGCGACGCGATGCTCGATCGTTACTGGTTCGGCGACGTCGATCGCATTTCGCCCGAGGCGCCGGTACCGGTCGTGAAGATCGCGCGCAGCGAGGAGCGCCCGGGGGGAGCCGCCAACGTCGCGCGCAACGCCGCGGCACTGGGCGCGCGGGTGACGCTGATCAGCGTCATCGGCGACGACGAGCCGGGGCATGTGCTCGAGCGGCTTCTTCGAGGCGAAAGCGTGCATACGTCTCTGCATCGCGACCCCTCGCTGCCGACGACGGTGAAGCTTCGCGTCATCGGGCGCCAGCAGCAGCTCTTGCGCATCGACTTCGAGACGGTACCGTCGCCACTGGCGCTGGCGGCGAAGCTCGCGGACTACGAGCGCACGCTGGCCGCTTTCGATGTGGTCGTCCTCTCCGACTACGGCAAGGGCGGACTGTCGCAGATCGAGCGCATGATCGCGCTCGCCAGGGCGGCCGGCAAACCGGTGCTGGTCGACCCGAAAGGCGAGGCCTACCTGCGGTACCGCGGCGCGACGATGCTGACACCCAACCGGGCCGAATTCCGCCAGGTCGTCGGCCCGTGGCGCAACGAAGCCGAGCTCGCGGAAAAGGCGCAGATCTTGCGCAGCGAGCTCGCGCTGGATGCGTTGTTGATCACGCGCTCGGAAGAGGGAATGTCGCTCTACACCGATGCCGGAGCGCAGCACATTCCGGCGCAGGCACGCGAAGTCTTCGACGTCTCCGGCGCCGGCGACACGGTGATCGCGACCTTGGGCACCCTGCTGGGTGCGCACGTAGATGTCGGCAGCGCCGTGCGCATCGCCAACAAGGCGGCCGGCCTCGTCGTCGGCAAGCTGGGCACCGCCGTCGTGCACCCGGATGAGCTCGGCTGACATGCGGCGACGGCGCGACGGGCCCTGATGGCCAAGACGAAGACCGCGTACGTCTGCACCGAGTGCGGCGGTCAAAGCAGCAAGTGGCAGGGTCAGTGCCCGAATTGCGGCGTCTGGAACACGCTGGTGGAGACGATCGCCGCGACGCCGTCGTCGCGCTTCCAGGCGCTGGCCGGCTCGCCGAGTGCGGTGCGGACGCTGTCCAGCGTCGAAACCCAGGACAACGCGCGCACGCCCACGGGGATCGAGGAATTCGATCGCGTTCTGGGCGGCGGGCTGGTGTCCGGCGGCGTGGTGCTCCTTGGCGGCGACCCAGGCATCGGCAAATCAACCTTGCTGCTGCAGGCGATGGCCGCCCTGGGCAGCTCGGGCAAGCTCGGTCGTGCGCTTTACGTCACCGGCGAGGAATCGGTCGAGCAGGTGGCGCTTCGAGCCCAGCGCCTGGGGCTCGTCAACGCGACCGTCGAGCTGCTGGCCGAGGTGCAGCTGCAAGCGATCGTCGGCGCGATCCGGACGCTGCAGCCAGGTGTGGTCGTCATCGACTCGATCCAGACCGTCTACACCGAAGCGCTGGAGTCCGCGCCAGGGAGTGTCGCCCAGGTGCGCGAATGCGCTGCGCAGCTGACCCGGCTCGCCAAGCAGAACGCCGTCACCATCATCCTGGTCGGACACGTGACCAAGGAAGGAGCGATCGCCGGACCGCGCGTGCTCGAGCATATCGTCGACACCGTGCTTTACTTCGAAGGCGACACGCATTCGAGCTTTCGCCTGGTCCGCGCGATCAAGAACCGCTTCGGCGCCGCGAACGAGCTCGGCGTGTTCGCGATGACCGAGCGCGGCTTGAAGGGGGTGGCGAATCCGTCGGCACTGTTCCTGTCGCACCATGCCGATCCGGTCGCCGGCAGCTGCGTGCTGGCCACTATCGAGGGCTCGCGGCCACTGCTGGTCGAAGTGCAGGCGTTAGTCGATCCGGTGCAGGGCGGGCTGGCGCGGCGGCTGGCCGTCGGCCTGGATCCTCAGCGGCTGGCGCTGCTGCTGGCGGTGCTGCATCGCCATGGCGGCGTCGAGACGGGGCTGTTCGACGTTTTCGTCAACGCCGTCGGCGGCGTTCGCATCGGCGAGCCTGCCGCCGATCTGGCAGTCCTTATGGCGATATATTCGTCGTTTAAAAACAAGCCATTGAGCGATAAATCTATTGTATTTGGCGAAGTCGGTCTTGCGGGGGAAATCCGCCCGGTCCAGCGCGGCCAGGAGCGCCTCAGGGAAGCGGCGAAACTGGGCTTCACCCGCGCGCTGATTCCGGCGGCAAACAAGCCGCGGCAGGCGATCGAAGGCATAGCCATCGTCGCCGTCGATCGCATCGACCAGGCGCTGCAACAGCTGAACGGCTAGACCGGCGCGGCGTCAGGCCTTTCCTCGCTGCACGACCTGCAGCTTGGTGACCCGCTTGGCGGCGATCATCGGCTCGGTCGCCGCGAAGTAACTCTTGAAATGCGGCATGTCGCGGTGGCGCAGGAACGCCGCTTCGTCGTCGTATACCTCGTAAAAGCACACGCGATCGGGCGAGCCCGGATCCTGAAGGATGTCGAAGCGCCGGCATCCCGGCTCGTTGCCGACCGACCCTTCGGCGTCGAGTCGGGCGGCCTCTAGAAACGCGGCCAGATGCCCGGGATGCAAGTCGAATTCCACCCAGAGTGCAAAGCAGTGCATACGTTTTCCGATCGATGGTGTCGCCGCTACGTCGCGGCACTGCCCCGTGGCCAGTGGGGCGCCACGACGAATATGCGGACCGTCTCGCGCCAGATACCATCCGGCGCGCGCTGCAGGCCGGCGACCAGTTGCGCTTGCGACGAGGCTGCAAAATGCGCATCGATTCGCGTCCGGCAAGCGTCCGGCGAGAGCATCGCCTGCGGATCATCGATCGCCGCCGGCGCAATCCACGCGCGTCGCGGCAGCAAGGCCCACGCCCCGGCAAGCTCGGTCCAGGGCGCGCCATGGCTGCTCCAGTCGTCGCTTCGGCACCACCAGCCGCGCCAGTGCGCCGGCGACACGCCGGCAATCGGCGCCGTCGATCCCGTCGCCAGCGGGTAGAACAACCAGCCCTGAAGACACGCCCGTGGTGTCACCTGGCCGACGTCCTGCGGCAGCGCGGCGCGGCCGAGCGCGGTCTGCGACAGCGGTAGTTGCACGTCGAGCATGTGCTGCCATTTGCGGTCGAGCCGGTCGGCGGCATTGGGTCCAAAGAGGCGCGAAAAGTCGTCTCCCGGCGGGCAGTAGAGATAGAACTTGTAAGCCATCTCCAGGTGCTGCACTTCGGAGAGTCCCGGCAGCGAAACGATGAAATCGAATTCGCCACGAACTGCGAGCGCGTCCTTGACCGGCAAGCCGGCGGCGTGCAGACGCGCCCCGGGCAGATGGGCGAACCAGAAGCGCCACAGCGCCTCGGCGTAGCGGCCGAGTTGGCGCGCATTGGAAGCCGCCAGGTGTTCGCGCAGGCGCTGCGGCGCCGCGTCCAGGTCGAGCAGCCAGCCGTGGCGCAAGCGCAGCGATTCGATGCGCCAGGCATCGGTCAAAGTCGCGATCGGCGCCGCGTGCTCCGCAATCAGCAACGGCGATGCGATCAGCGCGGCCAGGGCTCGCACATCGGGATCGACGAGCTCGTTCCACAACGGCGGGGTGCGCGGCGTCCCGCGGGGCTGGGCGGCAACCATCGCTTGCAGCTTGTGCATTGGAACCATGGGGGGAATGGCGATTCTAACCTGCGCTGGCGTGCTGCCGGGAGTGCGCTTCGCGTTGCTGTTGACTGGGCCGGTGCGAAGGCGTGCAATAGCCGCACATCACCAGGCGCCCAACCGTCGCGGCGCAAGCCGATCTGGGGTCGTTTTGCCATTCAGCCTCGAGGAGTTCCTGCCATGGCCACTAAATCGTCGTCGAGTACGGCACGCCGGACCAAGGCCGCCGGAAGCAAACCGCGCAAGGCGCGCGCGAAGACAGCGGCCAGGCAGACGTCGCCGTTCGACGCGCCGCGCGCCGGTGCGTTCGGCGACCTGTCGAAAATGGGCAAGCTGATGACGCCGGAGCAGGCGTTCGAGCTTTATCGCGCGAATGCCAAAATCGCGCTCGACGTGATCACTGCCGCGATCGAGAGCACGGCCAAGCTGCGCCGGCTGCAGTTCGAGGGAGAGGAGCAGGCGCGTTCGATGCAGAAAAAAGCGGCGCGCCACGCCGCTGAGGCCGGCGACCCGCAGGCGCTGGTCGCCGCCGGGCAGAGCGTGACGCAGGAAGCCGTCGAAAAGGCGATGCACTACTGGGGCCAGATGTTCGAGATGATCGTTGAGATGCAGAAGCGGCTGTTTGCGCTGATGGAAGAGCAGATGAGCGGCGTGCCGGGCGCCAAGGAGGCCAAGGCGATGATGGCGATGATGCCGGATCTCAAGCAGGCGCAGAACCTGGTCAACGCGATGCAGGGCGTGATGTCTTCCGGCGGTACGGCGTTCTCGTCGATGCAGCGTCTGATGGGTGACTTTGCGCGAAGCGCCCAGCAGTCGATGCCCGGAGGCAAGCGCTAGCGACGACGCGGCGCGCCGGACCCACCGGTATTCAGGCGCGCAGGCCTGGCTGAAGGGCGGGTGAGTTCGGCGCGGAGTCGCCAGAGGGCGACGCGGAGACCGGACGCTGGGCGCCCGCATCGACGACCGACGTGCCGCGGATGCCGATGGGAATGCAGGCGCTAAGAAGCGCCGCCAGGGCAAGACAAATTGCCACTTTCACTCGCGCTCCCGTGGGCCAACAGCAGCACAGCATAGCGCACAAGAGCCCGCCAGGCGAATGCGCGCCGCCCGGGGCGTGATAGCAAGGTGTGAGCCGCTAGCGCCGCAGCCGCGCGCGCATGTACTCGATCGCGACGGGAACCAGGGAGAACACGATGATCGCGACGATCACCAGCGCGAAATTGTCCTGCACCATCGGGAGCCTGCCGAACAGGTAGCCGCCGGACACCAGAACGCCCACCCATACCACTGCCCCGGCCACGCTGAACAACAGGAAGCGCCGGTAGTCCATACGCCCGATGCCTGCGACAAAAGGGGCAAAGGTGCGCACGATCGGAACGAATCGCGCGAGGACGATTGTCTTGCCGCCGTGACGCTCGTAGAACTCGTGTGTTCGCTCGAGGGCCCGGCGGTTCAGGAATCGCGAATGCGCTTTTTTGGCTATCCCGCTGCCGAACAGGCGCCCGATCCAGTAATTGCAGTTGTCGCCGCAAAACGATGCGGTGATCAGCGTCAGCGCGAGCAGCTCGACAGGCATGTCGGCGGCCGCCCAGAGCGCGCCCGAAGCGAACAGCAACGAGTCGCCCGGCAGGAACGGGGCGACGACCAGTCCGGTCTCGCAGAATATGATCAGGAACAGGATCAGATAGATCCATCCGCCGTAGTTGAGCAGCAGCAGGGCGAGCTCGTTGTCGAGATTGCCGATAAACTCCCAAACCGTTAACAGGAAGTCCATGCGCGCCCGATCATTTCAACGCGGCCGGTCGCCTGGGAATCGCGGCAGGTCGCCTAGCGCGGCGCAAGCTCGGCTGCGCGGCGTTCGCTGCGCCGGAGGATTTCCGTCCTGATTTCCCCGAACTGTTTTCGCGTCTCGGCCTCGATCAGCGCGGGGCCGATCACCGGGGGTACCCACATTTTCGGCGTGTAGCGTCCGCTGTGGACGATATGCACGAGCCCATCAGCCTCGACGAGCCGCGTCGTGAACGCCGACGCCTTCAGGTCGCCACTGATCAGACGCGAGCGCACTTCGGTGAACGGCCGCAGCTCGACTTCGCGCACGTTGTCGAACGTAATGGTCAATGGACCCCGCGAGGCCTTTCCGGACTGCCGCACTTTGAGCACATTGTCGACTCGTCCCTGGATGCCGCTGTACTGGAGGTTCGAAATGAATCGACTCATGTTGTCGTAGTCGGTCAGCACGTCCCAGACCGTCAGGGCCGGAGCCCGTACCGGGCAATCGACTTCGACGACGACTTCCGCGCCCTCTTTCTTGGCATGCACGACGATGTCCTCGTTGGCTGTAGCGGCCCAGCCGGAAACGGCGAACACCGCCAGCGAGCATGCGACCACCCAGAACGCTGCGCGCTTCGCGCGCGCTGCCGGGGCGGCTATGCTCGAAATCGGACAGCGACCGCTCACAGCAGCTCGTCCAGCGGGAGCATCGACAGCGTGTCGACCTTCACCCGACGCCAGATCGACGCAGCGGGCTCCTGGCGATATTCGACCGGCTTGCCGTCTTCCAGCGTCCGCCAGGTCAAGGCGGGGCCTCCCGTGGCATTGGTCCCGTCGAGGGCGAGCACATAGCTGTTGGCCGGCCGGGCAATCGCCGCAAAGCGTGTGGCGATCTGGCGTGCCAGCTCGGGGCTTTCGATGATCGCCCCGATCTCGGTGTTGACGTGCAACGAGCGGCGATCGAGATTCATCGATCCGACAAAGACGCGCTGCCGGTCGAATACGAACACCTTGGCGTGCAAGGCAAATTGTCCGGCGCTCGGCGATTTCAGCGCGTCGCCGCGCACGACCGGTTGTCCGAGTATCGGCCGCACTTCGTAGAGCTCGACGCCTGTTTCGAGCAGGGGAATGCGGTACTTCTGGTAGGCCGAATGAACGACCGGCATATCGGTCGATGCAAGCGAATTGGTAAGTATGCGCACCTGCAGGCCGCGCTCGCGCAGCTTGGCCAGGAACTTCACGCCGGCGTCCCCCGGTACCACATACGGAGACACGATAAGCAGCTCGGAGCGCGTGGCTTCGACCGCCTTGCCCAGCCGATGCCGCAGCAGACGCCCCGGCTCGTCGCCGTCTTCGACCTTGCTTTTTTGCGGGCTGTCATAGACGATTTCCGCACGCGCCCAGACCCACGGCGCGTTGCCGGCGAGCAGGGGGCGCAACGGTTCGCCGGTGGCCAGCCGGCGCATGTAGTCCTTGCCGTTCATGCCGGTATGGTGCTGTGCCAGCGCGGCCCGATAATCGGCCAGCGCCTGTGCCGACGCCTTGCCGCCGAACAGGGCCTCGATCGGAATAGCCAGCGGGTTGTTCCAGAAGGCATCGAAGCTAGCCGACATGTCCCTGACCGTGCCGCCGGCAGCGATGACGTCGTAATCGCCGAATTCCAGGTCGCGTCCTTCCTGGAAGTACGCGTCGCCGATATTGCGCCCGCCGATGATGCCGATCTCGTTGTCGACGACGAACAGCTTGTTATGCATCCGGTAATTCAACCGGGTCGCGTCGCCCACCAACTCCACGTCGTGGAGGAACTCCACCTCGCCCCGGTACACCGCGGGGTTGAACACGCGCAACTCGATGTTCGGGTGCGCCGCCAGCGGCGTCAGCTTCCCCGTACGCCCGCGGGATCCCTCGTCATCGAGCAGCACGCGCACGCGCACGCCGCGATCGGCCGCTTGTAACAGTGCCTCCTGGATCAACTTGCCGGTGTCGTCGTTTTCGAGGACGAAATACTGGATGTCCAGCGTGCGCTCGGCCTGCTGCGCCATCTCCATGCGCAGCAGGAAGCTGTCGATACCGACCGGCAGCAGGCGGAATCCGGAGAGTCCCGCGTGCGCAGCCGACGCCGCCGCAAGCTGCCGCCCCAGTCGCGTTTGCTCGGGATGGGTGAGTGCGTTGGAGGCCGCCCTCGGGTAGTCGGACCCCGGCGGAAGGGTCGCGCATCCGGCCAGCAGCAGCGTCGCGAGCGCGACCAGGCCGAGCGAATTGCGCCAAGCGTGCCGCGCGCTGCTCATCGTGCCTCCCGGCCGGTGATCGGCCCTTGTCGTTGGCATGCGAGAATTTTCGTCAGGCCGCATGTAGCGCAGGGATTTTCGCCTGCGGCTGCCGCGCTGCCCATCGGCGGATGGATGAAAGCATTGTAGGACAAGCAGAGACAGAACCCCGGTCCTGCGAGGCCGATGAGACTGGCGCAGGGGGGTGGACGCACCTTCGAAGAGAGCCAAGGCCTGAATTCGGTCGTCCGTTCCCCTATACTCGCTTCCTTTGAGGCGTAGCCGCGGCAGCCGGGAGTCGTTGCAAGGACAACCCGCGAAACCGGTGGCGCGCCGCTCAGGTGGCACGTCGGGCAACAGCTAAATGGTCGCAACACTGTTCGTCGAGGGCGCGCGGCCAATCAAGGGGGGGGCGCCATGATGCGCGGCGGTAGAGCACAACATTGGCTTGGCGGCGGCATCGTCGCCGCATTCTGCATGCTGATTCTTCGCCCCGCGATGGCCGGTGCCGAGCCGCCTCCGCAAAGGGGCGAGTCCCCGAGCGCGGGGGCCCGGCCCTTCGTTGTGGCAGCGCTTTCGCCTGACGCTCTGTTCGAGGACGAGAAGGAACCCGACAAAGCGGGGACAAGCGCGTTTTCCGGCTGGCACGGTTTTGTGCAGTCCGAGCTGGCTTATACCTATGCCTCACCCGCGCATTGGTCGCAATTCCTGACCCGTGCGGAATTGGGCGCGCAAGGCAGTCTGAGCGAACAGGTCAAGTGGAAAGCGAGCGCGAGGCTCGATTACAACGCCGTGTTCGACCTGACTGATTTCTATCCCGCCGATGTCCGCCACGATCAGCAATTCAACGCCATCTTGCGTGAAAACTACATCGACGCCAGCGCCGGTGATTGGGATTTCCGCCTGGGCAGGCAGCATATCGTGTGGGGCGAAATGGTCGGCCTGTTCTTTGCCGACGTCGTTTCCGCCAAGGACCTGCGTGAGTTCATCCTGCCCGAGTTCGAAGTCCTGCGCATACCGCAGTGGGCAGTGCGCGCGGAATACTTCAAGGATGACTTCCACGCCGAGTTCATATGGATTCCGGTCCAGAGCTACGACGAAATCGGCAAGCCGGGCGCCGAATTCTACCCGGCGGTGCTGCCGCCGCCGCCGGGATTCGCCACGCGATACAGCAATGAGCAGTTTCCGACCCGGACATTGGCGCATACCGATTACGGATTGCGCCTGTCGAACGTTCACAATGGATGGGACGGGGCCGCTTTCTATTACGGCAGCATCGATGCCGCGCCGACGTTCTATCGCGATATCGTGACGGGGCCCGAGCCGGCGTTCGTCTACCAGGCGCGGCACGACCGGATCGACCAGTTCGGCGGCACGCTGTCAAAGGATCTGGGTCCCGCCGTGTTCAAGGCGGAAACCGTATACACGCGCGGCCGGAAATTCAACGTCACCCGGATTTCCGACGAAGATGGCGTGGTGCCGCAGAACACTCTGGATTGGATCGTCGGCCTCGATTTCGTGCTCCCGACCGAAACCCGCCTGAATTTCCAGCTTTTCCAGCGACAGTTCATCGACCATGACCCGGACATCATCTATAAGCAGCACGAATCCGGGTTCAGCGTGCTTGTCCAGCACAAGCTGACCGAACAGCTCGAGGCCCAGGCCTTATGGATTGGCAGCCTGGATCGCTCCGATTGGATGTTCAGGCCTCGACTGTCGTGGAATCCTGCGAAAAATTGGCGATTTCAGTTCGGCGTCGATGTATTCCACGGCCCGCCCCTCGGCTATTTTGGGCAGTTCAGCGACCGCGACCGCGTGTATACCGAAGTCCGCTACAACTTCTAGCGACCGGTCGGAACGAAGCCCCGATGACCGCAGCATTCGACTATGAGACGGCATTTTCGCGCAACCTCGGCTGGCTGACCACGGGGGAGCAACAAACGTTGCGCGGGAAGTGCGTTGCGATCGCTGGATTGGGCGGTGTCGGCGGCTTGCATCTGCTCACACTGGTGCGCCTGGGCGTGGGCCGGTTTCGCCTCGCCGAATTCGATACGTTCGAGTTGGTCAACTTCAATCGGCAAATAGGCGCCACGCTGAACTCGCTCGCCAAACCCAAGCTCGATGTGATGATGGCTATGGCGCGGGATATCAATCCCGACGTCGATATCGTCACCTACCCCGAGGGCGTCAACGCAGATAATGTGAGCGCATTCGTCGATGGCGCAGACCTTTTCATCGACGGGCTGGATTTCTTTGCCTTTGCGGCTCGCGAGGCCGCGTTCGCCGCCTGCGCGAAACATCGCATTCCCGCGACGACGGTGGCTCCGATCGGCATGGGTGCCGCTTTGTTGAACTTCATGCCGGGCAAGATGGGCTTCGAAAGATATTTTGGATTCGCCCGCGGTGCGGCCGATGACAAACCGCTTAAATTTCTGATCGGCCTCGCTCCCGCGATGCTGCACCGGAGATATCTGGTCGATCCCTCGTTTGTCGACCTCGCCACCGGGCGCGGCCCCTCCACAGTAATGGCCTGCCAGATCTGCGCCGGTATCGCCGGGACCGAGGCGCTCAAGATCCTGCTGCGCCGAGGCAACGTTGCCGCGGCACCGCGTGGCATCCATTTCGATGCGTATCGAAACAAGCTGGTTTCGACATGGCGCCCGGGCGGGTATCGCCATCCTTTGCAACGCACGCTGTTTGCACTCGCCAAGCGACAATTCACCCGGATGCGGTCGGGGGCGCCGCGTTGATCCGGCCGCAGGAAATCAGCTCACTCCATTGCCCGCAGGCGACCCTCGATCCCTTTTTCCTCCAGCGTCGAAAAAAAGTACGGATACAGCAGCCGGATCTCGCCGGCGAGCTCGGCGTGCCCGCCCAGGCGGGCGATCTGCGCCTTGGCGTAGGAAAGGTCCAGCCGAAGCAATAGCGCCGGAGCATTGACGCGAGGATCCATCTTTTCCTCGCCGCAAGTCGTGAATCCCAGCATCGTTTCGTAGAACTTCACGTGGCGGGGATTGACCTCGATCAGGAGATCGGTGCACAGACGCATGCGGTGCGCATAGATATAGGCGAGGTGAAATATTGCAGCCAGCACCGCCTTCGACCGGACCATGTTATCGACCGCGAGCTTCGTAAACTCGCACAGCGAGCAGCCGGACGTTCGCAATGCCTTCACTTCGGCGGGATATAGCGATTCGACGGCGAGGCCGGCCGGGGAGTCGACGCCGACAGTGATCGTCGCGATCGGACGGTCGCCGTCAAAGGCCGCGACCGTCATGCGGTTGGCGGGATTGTTGGCTAATGAAGAGACCTTGTATCCGCGCCAGGCATAGCGGGTCTTGATCAGATAGCTCGCTTTGCTGCGGTGACCGCCGCTGTTCGCAAGCCGGATCTTGATCTGGTTATTCTGCGTCGACTCCCCGGCGGCGGATTCTCCCAGGTCATGGACCAGCGTCTGAAGCTTGCGGGCCCGCGGGATCGCAACGATCGTATCCCCTCCGGCCGCCGCACGACTGACCATGGTAAGCCCCAGTGTTCTGCCCGATCGTTCGCGCGCATCGTCATGGAAACGACGCGAGACGCTGATCTTAGTCGACTTTGCCCCCGCAGTGCTCGACTGCGAAAGTCGCGTGTGATGTTAGCAGAACTTAGCCGAGCTGGCGGAGGCGCCGCTCGATGCCGGCTTCCTCGCGTCGGGAAAAGAAATACGGATACAGCGATTTCCTGACGCGGGCCAATTCCAGATGGCCGCCCAGCTCGGCAATCTGCTGTTCCGCGAAGCCGAGATCGAGCCGCAGCAGGACGGCAGGGGCCTGAACGCGGGGATCGAGCCGCTCCGCACCGCATTGGGCAAACCCCAGCATGCGCTTGTAGAAAAGCACGTGACGCGGATTGACTTCGACAAACAAGTCGGTGCAGTAATTCACGCGTCGCGCATGGATGTACGCGATATGAAACAACGAGGCCAGCACCTGCTTCGAGCGTATGCTTCCGTCGATGGCAAGCTTGGTGAATTCGCAGACTCTGCGATATTGAGCCCGGACTCGATCGACCTCCTTGCGATACAACTGGTCGACAAACAGACCGATGACCGAATCGAGTCCCACCGAGATCGTCGCAATCGTCTCGTCACGGTCGCACGCAGACAGGGTGATGCGGTTCGGCTGAACGCCGAGGACGCCGCCACCGACGTCGTAACCGCGCCAGGCGTAGCGCCGCTTCACCAGAAAACTCGCGGACTTGCGGTGACCGGTGACGCTGTCGGCGAGGCGGATCTTGAATAATTTCTGGCCGCCGGGCTGTGGCCAGCCCGTGCCCCCGTCGTCCAGACACAGCTGCTGCATCTCGCCCGGGTGGGGTACTGCAATGATGGTGTTACCGAAGACGCGCGAGGGTGGTGGATCAGCAGGGGCGGGCTGTGCGAAAGCTTCCTTGCGCAGCGGCTTCATTCCGCGTCCTCCCTCGCACTGCGCGCTGCCGCGGCGAGGAGGAGACGCGCACGCGTTGCGCGCACCGTTTCCTTGAAGCGGGATTTGTCTGTGGACTGGTGCAAAGCGATCGATCTTGAGCGTACGGTGCTGCCTAAGCTGTAGCATTCTGACACAATTCGCGGCTCGTAGAAACCCGCGCCTAATGACGACCGGCCCCGATTCATCGCACGCGCCAGGGACTCAGTCCAAAGAGAACGCTTGTGCAAGCGCATTTTTTCAAGGCGGCAGCGCTGCAGCGCGATCGTCGGAAAGTATCGTCCAGAGCGGGAGACGCAGCGCCCTGGGTGGTTGGACCTTGGGCCGGCCGATACGCAGCAGGATAAGCATCTGCCTGTCGCGGTGGCCCAGGATTGCATCGAGCGCTTCCTTGGTCCTCTCGACCAACGGTATCAGACGAGCCGGGACGCTTCCGCGTTGCAAGCGGTAAAGCTGGTCGGTGATCACGAAATACGGTTGCGCTGCGACACCCTGCCGGTTCAACTCTATCCACACCCGCTCGAGCAGGCGGCCGCCTGCGATGGCGGAGCCAGGCATTTCGGGAGCCAGAATGGCCAGAAGAGCCGGAGCCTTGCTTACCGCCGCCGCCTCGGCCCGAGCGAATCCCTTGTAAGCACCGAATCGGTTGAACAGTCGCATCCGCTTCCAGTCGCGAGTGGCGCGGAGCATCTGGCGGCCCCCCGGTGGGAGGTGCAAGGTCGCGACGTCGAGTCCGTCGCCACGAGCCACCTCGTCGGACGTGAACCGCAGACTCTGGCCCAGCCACTCGTGTATCTCTTGCGTCTGGAACCGCGCCTCGGACGCTTGTCTTACCAGCCGCGAAAGCGCGCGGATCTGCTTGCGGTCTTCCCACAGCAGGCATGTTGCCGAGCCTTCGCGTTGCGCCGACGCCCACTGGAGGAGCGAAGCCGGCAGCGGCGAGGAAGCGAACGGAAAGCGATTGGTGTGTCGGCCGAAGAGCGGCAGTGAGTGCGCGTCGTGCGGAACGGCGGCTTTGGTGTCGACCGTCAACGCCGCAATAGACTGGGTCGCTGTGGTTTTGACGGCCGCTGCGTCGAACGGCAACCCGATCGCGACCGCTGCTTGCGCCAGATTCTCGATGACGGCTCCCAGCGCGATTTGCGTCGCGGGATGCTCCGCAGGCAGCAGCTCGTGCTCGCCGGTCGCCTGTCGAAAATGCACGTCGAAGGTTTTGCCCCAGCGAAAGCGCCACGGCTGGCTATTGTCGGCCGACGGAGCCGCGCGCCCCGCCTCCGCCAGGAATCTCACCGCTTCCGGAAGCCCGTGCGGGTCGGTCTCGCGGCCGTTATCGCGCTGGGCGGAACGGATCATCGCCAAGCCCGCCCCAGCGGAAGAACCGCCGGATGTCGTCCAGATCCCGCCGATACCGCGAATTGAGCTTGCGCCGCATTTCCCGCAACTGGGTCCGAAGCTGCGACGGAATGGGCCGATCCGCGGTCTTGGCCAGAATGAGGATAGGCAAGGCGTACGGCGTGTAGACGCGCATGCCGTCCGGCAGATACTCCCGGCACAGGGCGTCGAAATCGGTTGCCAGGAACGCGGCGCGAAGCGAGCGCTCGTAGTCCAGCGAAAAGATGTGGGGTTGATGCTTTGCGTTCATGTACGCGAAGTACAGAATGGACTTGAGCGACTTCAGGCGGCCCAGATCGGCCACGTACACCGCTCCGCCCGGCTTGAGCACACGCTGAATCTGGCGAAAACACTGGCGCAGGTGCTCGCGCGTCGGCAAGTGGTGCAGCGCCAGCGTGCTGATCACGGCGTCGGAAGATCGATCGGCGACGCCTGGAATCTCGGTGATGTCGCCGTGGATAAAGCGTACGTTGGTCAAGCCCAGTTCGCGTACGTGCGCTTCGGCGTTGGCCAGCATCGCCGCGGACAGGTCGACGCCGACGAATTCCACGTCGGGATGCAGTCCCGCGACCTGGGCCAGCTGGGTTGCCGGGCCGCATCCGAGATCGACGACCGAGCGGCAACCCTGGATGACCTGGCTGATTCGGGCCGAATTGAAAAGGTAAGACGCCGCCATGACCCCGTCGCTGCGTCCGGCTTCGGCAAAGGCGAGGACCTGGTCCGGCCCATCCATCACCAGATCGGGCTCGGGCTCGCGGGGCAAGGTGCGGGAGCCAAAGGCTTCGCGCAATATCTCGGGAAAAAGCGCCAGTCGGGGCATGCCGGAATGATAAGGCATCGGTCCGGACCACAAAACCGGGCCGGTCAGCGGGGTGGATTCGCGCGTCGCTGGGACCAAAGAAAATGGCCCGCTCGTCAGACGAGCGGGCCATTCAAATGCTCTTTAAGATCGAGAGCTTAGCTAAACTTGCGCCGGGCGAATCCGACCGCGGCCAAGCCGAGTCCCAACAGGGCCAGCGATGCCGGCTCCGGCACGGTGCGTCGCAGCGTGAAATCGACGTTGCTGAAGCTGTCGAACGGCGTGTCGGTGCCGTCCCCGACGCCCAGCAGGCCGCCCGAGGCGCACGCGTCCGCCATATCGGTCGCGATGAACGGAAGGACGCAAAGGTGCGGCAAGAAGGTGTAGCCGGTGTTGTTCACCGTAAAATCAAGGGCCGCATTGTAGCCACCGACCTGCGTCGGCGGCGGTATTGCGCCGATGTCTGCGATGTTGTCCGTCGGCGCTTGCGCAATCCAGTAGCTGCCCGGACCGAAGCCGAATCCCGCCCAGAGCGTACCGTTTGTGGCGGTCGCCTCACAGATGGCAACCGTCGCGCAACCGAGCCGCGTGTAATCCTGGAGAGGGTCGTAATACATCAAAATGCCCGAGCCGTTAACGTCAAGGTTGCCGGTGGGGGCGAAGTTAAAGGTCCACGCTCCCGGGCCGCCGGTTTTGCTGGTAACCGTGATGTCAAATATCGCGGTCAGCTCGTTCCCGTTGAACGGCGTAAAGTCCGCAGCCGTCGGAGGGAGCAGCCCTTCGATCGAGTTGATATCGAAGATGCCGCGCAAACGGTCGCCGACGTCCACCGTACAGTCCGGGGCGCCGCCGGACGTACATCTCGAGCCGTCCGCGTTTATCAGATATTCCGCGTCGTTGTCCGACAGCTGGATGAACCCGGGAGGCAGGGGAATCGGCTCGGCCGAAGCCGCCAGCGACAGGAAGGCACCCAGTGCGGCGCCGAGAATGGTCGTTGCAAATTTCATGAATGCTCCTTTAGGCCTGACATATGACTCGTGCGCCGGATTAGAAGCAGTGATTGTGCCATTTTGCCTATTCCGTTACTAAACATTGCCTTAAGTCAACGAATCGCGGGAGATTGGGAGGCGACTGTAAACCCATCCGACAGCGTCAGAAGGCTCAGCCGGCGGGGACCGACGGCGGGCCGGGGACGTCCTCGTCGGCCATCAGCGCGTCGGGCCCCCGCTCGAGCGCAAAAACCCATTTGTCGGCGACCCGCATGCCCAGGCGGACGATCTCCCCGTCTTCCAGGTCGACCCGGCGGTCCGCCATGTTCAGCACTTTCTGGTCGTGGGTCGAGAACACGAACGTCGTCCCGGTCGCGCGATTGATTTTCTTCATCAGCCGCAGGATGCGCTTGCCCGTCTTGTGATCCAGGTTGGCCGTGGGTTCGTCGGCCAGCACGATGCGCGGATGGGTGACCAGCGCCCGGGCAATCGCGACGCGCTGCCGCTGCCCGCCCGAGAGCTGATTGGGGCGATGCCCGGCGAATTTCTTGAGTCCAACCAGATCGAGATATTTCCGAACCCGTTCCGCGCGCTCGCTCACCCCGATCTCCGAGCGTTTCAGCAGCGGGTATTCGACATTTTCGGCCGCCGTCAGAACCGGAAAGAGGTTGAAGCTCTGAAAGACGAATCCGATGGCGCGCGCGCGCAAACTCGCGAGCTGGTCCGGAGTGCGCGCCGCGACGTCTTCGCCATCGATCCAGACACCGCCGGAAGTCGGGGTATCGATGCAGCCGATGAGATTCAGCAACGTCGACTTGCCGCTTCCCGACGGGCCGGCGATCGCCAGGAAAACGCCTTCCTCGATGTTCACGCTGACGCCGCTTAGCGCCGTGACCCGCTGGCCGTCGAGACTGTATTGCTTGGTGACTTGGTCCACGCGAACCACCATCGACGCCGGAGCGGCGGGCGTCGTGGCTGCGTGCCCCCTATAATCGGGCCGTTCGACGGTTGGAGTTGTTGCCATTCGATGTCACCCGAGCCAAGGCCCACCAATGCATCACTGGCGCGCGGAGCGAGGTTGAGCGCGGCTCATCGCAGCCCGGCCGGCCGCCTGCTACGCCGGTGGAGTATAGGCTGTTTGGCAGTCGCGATGCTGCCGGTATCGATGCCGGTCGTTGCGGCGGCGCCGGCGCCGGAACCCTCGCCCCAGGAGGTCGTGGAAAAGGCGGACGAAGTACGCTTTCCCAAGGAATCGTTTCAGGTCGAGGTGGATATCGTCTCGAAGACCGGTGATAGCGAGCCGGAAAGCCGGCGCTACCGGATCCTCGCCAAGGGGAATGAAGCCGCGATCGTTCTGACCGTCGAACCGCAATCCGAGCGCGGGCAGGCGCTTCTGATGCGCGGGCGCGACCTCTGGGTGTTCATGCCGGATGTCTCGCAGCCGATTCGATTGTCGCTGTCCCAGCGGCTGGTCGGGCAGGTTGCCAACGGCGACGTCGCCCGTGCGAACTTCAGCGGCGACTACACGGCAAAG
>Ga0207683_10000743_pt1 | contig 29658 bp, 47 predicted proteins | sample KBSM73metaG_FD_184333 | JGI IMG/M metagenome (GOLD analysis project Ga0207683, IMG submission 184333) | Miscanthus rhizosphere microbial communities from Kellogg Biological Station, Michigan, USA - KBS M7-3 metaG (SPAdes) (version 2) | ecosystem: Host-associated > Plants > Roots > Rhizosphere >... | reverse complement strand
GGGTCGCTCAGCGCTTTCTGAGGAAGACGCGACGCTTCAGCGTCATTGCCCTTAGCACCACGACCGAACAAGTTCCACTTCTCGTAGAGGTCTTCGATGGATTCGAGCAACGCCTCATACTTCTTGTCGAAGACTTCTTCTTTGACGACGGGCGGCTTGATCGCCGATAGTTCCTTGAGAATTGACATAGTGAATCCTTTGACGTAACCCACTATTTATGGGGACAGGCAAAGAAAAAGGCCAGGATCCGAAGACCCTGGCCTCACTTAGATGAGGAGAATTACTTCTTCTCGACCTTTGTCTCGGTCTTCACTTCCGAACCGGCTGGTAGGGAAGCTGGATCCGATGCTGCTGGCGATGGCATTGGTGCGTCACTTGGTGTCGTCACCGTTGTCGTCGTTTCAGATGTTGTCTTCTCCTTCTTGTCGCAAGCAGCAAGGCCGCCAGCAACGAGGAGAGATGCGAGGATGAGTGTAAGCTTCTTCATGTGGTATTACTCCTTGACCCACTTGTCCTGCTTCTTGACGAAGGTTGTTGTTTCCTTCTTCTCGTCAACAGTGATAGTGGTTTCCTTTTTCTCAGGTGTGACGTCCTTGGTTTCGGCCTTCATGGCTTCACCCTTGGACGACGTCCAGGTTTCCGTCGAGGATTGCTCCACCGACGTGGCGACGTGTGCACGGTCCTTCTCGTCGAGTTGCTTGCCGATGGAAGAACCAACGCCAGCACCAACGATAGCACCGACAGTGCCGAGAGCCCAGTGTGCAGCGGCGACGCCACCTACTGGGCCGAGAGCAGCAGCACCGACAACGGCACCACCGAGAGCATACGTTTGTGCCTTAGTGGCACAACCCGCAGCAAGAGCTACAGCAGCGGCCAGAGCCGCGATTTTGAAATACTTGATCATAAAGACCATCTCCTATTCAATGCCTATTTATGTAGGCAGGATATCGAGGGGTTTGGTCTGGGTGTGGGATGAATATGTTGGAGGTGTAAACCTTACACCTAAGCTTCTATTTATCCTGGTATCCCGTAGTGGAATCGGACCACTGTATCTGCGATGTCAACGCAGTGCTCTACCATTGAGCTAACGGGACTTTGTGTGCATCCAAACGATGGTTTCTTCACCAACGCTGAGTTCTGCGAGAATCAGCTTCGCAATTGCCATCGCGGGGATTGCGATAGCTTCGGCTGCTGTTTCATCTACTAAAATCGTGTAGACATCGGGCGGTCCGCCTCGATATCGATTCAGTTCGATTGCGACACCATACACTTCAAAGTAAGTGGCGTAGTATGTGTCGAGATCATCTTCGTATTCCATCAAGTGAAAATTTGAAGCCACTTCCGATGGAACTTCAAATGCAAGCACCGCTAAAGGAGGGCCTTCAAAGACCAGCTCCTCTGGTGGTACCTGATTCACTTTCATAAAACTCCTGGTGCCCAAGTGCAGAATCGGACTGCATTCTCGTCCTTACCAAAGACGCGTACTACCAATGTACTACGAGGGCATGATCTATTTATAGGCGCTTCGTCGCGACGTCCTTGAACTTCTCGACGCTGCCATTGATCGTGTTCTTCTTCTTTGTAACCCGTTCCGGCTTGTCCTGGAACTTGGTCAGGAAGACGATGCGATCGTATTCTTCGTCCTCAACACCGAGCTCGGCTTTCGCTGTCGGCTTGAGTTCATCCTTGATCTTGTCAGCGTTCTGGCAAATGAACCGTTGCAGGATGCAGGCCTCGGTTACGCAATCGTTGACGAGGTCGCTGAGCTGCCTGGATTTGAAGCCGAACTGCGTCATCCCGAATTCTTCGTTCAGGAGCTGAATGTCTTGGTCGCTGAGTGTGACATCCACGATGGGGTTCTCGAGTGAAACTCGAATGCCCTTCTTGATGAGATGTCCTTCAACCATGTGGCCCTTCCCGATGAGGGTCAGGACTCGGTACATCCCAGCGAAGTTGTCGAGCATGCGTTCCATTCGGCCCTTCGAGCCTTCGCTCGGCCAACCACCACCGAAATAGTAGATGGCATCGACAGCGTGTTTGAAGTCCGCATGCTCAACGAGAGCCGTCGTCTGGACGATTTTGGACAGGGCAGCGTAGGTCTTGTAGCGCTCCGTGATGGAGGCGCGAACCTCAACCGCTTCCTGAACCTTTTCGAGTCCGACGCGAATGCTCATTTATAATCCTTGGTGGTGGAGGTGGGAATCGAACCCACTTCAGAACACCTTATGAGGGTGTCGCATTACCTTAATGCTACTCCACCAGGGTTTCTGCCGTAATCGTCTGCATGCCGTGCTGAACCTCAACAGTGAGGACCCGCAACGGCGTGTTGTTCGAAAGGTAGATCGTGGAACCGGGCTCGACTTGGAGAGCTTGCGAGAAGCGCTCGACGAGGTGTCCGTTCACAAATACGAAGGTTTCCATGTGTCCATTATAACATAGGTTGGACCCCATGGAAACCCTTTGTTGGTACCGCCGGAGGGAATCGAACCCCCGTCTCAACGTTCGTAGCGTCGCGTATTCTCCACTATACTACGGCGATATGTGTCTTACAAGTTCAAGCGGTTGCCGAAGAGGAGCCAGAGAACCAGCAGGAGAACGATAATGCCGACAGGACCGTAGCCCCACCCGGTAGAATAGCCCCATGTTGGCAGTGCGCCGATGAGCATCAGCACCAGCAGAACGATTAGGATTGTGAACAGCATGTTGTTTCCTTTTCTTGGGATTGACCCGAATGTATTTACGTCGACCCGGTCTTCTGAGCCTCCGCCAGCTGAACCTTGAGAGCATCAATTTCGGTCTGCATTTCAAGCACTTTGGCCTGCACACCGAGCCTGGTTGAGATGTTTGTTACAATCGGCCACATCACGAAAGCTGTCGCAATCGAAACGAGAGCTGTCGCCGCACAGACCCATGCCTGCAACCAATACGCTGGGTACCACACAGTAAGAATGTCGATCAAGTGGGTTGTGCCGCACAAGAAAATAAACGACGAGAATAGCAGCAGGATCCATCCCATTTGGAATTTGCCCTTCTGTCGATCCAAGAAAACCAGAATCGAGAAGGCTATCGAGAAGTATGCGATCGCGATGATCGCATTCGACGCGACAGATGTGACGAGCAAATCACTACTCCACTGGAAACAGACTCCATGTGGAAGAAATCCTTGCCTAGCTACCCAGTTTACAACATCGTTCATGCATCTATTTAGTGCCGGTTCTTTACCAGACGAGCTGAAAATTGCCAGCCATGACTCTGTCGCACGGTGCTGACCTGCCGGTTTGGTGATCCTTCACCGTGTTGTCCTGAAACCGATAGGTCCGAATTTTGTCACCTCGCTCCCCGCTTCCAACCTGGGCTTTGCGTTCAGCAGCTTGGGCGCGGTTGTGGCCGCGGGCTGCTGAGCCGTTCAAGCGAGCCAAGATTTCCGTCTTGGCTTCATCAAGTGAGTTCTCTCGTGAACGGCATTGCGACGTTACGATCTCACCTGACGGAAGGTGCGTAATTCGGCAGGAGTTCTGGTGCTTGTTCCGGTGTTGACCACCTGCACCAGTGCCAGAGTACCACTCGATCTTGAAGTCCCGCTCGTTGAACGGAATCTCCTTGACTGTTTTCGGGTCGATGACAGCGACAGTGACTGTTGAGGAGTGGACTCGACCCTTCCTTTCGGTGGGTGGAACCCGTTGAATGCGGTGGCCGCCTGGCTCATTGTTGAGCTCTGACAAATCCTCGCCGACGATCTCGATAATGAGTTCGCCCTGACGGGTATCAATCAGGCGGGTAGTTCAGCCGACGCGTTGCGCGTGCTTGATGTAGGCTTGAGCAAGGTCTTTGACGAACAGCTTGCTATCTTCTCCACCTTCGGCGGAGCGAATCTCGATGATACGTTTCATCGTTCTCTCCTTTTACGTTCTCTATCACACGACTTACGATCAACACATTCGAATGCTTTCGCATTGTGATGAATGACCGCTTCGACATTTATTTGATCCGTCCGACCACATCGGACGCATCGATATTTTGGAGCCTCTGGAGGGAGTCGAACCCCCACGCTCGGGCTTAGAAGGCCCAACGTCGATCCATCGACAGAGGCAAGGCGCACTGACCTTTTACTTGCCAACGACCGTTTCCTTGTACACCGTGATAGTACCACCACTGGCGACGGACCCGGCCGTTTTGCCCTTCCGAATGCGATCGTAGCAGGAGAGCCGATCGGCATCATCCTTGAACACGAGGCATCGTGCGAGCAGATTCTTTTCGAGGTCAGCCGGGACGTCCAGGTGCTTCTCGGCACGGGCGTTACGCTGTTCCTTCATACAGGCGGCACGATCGACCGAGGGGTCCTGTGCAGCGCAAAATTCTTTGTCACCTGCGAAGGCGACGAGTGGTGCCAAGAGCACGAGAGCGAGCAGTTTCATTTGGCCTCCGTTTCGACAATCTCTTCGAGAATGTCTTTCGGGTTGGTGTCATCAGAAAGACTCTCAGCGTCCTTCTGATCCTCAGCTGCAACGTCCAGCTTCTTAGCTATTTTATCAAGCAATCGCAGCATCACCGAATTTTCGGTCTCCGCGAGGAGGTTGATTTGTAGGTCGAGCTTGTGTCGGCGATCCGCTTCCAACGACAGGTCGTTCTGACTGATCAGAACGAAGAGCGACAGAAAGATGGACTCGAGCGACACGGTCGTCGTCAATGCAGTGAACGGGTACGGGTCAAACTTCCAAACAAACTGATTGATGAGAATCCAACCAGCGAAGAAGAAAATGTGAGCCCAGATCGCTGCAACATGCGATGACCACTCGGTCACTTTGCGAGCAGCTTTCGTGGACCACGTCGCATTCTCGAGTGTCCTGCGCTCGTGTTCGTAGATGTCCTGAATGTTCTTGTGGACGACGTCCTCAGGTGCAGTCATGCACCTATTTAGGACCTGTGGAACCGCCAACGAGATTCGAACTCGTGTTTTCGGGGTGAGAGCCTCGACGTCCTTCCAATAGACGATGACGGTATGGTTAAGCCTAAATAGACCAACTGGAGATGCTAATGATGCTGCTGAAAAACAACTTGAAGATTGTACTTCTAATCGCAATCGTAATTGCGGCTGGAGCCTTTCTGACGTATAGGCTATATCCGTCTGAAAAGCAACTCATCATAATTCAGGCAGACGACACAGCGAAAGCTGCCGCAAAGGCGGCTCAAGTTGCCCGTGCATCAGCAGATACCACCAGGAAAACAGCGAACGCTGCAATCGAGGCGTACAGTGTCTTGGAAAACTCAAAGGCACCAGCTGTCGAGAAAAGAAAAGAAGCGCGAGCAAAAGCGATCAAGGATGCTGATGACGCAGCTGCGGCGCTTGATGTAGCTGCAGAGGCTGCCCGTAAGGCAGCCATATCTGCTCGTGAGATTGCAAACACCGCTGAAGAAGCGGCACTTGACGCGTCAAACGAAGCGCGTGATGCTCAAGGCAAGGCGAACGAGAAACGCTAATTGGCGGCTCATCGAGGATTCAAACCCCATTACCATTGCTCGTCTGCAGACGACCGCTGGTTTGCCATCATGTTGGCCGCTATCTAGATCGCGGCTTGATGGGCCCAATTTGGTGGTGACGGAAGGAATCGAACCTCCTCTAGCCTGTTATGAGTAGGATAACCAATCGCAGGCCGGTTCCTTGCGGAACAAAAATTAGCTCTCGGAGAGGGCTTTCGCCCAACCGTGCTACCATTACACTACGTCACCATGTTTCTGTTACTGCTTCTCGGGAATGCGAAGCACTTGTCCCGGGTAGATCTTGTCGGGGCTCGTCAGCAGCGGACGATTGGCCTCGAAAATTTCGTTGTAGTCGTTCGCGTTCCCCAGCTGGGATTTCGCGATTGACGAGAGCGTGTCACCCTTCTGGACGGTGTAGAGACCAGATGCCGGCGACGGAGTGGTCACCGACAGATTGTCTTGCACGTGGCTCACACCATGCACGTTGCCGGCAGCGAGGAGGATCTTCTCCTTCGTCGCTTGATCTTCGGCGATGCCGGAAACTGTTGCAACGCCAGACGCACCATCGTATTCGATGTTCAGATCCTGCGCTTGCAGATTCTGGGTCTGGATGTAGGTGAGGATCGCAGCCGCTGCATTGGCGTTGGCCGTTGCGACATCAACCGTTGCAGGTGTGCCATCCGTCGGCGTTGCAGTCGTAGCTGCGTCGTCATGATGACCGAAGAGCTTCTCGCCGGCGTCCTTGATGAAACTGATCAGGCTCATATGTGTGTCTCTTTCAGGTAAATGCAGCCATCAAGTTGAGGCTGCTGGACTCATTATACACATATGTGCCAATGGAAGTTGAAGGACCTCCATTCGTTTGGTACCCCGGAGCGGATTCGAACCGCTTACTCAACCTTCGGAGGGTCGAGGCCGTTCCATCGGCCGGGATGTTATTTTACGACAGCTGAGGCAGGTGCAGACGCAGAAGCTTGCGGCTTCTTCGCTGGTGTGTTTCTCAGCGTCATATTCAAACTGTTCTGTGAACGTTCCGCGCTATCAGCAGCATCGATTGAAGATTTCGCGGCTTGATTTGCGGTTGCTCGTGTTGAATCGGCGGCGATCTGGGCGGACTTGGCCGCTTGGGCCGCCGCCTTTGCGGCAATCTCTGCATCCTCTGCGGCGCGATCAATCGCTTGCACCATTTCCGACGGAACACCACCATTTGTAAGTGGAGGCGCAGAAGAGATTCTGAAGTAGTACGACGTTCCGAGTAGAAGCACCACAATGACGATCACTATTGCAATGATAGCGACCTTAGGCGTTGAAGAAGTATTCACTGGACCCTCCAGCGGAGAGCTGAAGTTATCTCGAAACTGTCAGCTCAGGAGTGTCGAGACTGTACCGTATGGCACATATGATTATAACATATGTGCTCTGCCATATTTATGGCTGACTACCCAGGAATCGAACCCGGCTCTATCTCCGTTAACAGCGGAGTGCTCACACCTTGCGTGCTCGTAGCCAATTGTCTTGGTGCCCTGTCGGTGAATCGAACACCGGCCTGCTGATTACGAAACAGCTAGACTACCACTATCCTAAAAGGGCATGATTTGGGGTGATCGATGGGACTCGAACCCACAACGACCAGATTCACAGTCTGGGGCTCTACCAATTGAGCTACAACCACCATTGAAGAAGTGCCATCAAACCGGCAAAGCCGAGGACGACAGTTGCCGGATGGCGTCGAATCCATCTGTCGACATCATTGAGATACATTTTCGCCATGTCAACTCGAGTCATCAGAGTGATTGGCGGAAGTGGAGGCTTTTTGCGATGTGGCATCTTGACCTAAAGTGAATGCGACCAGTAACCAGTCGAGCATTCTCTCCGGCCCGAATAACGTCATATCTTCGACCAAGCGCATGTAGCGAATTGATCCGTAGCTTTCCTCTTCGTTGAGCCACTCTTTGAGTGGCGCTGGGAGTTCATCTAATTTCATGAACTACTTATTTATTCTTGGTGGGACCCGAAGGAATCGAACCTTCTCCTTCGGCTTTTCAGACCGACGTACGCACCAGCTATACCAGAGTCCCATGGCCCCCACCCGAGGAATCGAACCTCGACATAAAGCTTTTCAGACTTTCGTGCTCACCAGTTTACACCAGGAGGGGATCGTTTACAGATCGTCGGATTGCCCGGCGAGGTTGGCTTCTAGCTGCTTGCGGATGTACCGCATGAACAGCATCGCCTTGTCTTCATTCAGAAAGACGCCATCTCCACAGTCCTCGACGGGCACTTGAAATTCAAAGCCGTCATCGGTCTTGTAGAAGAGGTAGCCCTTCCGGTACATCTCGAAGTGGACCTTCTTGCCGGGTCCGACCATTTCCTTGAGCGTCATCTTGTTCCTCTTCCATCCAATCGCTGCATGTGTGGCCGGCCATGCGTTCAGCCGCATATCTTGGGTGCAAGCTAGCACCTTTGATCCATTCACACATGCCGCATTTCATATGAGATTCCCAACGAGATGGGCCGCGAGGTCTTCGCGGTCCGGGTATTGAGCATCTCGGGCGTCGATCGCCAAAAGAGGTGACATGCCCTTGTCGAGGAGCTCGATGTTCTTGAACCCGTTCTCCTCGGTGATGAGAGACTCAGACGGCGAAATGCCGCCTCGGTACTTGCCATCACCCTTCTTGTGCATGAGGTTACCCGTTGCCGGGTCGACCGAGCCCCAAGCAGGAGTGTGCGAAGTCTGGATCGGCTCGACAAAGTACGTCTTGCCAGTCCGCTGGGAGTAGACGATGAAACGCCCTGTGTCGTCAGTGTTCGTTAGGAACTTGCTGCGCAGGTTCGCATCCATCTTCTTCTCCTTTCATGTTGGATCCCCCAGCTGGGTTTGAACCAGCATTCCGAGGGCCAAAACCTCGTGTCCTACCAGTTAGACGACAGGGGAATTGGTGATTGGCGACGCAGATGGGACTCGAACCCACGATACGCTCCTAGACAGGGAGCTGCATTAGCCGCTATGCTACTGCGCCATTGGTTTTTAGATATTCCAGATAGAGGATTGCTTCCTCGATCGGCTCTTCGAAAATGTTCTCCACACCGATATCACCTTGAAATCCCTTGAGGATGCTCATCGTGTATGAGGTGTGCTGAGGAGCACCTTTGCGACAAACGTATGTCGAACCAGAAGCGTTGCTGATCACGTATCGGTCGTCTTCCTCGACGATTTGCTCGATACCACTACTGAGTTTCCATGAAGCTCCGTAGGTGTACCCGCCTCCCCATCCAGCCAAGATGCGATAGTAGAATTTTTCCCCGTTGATGACCTTGACAACTGTCCAAGTATCAGGTGTGTACGTTTTGTCGCTCATGATGTTCTCCTTTGAGACATCATATCATGTTGGTAGGAGCACAGGGATTCGAACCCTGAACTGACGGGTTAAAAGCCCGCTGCGTTACCGTTACGCCATACTCCCGTGGAGTATGGTTGGTTTTCGAGACGCATCAAGCGTCGATGAGACCTTGCGCATGATGCGCTCCTTTCAAAGTTGGGGTGAAGCTGGGAATCGAACCCTCGCTTGATGTTTCACAGACATCCGTGCTTCCACTACACTAGCAACACCATTGGATTTGGCAGCCCGTCACGGAATCGAACCGTGCCTAAAGGTTTTGGAGGCCTTCGTCCGCGCCAGTCGGCCGAGCTATTGATGGTACCCCCGGGAGGATTCGAACCTCCGTGACCACGTTTCGTAGACGCAGCATCCGTCCACAGACGGGGGTGATGTAAAAGTCCGACAAAGGCCTTTCGGCATGCAGTCCGAAGGGGGTTACTTAAAAGGTAACCTTCGAGTCGCGATCCGGTCGGATTATTTGGTACCGCGTGATGGAATCGAACCATCGTGAGCCGCTTATCGAGCGACCGTTCTACCATTGAACTAACGCAGCATAGATTTGGTAGGCCGCCAGGGAGTCGAACCCTGCTGGTACGGATTAAGAGTCCGGTGCATCAACCGCTCTGCCAACAGCCCATTTGAATTGTGGGGCCCAGGGAGGATTCGAACCTACCGTTACCCAGCCTAAACGCCGGGTGTCCTAGCCGCTAGACGACCAGGCCCATTGAATTGGTGCACCGCCTCAGAATCGAACTGAGCTCTCTCCGGTTAAGAGCCGGGACTTCGCCAGCAAAGTTTGCGGTACGTGTTCAGTAGCACTTCTTCTCGATCAGCGCAGCGGCTGCTTCGAGTTCCTCGTCTCCGTTTGCCTGGTAGAGAATCCACTCGGCAACATGACGCGGGTTGAAATCGTGGTATGCCCCGCGTGGTGCGTTCGGGCATGTGGCGGCCTCTGCCTTGTCACGACAAGGATTGCGCGGATAGACCGAGCAGTACGAGCAGGACAGGGACATAGAACCTCCGTTAGGTTCGACCGAGCTTGCGATCGATCGAGGTGACTTGCTTCGCCAGGTCTTGCAGGTCTTCGAGATGACCGTTGGCAGCAGCTTGCGAACGGTGTGTGCCGTTCAGCTTCTGCATGGCTTTGATCTTTTCCACCAGCTTTTCACGCTTCGCGAGCAGCTTGGCGGTTTCGGGTTCTGCAAGTTTGACTTTATCGCCGAGCCAGGTCATGTAGATCCTTTGTAGTTGATAGGATCATTATATCACGAACCTCGCAAGATTGCGACTTGTTACATCTGAAACTGGTTGGATTGGCAGGCGCATGCAGTCCCGTTGCACCAACTTTCCGACAACGCCGCCTAGGCATGCAAGGCAAGTAGACGTCAACCCTCTTGCCCGCGTCAGATGCTACCGCTTGACCTCAACAGCAGCACTCGTTCATACCGAGATGCAGTATTTGGCAAGGGTGGAGGGAATCGGACCCTCTCGAAACGGTTCAAAGCCGTTCCTCGCTGCCAAGCGTCACCCCAATTATCTTGAATTATCCCAGGTGGATAAAATTGGCGGAGCGTACGGGACTCGAACCCGTTTCGTCTGGTAGACAGCCAAACATAATACCCATATACCAACGCTCCAAAATTCTTGTGCAGGATGCCTGGGTTCCTCCCGGCATTCCCTAAATAACGAATCATGCTACATCACCAATCCATCTTCTTCCGCAATCTGTTTGTGATTGCAGCGATGTTTGTGGTGATCATTCCGCTGGCCCTAACGCTCAACACGAAACTTCTCCCACCGATTGGTATCTTCTACGTTGCAGCACATTTGCCTGCAGCTAGTGTCCTTGGTGCGATCAGCGCAATCACTAGATTCGGCGTAGGACTGAGCATGTTCCTGCTGGCATACGTCAAACTGATCGCGATCTCTGATCACCATTCTGATGCTCTCAAGTTACGTGCCACGACCATCTCATTGATGTTCATGGTGACTGGTGCTTGGACATCGACAGTGGCCTTGATGATCGAATATGGCGGCTTTTGGCACATCGTCAGCATAATGTTCGGTGTTGTCGAACTCGCGATGGTGTTCTACACCGTTCGCATTGTCATGAATACTCACGCTGAATCGATAGCCGCAGCGCACGATTGATTGGAGTCCCGTGGGGGAATCGAACCCCAGCCCGAGGGCGTCTGGTTGAAAGCCAGGTGGCCGTTACCAGCAGCCATCACGAGACATGTTTGGTGGCACATAAGGGAGTTGAACCCTTCTCTCCAGCTTGAAAGGCTAGCGTCCTAACCGATAGACGAATGCGCCATGTTGGCAAGGCCTGTCAGACTCGAACTGACGTCCTTCGGGCTCAGAACCCGACCGCTCTTCCCATTGAGCTAAGACCCACTTGATTTGGTACGCTAGGTAGGGAACGATCCTACTTACGACGTTTTCGGCGTCGGTCAATCCCAATTGACTTCAAGCGCGGGGAGAAGCTGGTCCGAAAACCTTCTTCTCCTTGATTGGCTCCCCGGGAGGGCTTCGAACCCCCATATTACGCCCTAAGGCCTTTACGTCTGGTTAACAGCCAGGTCACTTACCAGTTAGTGTACCGAGGAATTGTTCTGGTGCCTCCGGTTGGAATCGGACCAACGACCTACGCCTTATCAAGACGGTGCTCTACCACTGAGCTAAGGAGGCATGTTCTTGGCGGGCCGTCAGGGTCTCGAACCCCGAACCTTCGGTTTTGGAGACCGACACTCTGCCAATTGAGCTAACGACCCATACTATTTCTTGAAGACCCTAACCATCGAGGTCGCCTTGCGAGCTTAGTCCAACAGCCGTACGGACCTTCAAGAAATAGTCCATCGAGTTGAACCCCTGTAGTATGCATGGGCGCTCGATGGACAAAACATATCCATCCCTTTTTCGCACTCGGCTGCCTGAAGAGTACTCGGCAGGTTCATAGCGGTCCGGCGTTATTTGTATCCCGCGAAGTCCTGACGCGGTTTGACGTTCTAAAACAGCCCAGGGTCCTTAGCTTTCGCTAGGACCCTGGTTCAGATTCTGGAGCTTTTGAGTGCTTACTCGCTAGCTCTCCCTGAACCAGGGCATCGATCATTGTCATTTTCGATTCGCTCAAAGCGAACGGTCATGCCTTGGCGCTGTTGCCAATGCTTTTCCGTTTGTTTGATGAACCGAGTGACTCTCACGATATTCCTTGGTTAGGGTGACTGTTTCCAGCCGATGATGAATTATATACAGGGTTTCGACGATTTGCAAATTTCTTTGCAAACCATCGGTAGGTTGAAGACTTACTGCTTGTACTTCCAACCGATGATGCTATCTTAACACACCTTTTCGTGTTGTACACACAAAAAGTGTAACAGTTTTCAGGACCCGTCACGTAAATACAAAATCCTCATGGAGCATATCAGATGACAGAGACCCAGGCGTCCGTGGACTCCAAAAATTTCTTCGAACGGAATACGATGCTGGTGTTCGGGTTGGGTGTGGCCTTCCTCGTCATCGCCTTGATCCTTGGAGCCCTCCTTCTTGGAGCTCATGAGCTCCAACTTCAGACACTTTCACGCTACGATAAGCAGACGAATGCTGAAGGAGTCGATTTACCGGGGCCGAAGAACAAGATCAGCAAGCGCTCGCAGCTGCAGATTGATACTCTTCTTGCAGAGTCACCACACGTTCTTGGTGGTTGGATTGCGAAGCTCTCCTACAACAAGACTGAAAGCCCCGTCGTCTACTACTGGGCTCGTGTGCCGATCATCGACGAGACGATGCGGTTGTACAAGGAGATGCAGGAATCAGGCAAGGGCTACTCGTCAGACGAGCTCAACAAAGCAAGTGCGCAATCCCTCCGAAATTCTGAGGAGGCGAAGACGGGTCTTATCAAGTGCGGCCCACTTGAAGTTACCAATCTACCCAAGATTGCACCGCGAATCGTTGACCTTGCACGCGGTGTATGCAGAGCAACTCTGCCGCCTTTTGATCAAGACGTAAACTTGGCCCTCGTCGTGGTGATCGATATCCCAGGTGATGGGACAGGGCCTGATATTCAATCCATCCGTCGGACGATGCTGCAGCTGCAGATTGACATCTTCAATCGCGACTACCAAGGTCGTGAGACCTGGGCCCGCCCAACCAATTAAACCGGCTTTGCCTTCTTCTGAATGGCTTTGACCGTCTTCGGATCAATCTGCTCCTGCTCTTTCTTTTTCTTGGAGTAGATGTCCTTGACTTCCTTCGCCTCAACAAGCTGGTCAAATTGATCTTGGCTCGTGATGAGCATCATGTCGGTGCCTTGGCCTAAAACGAGGATCTTTGCACCTCCTGGCATCCGAACGAGTTTCATTTCGTTGCCGCTATCGTCAGCTCCATCGTTGTAAGCAGCTGACGCGCCAACAGACTTGACGAGGCGTGATGTCATCGGTGACTCCGCCTTCATGGAGTAGACGGCAGCCGTCTTAGGAATTTTCAACATCTGCGCGGCCATCTCGGCTTGATCGCCTGCGACCTGCTGCAGTGAGCCGCCCTTCTTGAAGAGACGCTTCAGCGCGGCTTGGAGAGTTTCCTCAGGGAGGAATAGTTCATTGACTTTCATGCGTGCGATCCTTTATGGGATCGCTTATTTATGTGTCAGACAGCTCTCGTGGCTCACCCCAGGGCCACCATTTGCCGTACATACCAACCCATTCCTGGAGGTCGGCAGAGAGGAGCATGTTGTGGTTGTAGACTGGATACCACAGGTTAACCCACCATTCGTGATCATCGAGCTTGCAGAGGATTCGATAGGCAAGATCACCAGCGCCGTAGAAGTACCAGGACAGGAGCCAGCCGAATGGTAATTTCAGACCGGTCAGGAAATGACTCACTTGACTCCCGCCGCAGCTTTCGCCTTCTTGATTGCTTCGCTCTGCCGCCATGCTTCAGCGGCCTTTTCTTCAGCTTCGATGCAATCCCTCTTCGCGTCTTTCAGATCGCCAAAAGTAAGGACACCACCATTATTCTTGATTTTGAAATCATTTGCAACCCGGCGTGGAAGAAGTTCGCTAACACACCAGTTGCCCTTTGTGTACTCCAGGATTTCTTCAGCTGTAGCATTTTTAGCAATTTTGTATTGCCACGCTGAACAAGATGAAACACCGCTACCTGCAGCAAAGATGATGATCGACCAAATTGCACGCTCTTTGGTGCCAAAACAGAGTCGCCAGATTTTGCCTGGGACTTCCATGATGCCAGCAACGAGCCAGCCTGCCCGTCGCATGCGTCTCATCCACATTCTCCTTGAGGCATGCGTTCGCACGGCCTTCACTTCCTCGAACGTTGTCCCAGGTTGCGGTGGTCGCTGCGGTGCATAAGCCATTATGCCGAAAATCCGTCCTCAAGTGCCATCACCAGCTTTGGAATGTCAGCTGCGTAAAAGCCGCATGAATTCAGGGTGTTGATCTCGACGATCTTAATTCCCTCGGGGGTATCGCAAACATCGATCACGAAGGCCGCATGCGGCTGCCATGTCAGTATTCTATCACGAACGAAGTCGTGGTAGCACTGATCGACCTGATCAATGTAGTGGACCCGATTGCCGCGCTTGTACATCGACGCCGTCACAATCTGCCCATGGACGATCCAGAAACGGTACTCGCCATAGATGACCTTCGGCTCACAGACCTGCACGAGCGTGTCCTTCGTCAGGGAATTGCCGTAATCCTCTTTCAAATCGACGACCTTGTGTTGCCACTCGGTAAACTCGTCGTAACTGTAGACCTTGCCAGCGAAGACCTTGCTGTCTTGAATCGGCCGAATGAATGCGTCGGTCGAAATCAAGACATTGCAGCGCGAGCACTTTGGATCGCGCTCCTGATGAGCACTGCAAATTGAAATGGATGGGAAATGCGCAGCAGCGAAAGTCGAGACGACGCTGTCGTGATTGAGCATGTGCCTGCCCCAACGGGCACGCTGCACGGTGAAATCGAAGGGCTCGAGGTCGAAGACGCCAGGAGCCCAACCGGCCTTCTTTGCCGCATGACGCAGCGAATAGGAACCCATGCAGATCACGTTCTTCGTCATGAGCTCGGGTTCGGGCACCAGCTCACCGACAAACGGGATCACCTTGTGAATTGAGTGAGGAAGCCCAAACCGCTCAAGCGTGTCGAGCAAAGTTTGATAGGCTTCCTCGTTGAAGAGATTGTCTTGCAGAATCCAATGCATGTCACGCTGCCTCGTCGATGTCCTCGGTAATCGTCAAGAAACCTGGCATTCGAATTGATGGCAGCATGAGAGGCACGCTCTTGAGGTGCATGTCCTCTGGAAAATTGGCAACGCCCTTGCGGACCTCGACGATCACTGAGTCGCAGCAGTGCACCAGCACCGTCGCATACTCCTCGAACCGTTCAGCTCCCATCGGCCGCCATCGACGGTCAGTTCCTTCAGGAATGAACGCTGGGACCTTAGTCCAGAACGTGTTCGTCGCCGCATCGTACCGACCGTAGTCGTTCATGTGCTTCGCAACGATGTCCTGTGGGATACCGAAGTATGGCGAATGGGAATCTACCTTACCGGTCATGCCGACGATAAAGTAGTTCCCGTAGGTCGTCTCAGTCCTCGTAGTCATTTTCCCAGTCCTTTGCGTTGTATTCTCCACCGCTGAATTCTGCGAGCAAGAGAAGGCGTTCTTCTGTCGAGATGTGCCGCTGTGCTTTCACTTCCACAGCATTGACCGAGGCGATGATTTCCGCTCGTTCGATTCGCCTCTGCAGGGTTGCGAGACGCTTCTTCTCCAGCTTGATTTTCTCTAGATGTTCCCATGATTTCCAGTACCTCTTTGAAGTGTTGAGGTCTCTTGCGTGGGTGTTTAACCAGGTCCACGCTTCCGAGTACCTGGTGCGGTTTTCTTCCTTTCTCAGAAACTCGTTTGCAATCATAGCAGCGATCTCAAGACGGTCCCGCCAACCGTAAAAGCCCTGTCCTTCGATCACCGTTCCTAGCACATTGATGCTGTGTCGATCCACATACTGTGGATTCTCGGGATCGTAATCGAGGTCTCCTAGACCACCGCCAACCTTTATCCTTTCTTGCTTGTAACCGAGGAGTGTCTCCTCGAGTGTCATGGCCGGCTCATAGCCCTCCAGGGTCTCCGGCTCTCGTTTGAAAAGCTGAGTCACGTTTCGCCTTTGAAAGCCGCCTCGAATGCGGCAATGGCTTCAGGACCGACACGCTTCAGCAGTTCTGCTTCGATCGTTGTTTCACCACTCGATAACGCAGCTCCCAATCGGAAGCTCTCATCGATTTTGTCGTACGTCTCCTTGTTCTGGCGAAACTCCATGTCCATATTATAACCCCACATGGGGTTCCGCATCTCATTCACCGCACATTTTGCGTAGTACATCGCCGTCTTCGGTGTACGATGCGAGGTGGGATCGGTGAACGGACGAGGATACTTGAGGAGCTTCCGTGGCATGTGTTTCGGTGGATGAATCACATACTCATACCGAAACGACCACCAGTGATTGTCCATGATCTCAATGCGGTAGCCATGGTACAGCAGTCGTTTCCGCACGGTCATAGGCCGCGGCTGTCGATAGGATTTCTTGCAATGTCTCATGGTGACTTGATGTACCAGATGATGGCAATGTACGTCAGCATATGCAGCAGCTGATCGAAGCCGAGCAGCCACCAGAATTCCTCGTGAGTCGTGGGTGTCCAGTGCATTCGTCGATTGATCTGAACCTTTGCCCAGTCGACGTGATAGTGGACGATCATGTCGAAGAGGACGACGATTGTGATCTCAGCATGCGGGCCCTCGAAGTCAATCGTATCTGGCTTGTCCGCAAAGTAGATGAGAGCGAAGAATGTACCGATGCCATGAATCGCGGCGTGTGAGATGCCGCCGATATGGCCGTACGTCCCCTTGTTTTGATAGTGGAACGGCACCTGAAGTATGAAGTCACAGATGAAGTGCTTCAGCATCAGGATGGCGAGCGCGAGAAGGATGTCGTTTGGGCTTAGCATAGGACCATCTTATTTCGCGCGCGAGTCTTCATATTGATGCCCGTCAACCCGCTAGCTCGTTCGGTGTGAAGGAACGGCCTGCTCGCCAATGTTTCGTCGTTTGAACGTGCCCCTTTCGAACGTATTTTGCGATTGAGTTCTTGAACTGCGCGAGCGTGAATCCCTCTGCGAGGCGCACGACGTAGCCTTCATCCTTGTCCCAACGCAGGTCTTTCTCGATGTCATGGCAGGTCTTCTCACTGAAGATGCCACGATGCAGGACAGGTACCGAGGTGATGCCGAGGAGGTCGAACCACTCCATCGTTTCATCCCAGCTCAGGCAACGATTGATGTCGTCCCAGATGCTGAAACCGAGGAAGTACGACTTGAGGTCGTTGTAGTGGATCGAATGCTCGGCCCACATGTTCTCGCCACAAATGCGCCATCCTTCGGGCAGCTCATAGAGCCGTTCACTCAGGAACTGCTTGACCCATGCACGGTCTTCACCGCCACGAGAATCGATTGAGCGAGCGTGGATGTGACCGTCTTGATAGCCGGTCGTGTTTTCACCGTCCATCTTCTTGGACCAAATGCAGAGCTTCCCCTCGAAAGGCGAGAGGTTCTGCATCACGCGGTCGTCGTCATTGACTCCCGGCGACCAAGGCAAGTGGTTCGTGCGGCCGTACTTGACGTAGCTCGTGAAGAGGTCGAGGACCCCTCCTTCTTTCAGGACTTTCCGAACTGACTCATCCTGGAAAAGTTCTCCCTTGCCGCGTCGACCATCTCCCAGTACAGGGTTGCCCCACTTATCGTAGATGTGGTCATCATAGAGATGAGGCGGAACCACGATTCTTGTGATGCCTGCAGCGTTTCTAACGTCTTCAACTGAATACGTCGTGCGTTCGCAAGCGAGATGGTGGGGTCCACAGACAGCGGCGCCGTTCTCGAGGTAGTAGCCTCCGTCGGGCCAGAGGCGGCGTTCCAGAATGTGGTGAGCATCGACAGCGGGTTCACCACAGAAAACGCAGCGGTGATTGGATCTGGCAAAGACTTGTTCACGGAATTGATCTCGTGTGAGGAGTTTTGGGATATTCATGTTGTGCTCCAATGGTGTGATTATATCACGACCTGAGGTTGGAGTACAACTCTACGATTTACGACCGGCGGTCGGTCGCTCCTTCCCGTCCGTGACGTCGACCAAAGATTTCTTTGGGGCCTCTCGAAATTCGAGCTGGACCAGGTGAGCTGGAGGTTGGTTCATAGCGTGGTAATCTCGTGTTGCAGTTAGAACAAACTACTGTCTCATCGCGAGAATCCAAGGCCCCCTCACGCAACACCCCGATAATGCAGGTGGGGCACGTGGAGTACAATCGGTCCTTTCGCATAACCGATTATAACTCAACGGGAGTTCTAGGCGTACCACTACGTGGCATAGAGCACGCAACCTGCAAAAAGATTCTATTCTTAGAACATTTCCTCATCAGCCATTCTTTCCATCATGCAATCTTCAAAACCTTGATCCGACTCGATGTACGCATCCGAACCGTATGCAGGACGACCTTCGCGCCAGAGGATGAAGCCAACAGGCGGCTTGCCGAGAGTGCGCAGACGGGTGTTGAGACGTTCGGCCAGACGCTCAGCTTTCGGCATCACGTCAGCTTCGAACCCTGTGTCGATCGTGTCGCTGTAGCGACGATATCCCTTGGCATCCTCTGCTACCACGTAAGCCGCTGAGCGGATGATTTCACCGCGCGGGTTGTCGTAGTCGGCCATTTCCGGGTTTGTACCCACGACCACTAGATCGGTAGCTGCGTGGAACGAAATCGGGAGGAAGGTGTTTTGCATGAATGCATTATACACCGACCTCCCGAGATGTGCTCAACTGTTACATCTAGCAGGCTCGAGCTTCATATCCTCCGATGAGGGTGAGTGCCGTGCCGCATTCGATGCAGAACTTGGCGTTGGCCTTGTTCATCTTCCCACAGGACGTGCATTGTGGCTTGAGGTTGACCGTCACGGGTACCTTCACGGGCGCACCTTCGACTTCACCTAGCATCTGCATGATCATGACGTGCTTGACACCGTCAGTCGGGAACCATGCGCCCCATGTGAAGCTCTGCCCAGACACTGCACCTGGCACTGTGATGCCAACGTCAGTTTCAACCTGAGGCACACTACGCGGCATCGAAGTCTTCTTCGAACGAAGCTGACCTGACATGTTGTCACCAACATGGTTGATGAAGGCGCTATTCGAACTGACCGTGTTGGAACCCTGCGCAGAGGCTGAAGCCGTTGATGTGGTGACTGTATCACTGATTGATGCTGCACCACCACCTGATTCAGACGACGCGTTGTAGGATGCTGTCCAACTGTCCATCGTCGGTGATGAAGTGTAGGACGTCGTGCTGCCTAGCAGACTCCGATCCCACGGACGGTAAACAGGATACGGGTTGACGATTGGCACGCTTTGCCGCTCGAATTCGAACTCAACTCGGATCAGACCATCGTCGATCTTGTTGCCGCGATGATTGCTGACCTGACGTGTCCGTTCGATGAACTTGAATTTATTGCCGGCAGACAGGTTGCCGTTCTTGATGTACCGCTCGAGGTCGACGTGGTCGTTCGGCGGGATGATCAGACCGGAGGTTCCTTCGGTGACGTCAGTGCCATCGATCCAGATCTTGGCGATAGCTCTCACCGAGTTCAGGTTCTTCAGCATGAGGCTGTATTCACAGCCGAAGGGGAGGTAAACCGTCGTGCTATCACCATCACGGCTTTCGCGCAGGACACGGTTCTTGGACTTGACGGCTAGCGCCATCTTAGATTCGTACATCATTCATTTCTCCTTGCCCACAGACTAAGAGCAAACAGTTTAAGAGTCTGTACGATATTTATATCATGCAATGCGAGTGCTGCCACCATAAATATCAAGGTCAAACAAAGGAGACCCCAATGTTCAAGATCATTGCTGTGGTGCTTTTGGCGCTGCTTACGGGGTGTTCCAAGCCCATTGATGAGTCCAAAATCCCACTTTCAGAAGAAGAACTCGCGTACATCGCAAGTCACCCGTTCGTCAGCTGGGCCGCGGAAGACAACCGCCCACCTTACGTCTTCGTAGAAGGCAATGATCCGAGGGGCCTCGCTCCTGAATATCTCGAGCTCATTGCTAAGAAGACAGGTTTGAAATTCAAGCCAATCGAAACTGGTGGGTTCAACAGCTCCATCGAAGCTCTTCGCAAGGGCAAGGTCGATGTGATGACCTCGATTCGTCCAACGCCGGAAAGCGCTGAGTTCATGGGCTTTACGCCCCCTTTTGCGTATCAGGGCGGCGTCTTCGTCTTTCGTGTGAACACTCTTCCACGTTCGCCCTTGACTACAGGTATCCTCAAGGACTCAGCAGCGAAGAAGTATCTTCAGAGCCGATTCCCGGATATGAACCTGGTCGAAACGGAAGACGACGAGCAGTCGATTTCACTTCTTCAGAAGGGGCTCCTTGACGGTTCGGTCACCGACGTCGGCACTGCGAATTACCTTTCGAAAAAAGGTGGCATTGAAATCCGATCAGCTATCATCAATTTTGATTACCCATACTCATTCGCGTATCGTCGCGAGAATACTGTCCTTGGTTCGATTATGACAAAAGCTATCACGTCAATCAAACCTGAGGACAAAACAAAACTTAACTCAAAGTGGCTGACTGAGGAGAAGTAAATGCCGCATCGAATTCTCAGAAAGAATGTCGAAGAAAACCCGAAGCTATGGCGCGCCATCACATTTGCGTCATTCATTGCTGCAGTGTTGGCCGTCGGTTTCGCTTTCTTCCAACACCATTCTCTATCACCAACTGAGAGGACTGGTCAAATTACGGATAAGGAATTGGTGCTATCAGCAAAATCAGAGTCTGATCTGTGGAAGACTGTTGAGAAAGACCCCCTCATTTTAGGAATTCAAATCGTTAGCATCAGCCTCGCAAAGAACCAGCGGCATACAATCTTTTTCAAAGCAGACGTGCCGGGTCTTCAAGCAGCGTGGGATGAGTACAACTCGCGCCGCTTTTCTCTGCGACCACCAGTATTTGCGGCATCAGAACCTGGCCAAAACGATCGAATTGCCAAGATCATCAACGGCGATTTTGATTGCCGTCCATACTACGATACTCTCACATTCAAATTTGTCCCACAAATTGCAGACTTTGCGTCGTGGGTATGCACTACCTCAGTTCCACCGAGCTTTGACAAGAGCGGTGATTTCAACGGTATCTTGACCATCTATCTGCCAAGAGAGCCGTCAGACGTCGAAAAGAAAAACCTAGCAAAAACAACCGTTGAACTGTCTCACGATATATTTCGTCGAGACGTGGAAAACGCACTGGCGAAATGAGGTAGAAATGTCAACCAAATATTGGAAGCTTATTACGATTTTCTTCCTGCTGGTATCCATCGGTGCCGTTGCTTTTATCGGATGGCAACAGCGACAACCAATACTACAGAAGCTGACAACTGGCAAGAAGATCAATCTTGATACATCACGAGGACCAAATCTCAGCCCTGCATCTAAGACTCAGCTGCAACAGTTCGCTGACTCAAAGGACTGGATTTTGGGAATCAATGTCATCAAAGTCGACTTCAAGGCTAATACCCGCGAAGCGACATGGCTTTACTTCAAGGAGCCAGCAGTCGATCAAGCATGGGCAGATTACAGAGCAAAAAGCCTCTATGCGCCGCTTTTTGGCCAGAGTGAATCAAACAATCAACGGTTGGTGAACCTCATCAACGGCCAGTTCCAGTGCATCCGAACCTTGGATACCCAAGCTAGCATCTCGGTACCAACAATCAATCAGTATTCACTCTCCACGTGCTTGACACCGATTCCTCCAGGATACGGAGATTTCGTCGGCTTCTTCAACATCTTCCTACGGCGACAGCCGACAGGTGCTGAAATTCTCGAGCTTGAGAAGGTTGCCGAATCAATCTCGCTCGACATCTATCAGCGCGACATCGTGAAGTCAACGCTGAAGTTTGGCGAAGCGATCAAGTAGGCAGTTTGAAGAGCAACGGCTGGAACTTGTCCATGTAAGCGTGGTTGTAGCCAGGCTGGGTCGGCAGGATGCCAGCCTTGTCGGGCATCACCATCTGAACAACCTTCACCTTCTTGCCGTAGAACTCGTCGGCCTGGATGACGTACTCGTGGGCCTTCTCGTTCGCTTCCATGAAGAGGGTCGGCAAATTGGCCCAGCGATCATCGGGCACGCCGAGCTTGAGCTCTTCGTGCTTGCGCAGCTCGGCGGCGATGTGGTTGATCATCGACGTCGCGTACCGCGGGTCGAGTCCGATGCAGAGAAGTTCAAAGCTGAATTGAGCCGTGAGGCCGATCGAGTAGGTGAAGGACGGTCCGTTCTCCATCGAACCCATGACCCCGATTGTGGCCTGTCCATGTGACTTGATGCCAGCGATGATGTTGGCTCGAATCTTCTCCGCAATGCCCATGTGACCTCCAGTTGTTCGTGATTCATTATATCACGACTGGCGATACTTGCTCCGCTCACGGTGCGAAAGAGCACCTTCTTCAGGTTTGAAGGTGGCGGTTCCGACGAGACCGTGGGCACGGAGGAGACGGCGATTGGCGACACGACGGACGTTGTAGTAGCGACCCTTCGGGCAGAAGCCGCGATAGTAGTGCCAGCTGTAAGCGCTGTTCGGGTCCTGGACTTCGTCCTTCGGGGTGGTCTTGACCCAGACAGGAGAACCAACGCGAGCGCGTTCGGCTTCGTCCATCAGGCTCCAGTTCTTGCGATCTTCGCCACGCCACCAGTTCGGGCAACGGTATTCGATGTGAGGCGGCGGCAGATCATTGAGACGATACTCGTACCAGAGACCATCCACAAAGTAGAGATGGGTGTCTTTGTCGTGAATCCGGAAGATGGCATCCTTCTTGGCCTTCGCTGCTTCGTCGAGCTTGGCTTGAGTTCCCGGCTCGTTCTGCTTGTAGGTCGAGCAGAGGATGCCAGTGACAGGGTGAACGTAGTACTCGCGACGGCGATAGTGATTTTCTTCAACAGGCTTGTAGCCGTCGTAGGCGTTGAAGATGCAGACCTTGCCGTCGACCACAGCGGTGTTACGTTCGACATAGTCGTTGAGCAGGTGCTGGTGGACGTGGTCCTTGATTCGGCTACGGCGGTCGAAGAGCTCACAGACTTCGCTGTAAACATCATCCCACTTCTTGCCAACTTGCTTCTTGACCCAGCCTTCGAGAGGGCTGAGAAGGTCACCAAAAGACTTGCGGTTTTGCTTCTTTTGGTTGCGGCGCTGAGTCATCATGGACTCTTTGCCACCGCTGAATTCTTCGTCAAAGGTAGCGTTCAGCTTGGAACGGCGGACCTGAGAGAAACGGGAGCGGCTTCCCCGACGCGGATCCTCGGTGAGGATACGGTTGAAATCTTGACGCATGGTCTATCCTGAAGTTAATCTACATATGCATGGCATTCTCCTAAGTTGTTGCGGGACATGAAAACTCCGTTGTGCGGGAATCGGTTTTGACCGACGATAGGTGCATTATACACTGATCCGTCGGCCTGTACACTGTTATTTAGACGAGTTCTTGTTTCTTTTTCAACCAGCCGATGGACAGAAGGTAGAGAGCTTGCTCACCTGAGAAAATTGGATGAGGCTCCACACGATGGCGATACAGGTCTGGACGGAAGAGAATCGCTTTCCCACGCCAGAAAATCTTGGCAGGTCCATCGACGTGCATCTTGCTGGATGCAGGGCTCGAGACGATCGCGATATTCAAACGATGGTGCTCGAAGCCGTCGATCGCTGGATCGACATGTTCTGGAATCGCGCAGCCGTCGGGCACTTTGATGAGGAAGCAATCGAACTTGAAGAGCTTCGACGTTGCGAGGAGCATCTTGCGATACCCGCTCATTTGCCTTCCTTCATCCCAGTGCAGCCATTTCATTTGAAGTAACTCCAGAGTCCGATTCCAGCGATCACCATCAACATGAGAAAGATGCCGCTGAGGTAGATGATTTCGGTGGTCTGTTCCTTGCGGGACAGACCATTCCAGTACATCAAGCAGTGTTCAAAGACGCGCCCAATTCCTTTGTGAGCTCGCGCTCGCGGGTGTGAGCTTCCGCTTTCCCGCGGACTGTCGTCAGAACTTCCACTTTGAAGGCGTCCGGCCCGTGTTCTCGAATAGCTTTGCATAACGTCCAGTCCTTCGCCTGAGTCAGAGCGCGAGTGACGTGACGTTGGAACCTGCCTTCAGCAGCCTTCTTCGGGGTTACACCCGCGCAGACTGTCATGCCGACATAAATTTCACCCGTCTTGACGTTCACCAAGCGGTAGATCGCGTGTGTGCGGTCTGACCTCTTTTTACGCTTTGGCTTCAGTGTCTCCATTCAGCTATTATAATACGCTGAACGCAGGAAGTAAACTAGGTTAGAAGCCGCTCGCCTTTGCGATTGTTTCAGTCTCAGCTGCCGCGGCAGCTCGAGCGGCATCTCGCGTCGCTTTCTTGGTGGTTACATTCTCGTCGTCCAAGGTCCGACCAATGTCGGCAATCGCCTTGGCACGGGCGTTAAGCTTTGCGATCATCGAACCAAGCAGGCGATTGAGCGCTTCCGCAGCATCAGGTATTCTGGCTGGGTTGGTCTGGTTCATCTTCAGCGCGAGAAGCTGCTTGAAGTCATCGTCGTGCAGCTTGTTGTCGTCAGTGATCGTCAGGAGTCGCTTGAAGAACTTCGCCTCATCACGCGCAAACTGAATCAGGTTGCGACTGACCTGTAGCTTACCAGCTTTCGCGAGGTCAGCCAGGTCCTGGTACTTTGAGAGCTGCTCAGCCGTGATTTTGTTCCGATCACGAAGTGCCTTGTTCATGGCTGCCAAGAGCTGGTCGAGCCGCTTTGAGATGTCACGGAACGCCTTGAAGGCAGCCAATGCAGCTTCCCGAGTCGGATACTTCGCCATGAAGTTGGCCGACTCGTGCTCGTTGGCACCTGAAGGGAAGCGGTCGAAGAAGTCGCCGACGAATGTCTCGAGGTCCTTCTTCAGGGTGCTAATGGCTTCGGCTGACTTGGCTTTGTGCTCGGCTCCAGCTGCCTTTGCAGATGCTTCAGCTTCCTTCTCAGCCTTGCCCTGAATTTTCTTCTCAGCATCGACAGCCTTTTTCGCAGCAGCTTCCGCCTCACGTTGTTTTTGCTCAGCTTCACGTTCAGCCTCCTTGCGCTTGTCCTCGGCATCTTTCTTCCGTTCCTTAGCGCGTTCAGCTTGATCGTGTTCGTCTTCGTTGAGCCCTTCCTTGATGCCTTCAGCAGCCTTTGCGACGACCTCAGCCCGACCAATGAAATGCTGCGCAAGATTGCCGAGGATGCGATTCAGTTCGGTGGCAGCGAGACCTGATTGCTTACGATCAGTCGCCTTCATTCGAATGGAAATGAGTTGCTTGAAGTTCGATGTGTTGAGCGCGAAGTCCTTGTCGATGATGAATAGCTTCTTGAAGAAATCAGCATTCGTCTTCACGAACTTCTCATCGGTAGTGTTCATATCAGTCGTGCTCGCGGCATCGGCTTGCTTGAACTGCTCCTTCGAGATGCGACCAGCCTGCACGAGCGACTTGTTCATGTCGTGACGCAGGGTCTCAATCGTGGTTCCAGCATCCTTGAACATCTTGAAAATCGCGGCAGCTTTGGCACGAGTTGGATCAGTGCCTAGCATTGCGTTCGGCTGCTCGTCAGTTGCATCACCGTTCGGGAACTCGTCGAAGAACTTCTGGATGAACGTCGAGAATTGCGTCTGCAAGTCCTTGGCCTGCTCAGGCGACACCTGCTTCGCTTTCTCAGCGGCGGCCTTTTCCTTGTCGGTAGCCGCCTTGGAGTCATCTGACGCCTTCTTCTGGGCAGCTCGAGCGTCGTTGTAGCCCTTCTTGAAAGAGCTGACGACACCACTCAGGCCAGACGTAATGCCAGCCTCATTGAGTTCTGACAGCTCTGCGAGTCGCTTAAGCATCAGGTTCCTCTTGTGTGCGTGAACCTGAGCCGCCGCTCAACCTGTCCATTTCACGATCGATGTCTTTCAAGTGGTCCTCGAGATCAGTGACCGCCTTGATGGCGTCCTGAGCTGAACCGACCGCCATGGATCCACCAGTTCGATCAAGAGTCCTCATGTACTCCATCCACTTCGGATGCTTCATGATCTTCTTCATCTTGGTGACTTGCGCGAAGAGGTCGTAGAACTCGTCAGAGAACTCACCAGCATCGTTGTACTGCTTCGCTTCAGAGAAGAAGCCTGCGCCAGCTTCCTTGATCAGCATCATTTCTTTGAGGTTCGTGAGGTCCATTGCGACTCCAGTGTTTGGGATATTTATTGGTCCAGGCAACAAAAAGGGCTCCACTTGGGAGCCCGATTCTTATTTGCGAACTAATGCTATAATTCTTCGCTGTTGGTAGTAGTTGTACTGTCGTCTTTCTTGACATACCCGTAAACAGCTGCGATGATGGACAGCAGGATAGCAATCCAGATCACCGTTCCGAGGATCTTGAATACGGCTCCGATCAACAAACAGACGAGCCAGATGAGAACGATTGTGCCAATTGCTTTCATGACAGCTTCCTCCTGAGATATTTAGTCGATGTGCGTATTTTTCCGGAGTTCTTCGAAACGATCGATCAATTCCAGATAGGCAGCCTCATTCGAGATGGGCCAGCGAAACGAATAGAGCGAGGACAGAGATGGCCGAGGCAGCGGAATACCCCACTCGATGGCGCGACTCGGCATCAGGTGATAACCCTCGACGAGGAGTGCGTATTGATCTGCCCATGCAACGACCGTTGAACCAAAGGCCCAGGTCTCTGGGAATTGCTTCGGCCCGTAGCCCAGCCCGAACGTTTCGAACACAAGAAGATCAAGCGTGAGCTCGAACTTCTTGTACGCCTCGTAGATACCAGGCAGCCGTTTCACTGGCGTTGGAAGGTCAATGAGGTACGCTTCCGCGAAGTCATGCATCAGCCCATGAAACGAGACAGTACGACACATCTCTTCGTGGATGAGCTCGAGCGATTCCTGCGCCTTCACCCACTTGACAAAGTCTGGGCTATCAGATCCGCCCTTCATTGCGTATTCAGAAACCTTGCTCGAGATGTACTTCGCGAAGACCTCGTTGAGATGAGTGCCTGGTGTCAAAGCTTCTTCGACGTATCGAGACACCATCACTGTGTGCTGCGCGACACTGTACGGAGTCTTCGACATCGTGTGACCGCCGAACCGCGATTGCCGACTCAGGGACCACGCAATGTCGTGAATATCGAGGTCCTCCTTCTTCATGGCAGCGAGATCGATGAATTTGCCCGAGACTGTCTCGGTCATCGTGGGGGTGACAAGACCGCTCATGTTAGCACCGTCCTTTCGAGTGTGGGAGTTGGCCAAACCTGATCACGGGGAGGAGGTGCTGGTATGTTCGACATCTCCGACATGTAATGTTTTCGCGAGGATGGAGAGTCGGTGTAGAACTTGAGAATTGGAATCACATTCACCTGTGCTGGCATGATGCCATCAGCACTCATCACGATCTCGACGACCTCAGCATTCTTGTAGTTGCTGGTGAGGAGGCGAGCTTGGTAACCGAGATGGGTGGTGATGTGTGACCGAAGATCACCAGCACGATTCCAGATCTTGCCATGCTTCGGCTTTGGTTTGCCGAATGAGACGAACTTCCCATCTGCCAGGCGAAGTTTGTAGATAGCGTTCTTCTCGAGCTTCGCGCGTTCGCTGATCGGCGCCGTCTTCTCCATGAAGGCCGTATAGAAGTCAACCTCGGCCTTGCTGTTCTTTAGGCCACTCTCGAGCTCCCGAATTGTCAGGATCTTCGTGATAGATGAATGGCGAGCCGCGTCGTACTGATCGTCACCGAAGTGAGTGCGTTGCTTGAGATATGACCTAACGGCCGGTGCTGAGAGAAAGAACTTGGGAGTGAGGCGAAGCTTGCCCGACTGACCAAGGTATTTGGTGCCTTTCGGCAGATCGACTTGAACCACGTAGGCTGTTGTCATCAGACTTCCTTATCGCAATGAGCCGGACATCACGGTCCGGATTCCATTGGATATCATATATCTGAAGTCTGCACCACAAGTCGTCGTTCTCAGGATCGTATGTCACCGGGGCCCAAGAATCTAGGTTATGGAAATCATGAGCCCAAATGTCGTATTCATCCTTCTCAACCATCTTCCTCCACATCCTTCGAGCGAGATGCGTTTGGCACGGTCCTGATGCAAGCATCAATCCTTCACGATTGACGATGACATCGTGCAGGACATTCGTCCAACCCTGCCCACGATGATCAGTGAAAATGTAGGACTGGTAGATTTCCCAAGCTGCCCAGCCCTTCTGTTGGTAGAGATAATACCAACCGATCACGTAGAAGACGCCATCGTCCTCGTAATCCGCAATGACATAGAGGCGGCAATGGCGCCACCACATCATGTAGACGTTGGTGCCTTCAATGTGAACGTATTCGTGTCGTGAGAATTTTCTATCGATGTGCTTCAGGAACGGTTCCCAGAACTTCTTGAAGATCGGTCGATCGGAGATGAACATCTACCATTTCTCAATTGGACAGGATGCTGCCACCAATTTAGTCTTCAGATCGAGAAAGCACCCACAGAGAGCGCATTGACGTGCCAGTCGTTTGAACGACGGACACTGCTCGCACACCTTCATCCGTTCCCGAGCAAGCTCGTCTTCGGAGAGAATCACTTTACCCGCGAGGAGGTCTTTCGCGATGTCCCTCAATCGATAGGTCATCGACGCAAGATGGCGGGCAATGATCCACTTGTGGCGTACGGGCAGTACGCTTCCCACATGATTCGAGCTAGTTCAGGCTCTCTCGTGTACAGGGCACCCATCATCACTTGAAGTTGTTCGTAGGCGGCGGCACCTTTGTCAAGGCGAACGTTGTCGTTCGTGTCTAGATCGTATTCCCAATCCATGGCCTTCAGAGCTGTTTCCAACCGGACCTGCAGTGGTTGTTCGTGAATCAGCTCTTTCAGGTTCATTTCAAGGGCGCCTCTTGTTGCCGGAGAGCTGTTTGATCAGCTCTTCCTCTGTCACAAACTGGTCGCCACCCTTGTTGTACGCGGGAGCGACGTTGAACTTCCGTTCGCGTGCCTTGAGTTCCCGTTCGAGCAACTCGGGATTGTCCTTGTAAACAATCTCGGGTCGATGAACCTTCTTCCCTGCGACACCGCCAAACGTATTTAGAGAACGGCCCTCCTTCGGTCGATCGTGACCAACCAGAGTTCCTTCGACGACTGGGGTTTTCAGCTTGTCGAGTTTGACAGGCCCTTTCGGCTTGTACTTGGTCGTACTGAAAACCCGCATCTTGTTGATGTTGTCGAGCCACTCTTTCTCAGCGGCTTCGCGTTCTTTCCAACCCGGTTTCTTTTTCGGGTTCTTGCACTTTTGCGTAATGAAGATCATGCCCATGGCAGCATTATATCACTTCTTGGGTCGCGGTCCCAACTCTTCAAGGATTTCCAAATCCGTGTAACCTTCCAACTCCATGTTCGAGGCTGCCATATCCCACTTGCACGGACCAGGCGTGATGCGATAGATGATCCACCCGAGAATCAGGGCAGCGAACAGCGCAAGCCCGATCCAAAGGTAATACCATCCGTGAGCTGTCATCTCCCGTACCGAATCTTGTCGATCGCGACGGACGCGATGTGCTCTGCGGAAACTTCCTGCATGCCACGGCATGCATCGAGGAGCTCTCCTTGAAGACGGCTGAGATTCTTGATGATGACGCCGACCAT
>Ga0207683_10000740_pt1 | contig 29707 bp, 30 predicted proteins | sample KBSM73metaG_FD_184333 | JGI IMG/M metagenome (GOLD analysis project Ga0207683, IMG submission 184333) | Miscanthus rhizosphere microbial communities from Kellogg Biological Station, Michigan, USA - KBS M7-3 metaG (SPAdes) (version 2) | ecosystem: Host-associated > Plants > Roots > Rhizosphere >... | reverse complement strand
CAGAGGAAGCTCGGTCGATGACGACCCATAACGTTACGATCCCTGTCGAAGTGGGCCCTGTCGAAATCGCCCAGGAACGTAGAGCTCCTGCTCCTGCCCAGCGCGAGGTCGTCTTCGACATTCGGGACCTCGCGGTGAATTACGGCCCGACGACCGCCATCAGCGGAGTCACTCTCGAGATCTACAAGAACTACATCACCGCGATGATCGGGCCGTCGGGCTGCGGCAAGAGCACGTTCATCCGCTGCTTGAATCGAATGAACGATCTTGTCCCGGGGGCGACGATCGACGGGCAGGTGCTGTACCAGGGACAAGACATCTACGGCGACGGCGTCGACCCTGTCGAGGTTCGCCGCCGAATTGGAATGGTCTTCCAGCGCGCGAACCCTTTCCCGAAGTCGATCTACGACAACGTCGCCTGGGGGCCGCGCGTGCTCGGGATGAAGAAGGACCTGGACGAGCGCGTCGAGAAGGCTCTGACCGGGGCGGCGCTGTGGAACGAGGTGAAGGATCGGCTCAAGAAGAGTGGACTGTCCCTTTCGGGCGGTCAGCAGCAGCGTCTCTGCATCGCGCGCGCGATCGCGATCGAGCCCGACGTGCTACTGCTTGACGAACCGGCCTCGGCTCTCGACCCGATCGCGACCACAGCGATCGAGGAGCTTATGCATGAGCTCAAGAAGGAGTACACGCTCGTGATCGTGACGCACAACATGCAGCAGGCTGCGCGCGTCGCCGATCTCACCGCATTTTTCTCGCTCGAGGTGACGGAGAGCAAGCGGACCGGAGTGCTCGTCGAGTATGACTCGACCGACAAGATCTTCACGAATCCCTCGGAGAAGCGTACGGAGGACTACGTGACAGGAAGGTTCGGATGAGATCAACTTTTCAGGATGAACTGAATCTTCTCGAGACGACTTTGCACGAGGAGGGCGCACTTGTCCTTCGAGCCCTTCGCGGTGCGATTAATGCACTCGAGCAGCGAGATCACGAGCTCGCCGACGAGGTGATCGCCTTCGACGATGACGTCGACGAACGCTATGTGAAGGTCGTGGAGGGGATCCAGTCATTGCTGGCGCGTCAGACGCCGGTGGCGAGCGATCTACGACTCGTGCTCGCGATGCTCCACATCAACCTTCACCTCGAGCGCATGGCGGACTATTGCGTGACGATCGCCAAACTGTCGAAGCTCGTGCCCGAAGTCGAGCCCTCGCCCCGCTTCATCGAGGGTTTCGAGGAGATGGGAGCGCGCTGCGAAGAAATGACCCGCATCGCGATGGACGCATTCGCGGACCGCGACCTTGCGCGCGCCGAGGTGCTCGTTGAGTTGGACGAGCTCGTCGACCGGGCGAACCGGCGCGTGGTCGAGCGGATTCTCGAGCTCGGCGGGGCGGCGAGGATGCGCGAGTACGGCCTAAGGATGGTTCTCGTCTCGCGCGCGCTCGAGCGGATCGGGGATCACGCTGTGGACATCGGCGAGCAGGTCGCCTACCTGCTGACCGGGGAGTTTCGGGAGTTCACGGACGCCTCGCATCCCGCTTCGCGCGAGGCGTAGCTCACGCAGACAGGACGCGTTGGTCCGTCGCCTCCTGAAGCGAGTGGAGTGCGGCGGCGTACACATCCTTCTCGAGCGAGTACATCGGCCGCAAGTCGACAGCGCCGTTGACCTCGAGCACGATCCAGCTGTCCCCGAGGGGTAGCAGGTCGACGCCGGCGAAGTCGATCCCGAGAGCGCGAGTTGCCGCGAGCGCAAGTTCGGATGCATCAGGTGGCGGCACCGCCGCCGAGGGCGTCCCGCCGAGCGCGACGTTCGTGCGCCACTCGTCCGGTTGAGCGGTGCGCGATGCGGCCCCCACGACTCGGCCTGCCGCGACGATCACGCGCAGATCGATTCCGAGCGGTGGCACGAGCTCCTGCACGATTCCGCCGATGCTCCACCACGCGCGACTGTTCATCGTCCCGATGTACCGAGCGAGCTCCACCGGATCGCCGCAGAGCTCGACGTCCCGCCCCCAGCTGCCGAAGCGCGGCTTTGCGACCACCGGATAACGGAGCGGCTCTGCCGAGCTCACGGACTGCAGCCGGCGAGTGCGCGGGTGGGGAACGCCAGCCGTGCGCAGCAGACGGGCAGTCAGAAGCTTGTCGTGGCAGGCGAGGAGCCCGGGGGGCCGGTTGAGGACGCGCACTCCCTGGGCTTCGAGCTGCGTCACGCTCCAGATGCCTTCCTCGACGCTGTCGAGATTTTGCGAAACGTCGAGCCGGTTCAAGGCGACATCGCCGCGCGTGAGCCGAAGGAGCGCCCGTCGAGGCGCGAGCAGATGAGGTCGTGCGCCGACCCACCCTCGAGCGGCGAGGGCCATGTTGGTCTCCGTCTGCTGATGGGCGACGACGGCGAACTCCATCTGTGAAGCGTGCGGGACTGCGTCAAGGACGTGGGTGAACAGGGAGGAGCCACGCCGTGACGATCGTGTGAATGGCGGCCTAGCCTCTCATATGACGAAGTGGTGAACAGGCTGGCTCGACGAGGTGGCAACACTTATCGTCTGCCCGGAGCTAGGATCAGACCGCTTTGGCTACTGACGCCTCCGCAAACGGTTCGCGGATCTTCACCGCGACGTACCTGGACACGGAGGACCGGCGCCTCTCGCGCGCCGGGATCAGCCTTCGTCGGCGGATGGAGAACGGCAAGAGTGTCTGGGAGCTCGACGTCGGCCAGGCCACGCGCGAAGCCGACGGCGGGCCGGGCGGCCCTCCCACCGAGATTCTGCGCTTGCTCGCTGCGCCGCTACTTGGTCGTGAGCTCGTCGAGATTGCCAGGACGCGAACTCGTAGTGAGGGCGACGACGTCGAGACCGCTCTGCTCGACGGCCAGCGCGTCGTCAGCCTCGTAGCGGACTGGCGGCCGAAGCTGCCGAAGCCGAAGAAACAGAAGAAAGTGCACACCGGTGCGCCGGCGCTCGATCGCCTCTGCACCTATCTCAAAGAGCAGGTGGACGAGATCGCGCTTCACGATCCTGGCGCCCGTCTCGGTGAGGCGCCGGAGCACGTTCATCAACTGCGTGTCGCGACGCGTCGTGCGCGCTCCGCTCTTCGCACCGCCCGCCCCCTTCTCGACAAGGCATGGGTGGACGGACTGCGCGCCGAGCTCAAGTGGCTCGGCGGTGAGCTCGCGCCGGCGCGCGATCTCGACGTTCTCCTCGACGGGCTGCGGAAGGACGGAAAGAAGCTCGGTAAGCCGGGAAGCGCCATCATCCGCCAACTCGAAGGCGATCGCCGCCGAGCGCAGACGCGCCTCGTGAAAGCGCTCGACAGTGCTCGTTACCTGAGCGTCCTGGAAGAGCTCGAACGCGGGGCGAACGCGCCTCGCGTGCGCAGGGTCGACAAGTCACTGAAGAAGCTCGCGCGCCGAGACTTCAGGCGACTGCGCCGCGCGGTCCGCGCGCTGAAGAAGAAGCCGTCAGACGAGGCCCTGCACGAGGTACGCAAGCGCGGCAAACGAGCGCGCTACGCAGCCGAGCTTGCGGGCGGCAAGCGAGCGCGTCGGTTCGCGGAGGCTGCGAGGTCGTTCCAGGACGTCGTCGGCCACCATCAGGACGCGGTCGTCGCCGAGGAGCGTTTGACTGCGTTCGTTCCGAAAGCGAAGAGCTCGGACGCAGTCTTTGCTGCGGGCAGGCTGCTCGAGCGTCAGCACACGCGTCGCCGAAAGGCCCGCAAGTCGCTACCGAAGGCCTGGAAGAAGCTCGACCGTCAGGGACGCAAGCTCTGGGCTTGACGGGGACGGTCCGGGCCGCCGGCGGAGTGCCGGTGCGTCGACGAGAGGACGGTTCGCTCGAAGTGCTGCTCGTCCATCGCCCCAGGTACCACGACTGGACGTTTCCGAAAGGGAAGGTCAAGGGCGGCGAAAGCGACGAGGAGGCGGCCGTGCGCGAGGTGAGGGAGGAGACGGGGCTCACGTGCACGCTCGGCAGCGAGCTTCCGAGCACCCGGTACACAGATCTGAAGCTGCGCGACAAGACCGTCCGCTACTGGGAGCTCGAACTGAGCTCGGGCAGCTTCGAATCGAACGACGAGGTGGACGAGATCGCGTGGTTGGCACCTGACGTCGCTGCGGAGCGTCTGACGTACTCGCGCGACCGGGAAGTTCTACGTTCGCTTGAAAGCCGGCGATGACACTCCTGCTCATTCGCCATGCATCGGCCGGGGACCGCGACGACTGGGTGGGCGATGACCTGCTGCGGCCGCTCGACGCTCGGGGGCGGGACCAGGCTTCGCGGCTCCCGGAGCTCCTCGGTGACTACGAGATCGCGCGTGTCCTGTCCAGCCCGGCGGCGCGTTGCGTGCAGACGGTCGAACCGCTTGCCCGCTCTCGCGGGCTAGACATCGAGGTGCGCGAGGAGCTCAGCGAAGAGCAGCAAGGCGAAGCCGGCGCCACGCTCGTGCGTTCCCTCGTCGGAGAGCAGACCGCCCTCTGTGTTCACGGCGGGCTCAGCGACACCATCTCCGGCGTTTCGCAGAAGAAGGGTGAAGTGCTCGTGCTCGACGACGAGGGGAAGGTCGTCGAGCGCTTCCGTTCCTAACCGACCGCTTCGGCCAGCTCGTCGAGCGCGATGAGTGCAGCCCCTTCGCGGATCCCGCCGCGGCCGATCTCGAGCGGCATACCGAGTCGATTCTGGACCTCTCCGAGGATGAGCGTTCCCGCGGTCAGCGTCTGCGCTCGCGCCTGACCGACTCCGTATGTTTCCTCGATCGAGCGACTCGAGCGCTTGGCGAGCTTGCGCGCAGCTGACGACAGGCTCTCGGCGTCGAGTGTCGTCCCGACAACCTTGCGAAGCGCGCGTGCTGTTCCGCCGGTCGCGATCGCCGTTCGCGCCAGCGGCGGTGTCAGCTCGGCGAACGCGGCGCTCACTTCAGCTCGAGCTGCGTCGAGGGCCTCCGGTGAGGCCGGCGTCGAGCCCAGTGCCCGCCGCGTCAGCCGGAGGGAGCCGAGATCGAAGGAGCGCGCCCAGGCCGGGCCGCCCGAGTCTGAGCCGACCACCACTTGAGTGGAGCCGCCGCCGACGTCGCAGACGGCGATCAGGTCGGACGGTGGTGTGCTTTCGAGTGCTGCGACGGCGCCGTACCAGGCGAGCTCGCCTTCCTCATCCGGCGTGAGGACGCGCGTCGGGACGCGGGTCGTCACGGCCAGCCGGGAAACGAGCGCCTGTCCATTGGCCGCCTGTCGTCCCGGTGAGGTCACGAGGATCTCGATCCGGTCGCAGCCGAGCTTCCGAGCGCGACGCACATGAGCGCCAGCGATCGAGGCGGCCTCCGCGAGCTTTTCCTCGCCGATCCCGCCCGAGTGCTCGATGTCCTCACCGAGGCCTAGCTGGACCCGCTGTTCACGAACCGCAACCAGCCGGCCCTTCTGGCGCGTGGCGACCAGAAGGCGCAGCGTATTCGCGCCGACGTCGATTATTGCCACCCGCACAAACGCGATTCTGGCCACCCCATCGGTCGTCGCCCTTCCGGGGAGGAATAAACGCAGCAGCTGCAAGATCAGCGCGTCCGCAGCGAGGCGGCTCTGCGGCGGGCGCGTGCCCGGGCGCTTCGCATGAACACCTGCTGCGCTTGGCGGCCACGATCGCCCTTCTTGGGACGCAACTTCATCCAGCGTCCTTCGGAGCTCATTTCCCACGCCGAGGCGTTGTCGGCCAGGAGGACCTCGAACGCACGGACGAGCTCCTGCTGCGCCCGCCCATCCTCGACCGGGGTGAGCACCTCGATCCGGTGATCGAGGTTCCGCGGCATCAGGTCCGCGCTCCCTATGAGGATCGATCGTTTCTGACCTGCTTCGAAGATGAAAATGCGGCTGTGCTCGAGGAAGCGGCCCACAATGCTCCGGACACGGATCGTCTCGCTCAGTCCGGGCACACCCGGTCGGAGCGTGCAGATGCTGCGGGCGACGATGTCGATGATCGCCCCTTCCTGTGATGCGCGGTAGAGCTCCTCGATCAGCTGCTCGTCATTGAGGCTGTTCACCTTGATCCGGATCCGCGCCTCCTCGCCGTTCGCTGCCGCTCGACGGACCTCGCGAATGTGCTCGACCATTCCGTCGCGCATGCCGAAGGGAGCCACGAGCAGCTTGCGGAAGGGCTGCGGCTGGCTGAAGCCACTCAGATAGTTGAAGAGATCCGCGACGTCTGCGGTGATGTCCGCATCGGCCGTGAACAGACCGTAGTCCTCGTACGTCTTCGCGGTCATGATGTTGTAGTTGCCCGTGCCGAGGTGCACGTAGCGCCGTAGCTCGCCTCCCTCCCGGCGGACGATGAGCGTCATCTTCGCGTGAATCTTCAAGTTCGGAAAGCCGTAGACGACGTGCACGCCAGCCTGTTCGAGTGAACGAGACCAGCCGATGTTGCGGCTCTCGTCGAAACGGGCCTTCAACTCGATCAGCGACATGCTTTGCTTGCCACGTTCTGCCGCGTAGATGAGCGCCGGCACCACAGGTGAGTCCTCGCTCGTCCTGTACAGCGCCGTCTTCAGTGCAACCACCGCCGGGTCCCGCGCGGCGGCCCTGAGGAACGCTTCGTAGCTCGAGGCGAACGAGTCGAACGGATGGTGCACGAGGATGTCAGTGCGCCGGATCTCCGCGAACAGCTCGTCCGCGTCGGCTGCCGCGAGGAAACGCGGATGCACGACCGGATACCAGGGCTCCTCCTTGAGGTCAGGGCGGTCGATCGAGACGAGCTCCTGCAGCTCAGCCAGGTCGAGGAGGCCCGGGATCAGATAGATCTGCTCGGTTCTAGCGCTCAGACCGCGCTCGAGCCGTTCGAGCATCCGGTCTGAGACGGAGCCGGAGACCTCGACGCGCACGACGTCGCCGAATCGCCGCCGCCGCAGCTCATCCTGCACCGCCTCGAGCAGGTCGTCTGCCTCGTCCGACACTTCGAGGTCCGCGTCGCGTGTCACGCGAAATGCGGAGCACTCGACGATCTCCATACCGGGAAACAGGCGTGGCAGAAAGTGCCGGATGACGCGCTCGAGGGGAAGGAAGAGCCCGCGCGTGCCGATTGAGAAGAAGCGCGGAAGCAACTCGGGGACCTTGACGCGGGCAAACCGCTCCTCGCCCGAGTCCGGGTCGCGGACGAAGATGCCGAGGCTTAGAGACAGAGGTGAGATGTAGGGAAACGGCTGACCCGGCCCGACCGCGAGCGGCGTGAGGATCGGGAAGATGTCGCGCCAGAAGCGCTGCTCGAGCTCCTCGAGTTCCTTGCGGTTGCAGTCCTCGACCTCGCCGACGATCACGCCGGCTTCGGCCAGCGCCGGACGAAGCTCGCGCTTCCAGAGTTTCGCCTGCGCGGCGGTCAGCTCGAGTGTCTTCTCTCGGATTGCGGCGAGGGTCTCAGGCGCGGTTCGTCCGTCGGGAGAGCGCACGAGCAGCCCGGCCTCCTCCTGACCCATGAGACCGGCGACTCGAACCTGGAAGAACTCGTCCAGATTGGATGAGAAGTACGCGCAGCTCCGCGACCGCTCGAGGAGTGGCAATGCCGGGTCCGACGCACGCGCGAGGACGCGCGCGTTGTAGTCGAGCCAGGAAAGCTCCCGATTGAGCAGTCGCGCGTCTTCAGTCAGCAGAGCCGCCTCAGCGCGAGCCACATGTCATCCTTTCTCACCGCCGTGCGGGTGTGGGTTACGGACCTGTGACGGTCTTGTATCAGGCGGCGACCGGCACGGCCAGCCGGTCGTCCGCGGCAAACGGCGTCAGATACACCCGGGAGCGCGAGCGGAGGCAATCCAGGACCGCGTCGGTGTCCTTCTCGCAGCGGAGGAGGGTCTTCCAGGAAGAAAGGTGCTCCGGATGATGGAAGTCGCCGGTCGCGAGCGGAGGTAGCCCGTCTTCCGCGATCCAGGCGAACGTCTCACGCCGGTTGAAGAGCTCGTAGCGGTGGATCAGTCCCCTGAACGACTCGCGTTCGCGCCAGATCCGCCGAGTCGGGCGAAGCGGCGAGCGGTCGTGGTCGGCGTACGGGTGCGCTGCGACCACCACGGCCTCCTGGTCGTTGGCCTCCTCAAGGGCCTCGACGAGCCCGGATTCGATCGATACGAAGTGCTCGAGGCCGAGTGCGAGAGCGTGTGCCGACCGATCGGGATCAGGATGGTTGTCCGTCAACTCGAGGCCCAGGAGGACGATGAGCCCGTAATCCCGGGCGGCGCGCGCAGCCTCGGCTCGCACGCTCGTTGCGTAGGCCGGCCAGGTCCACGGATCGATTGCGGCCGGCATCGGGTCGTCCAGGCGAACCGCATGGTCGGTGATGCAGAGAACGTCGAAGTCGTTGCGCCCGTAGAGATCGACGACCTCGCTGAGCGCCAGCTGCCCGTCGCTCCAGGTCGTATGCGCGTGCAGCTCGCAGAGCAGGAGATTGCTGCTCATCGATCGTAGTGTTGCCTGCCCCGACAGCGAGTGGGCCGACGAACGGCAAAGATCCGGCCACGAAGCGGTGAACGAAGACCGACGACCTGCGGCAACGGCTACCCGGGTGACCGGAGACGGTCACCTTTCGTGCGTATCCGCCTGGGGGTTCTTTCTCGTTGCTACTACATGGTGAAAACGGAGCAGGTCGACAACCTCACCCCGAAGGGAGGTCAAACCGCATGAGCATTCTCTGGATCATCCTGATTGTGATTCTCGTGCTCGCGCTGCTCGGCTTCTTCTCGCGCGGGCGCTGGTAGAGGCGCGTAGGACCATCTGAAGCTCTGAATGGGCCGCCTGGCACTTGCCGGGCGGCCTCTCTCTGGCGATCATGGTCGGGTGGACCAGGCCGCCACACTTGCCCTGCTCGAGCAGGGAGATCTCGCGCCTCGGGCCCTGCGCCTCGGCGGGATGGCCCGCGCCGAGGGCGTCGTCATCGTCAGCGAGCGCTTCTGGGCGTTCGCCGGCACCGACGGCAGCCTGCGCGAGGGCACGATGCCGACTGCGCCGAATTCGCTCCGGTCGATTCCGCTTGTGCGCGGTCTCGTTCGTCTGAGCGCGTCACTTTCGCCGCTCTTTCGCCGGCAGGGCGTCGCGCGCAAGCGTGAGCGAATCTTCCTTCTCGCCGCGATCGTCGCGCCGCTCGCGCTGGCGTTCGCTCCGAGTTGGATCGGGCTCATTGCCGGCCTCGCCACCACCGTGGCGCTGCTCGGCTGGCTCTTGCGTGGGCGCACGCTCTACCTGCACGGCGCCGAGCACCGTGCGATCGCCGCGCTCGAGGAACGGCGCTTGCGCGAGACCTGGCACGGCGCGGCCTCGCCGTCACGCTTCTCGCTTCGCTGCGGCACCAACTTCGCGGCGCTGATGCTGCCGGTCGCGGTGCTCGGCGGGCGTGTGTGGCCGTTGCCCGCGACGGCTTTCACACCGGTCGTCGTGTCCGTGCTCGCACTCGCACTGACGATGGAGCTCTGGCAGCTCGTGCAAAGCGTTCCACGTCTGGCGCGTGTGGTGCTCCTACCGGGTCTCGGTTTGCAGCGACTCACCACGCGCGAGCCGCGGCTCGACGAAACACGGGTCGCGCTCACCGCGCTCGCAGCAGTGCTCCGCCGCGAGCTTTCGCACGCGTAGCAGAAGGGCTACGTCTTCGGCCTCAATTCGCAGGATTGGCCTGCGGCACCGAGGCTTCTCTCGCGGGTAGCCTCCGATTCGTGGAGCACGACAACAGCATCGAAGCGCACGGGCTCGTCCGTGAGTTCAAGAAGGGACCTCGCGCGGTCGACGGCATCGATCTGCGCGTCGACCCGGGTGAGATCTACGGATTCCTCGGCCCGAACGGCGCCGGCAAGTCGACGACCGTGCACATGCTCACGACGCTGCTCCCGCCGACTGCGGGAACCGCGACCGTCGCCGGCTTCGATGTCGTCAAGGAAGGGCCGAAGGTGCGGAAGGCGATCGGCGCTGCGTTGCAGGAGGCGGCGCTCGATCCGTTTCTGACCGGACGAGAGCATCTGCGGCTCCAGACGACGATGCACGGCATCACCGGCGAAGAGCGACGGCGGCGGAGCGACGAGTTGCTCACGCGCGTCGGTCTCACGGAGGCTGCGGACCGCAAGATCAAGGGCTACTCCGGCGGGATGAAGCGCCGGCTCGACCTCGCGCTCGCGCTCGTGCACCGGCCGCGCATTCTCTTTCTCGACGAGCCGACGACCGGGCTCGACGTGCAGAGCCGCACCGCGCTCTGGGTCGAGGTCGGCAGGCTCGCGAAGGAGGAGGGCGTGACCGTCTTCCTCACGACGCAATACCTGGAAGAAGCTGACGTTCTCGCAGACCGCGTCGGGATCATCGACCACGGCACGATCGTCGCCGAGGGGACGCCGGAGAGGCTCAAGTCCGAGATCTCGTCCTCGACGGTCGAGGCGGTGCCCGCCGACCCCGCTCAGCGCGAAGCCGTCGCGTCCGTCCTCGAACGCTTCGGCGAGCAAACGACCGGCTATGGGCCCGGCAGCGTCGCCGTACAGCTGTCGTCGCCGAACGGCAACCTGACGGAGATCGTGCGTGCCCTGGATGCCGACGGTGTGGTCCTGTCGCAGCTGCAGATTCACGAGCCGACGCTCGATGACGTCTTCCTGGCGAAGACGGGCCGCCACCTCGAGGGCTCGGGTGACGAAGAGGAGCGGAGGCAGGAACGGGAAGCCGAGCCGGCGCAAGTTTGAACATCGCTCTACTACAGACCGCCGCGCTCGGACACCGCGCCGTCGTCCGGACCGCACGCCAGCCCGCGAACGTCGTCTTTCCGCTCGTCTTCCCGATGCTGCTTCTTGCCGTGAACTCTGGCGGCCTCCAGTCGGCAACGCGCCTGCCCGGGTTCCCGACGGACTCGTTTCTCGCCTTCGCGCTCGCAGTTCCGTTCGTCCAGGGTGCGCTGCTCGCGACGATCAATGCGAACGTCGAGTTCGCACGCGACATCCAGACCGGCTTCCTGAATCGGCTCGCCTTGACGCCGGTACGCGGCATCGTCCTGCTGCTCGGCCAGCTCGGCGGGTTGATGACGATCGCCGTGATCCAGGCTGTCTTCTATCTCGTGGTCGGGTATGCGTTCGGGGTGCGGCTCGCCAGTGGTGTCGGCGGTGCGTTCATGTTGCTCCTGCTCGAGATCGTGATCGCGCTCGGCTTCGCGGCGCTCGGTAGCTGGGCGGCGTTGCGCACCGGTTCCACCGAGGCGGTGCAGGGGCTCTTTCCCGTCTTCTTCGTCTTTTTGTTCCTCTCGTCGATGAACATGCCACGCAACCTGATCCAGGCCGACTGGTTCCGCTGGGTCGCGACGGTCAATCCGGTGTCGTACCTCGTCGAAGCAGTGCGCTCGCTCGTGATCGAGGGCTGGAACTGGGAAGCGCTCGCGCTCGGCTTCGCGGCGGCAGGCGCGCTCAGCGTGATCGGGTTCGTGCTCTCGGCGCACGCCCTCTATCGACGGCTGGAGCGAACATGAAGGACACACTCGCGGTCGCACGCGGCGTGTCGTGGCGCGTGCTGCACATGTTCTTCACGAACCCGGCGTTTCTGCTGCCGTCGCTCGCGTTTCCGCTCTTCTTCTTCACGGCGTTCGTGGGTGGCCTGTCGCGCATCTCGCAGGTACCGGGCTTCGACTTCCCCACGGGCTACACAGCCTTCCAGTTCGTGTTCGTCTTGTTGCAGTCCGCCGCGTTCGCGGGTGTGTTCACGGGCTTCGGCATTGCACGCGACTTCGAGAGCGGCTTCATGCGCCGCCTGATGCTCGCGGCGCCCAACCGCAGTGGGATCCTGCTCGGCTACTTGTTCTCCGCGCTCGTCCGCTGGCTCACCGTCGCGAGTGTGGTCACCGTTGTCGCGTTGCTGGCGCAGATGAACATCGGAGGAAACGGCGTCGATCTGATCGGCCTCTACACCCTCGCGTTGCTGCTCAACCTCGCGGGCGCGTTGTGGGCGGCGGGCGTCGCGATGCGCTTGCGTACGCAGCAAGCCGCGCCGGTGATGCAGATGCCCGTGTTCCTCCTTCTCTTCTTCGCGCCGGTCTACGTGCCGCTCGGCCTCTTGAAGGGGTGGATCCACGGCGTCGCGTCCGTGAACCCGATCACGCCGCTTCTTGAGGCCGGCCGGGGCTTCATCTCCGGGGAGCCCGAGCTGGCACTGGCGGCGTTCGCGATCGGCTTTGGGCTGGCCCTCGGCTTCGGTGTCTGGGCCGTACGGGGTCTCAGAAGTGCGGAAGCCGCAGGATGAACGCATAATCCCCTGCTAATGGAACACGAAGCCTGGCCCACTCCTCAGACCCCGGCACGTGAGCCGCTTCCGCGCGTCGACGATCTCCCCGTGGCCGAGCAGGGCTACGAGCAGGAGAGCGTCCGGGCTGCCTTCGACTCGTTCTACCGCCATGCCGCCCAGCTCGATGCCGCGCTGCGGACGCTCGAAGCCGTGGATTCTTTCCACCGCAGCGCCGCTTCGCTGCGCGCCGATCTGCGCTCGCTGCGCGCCGCCGGCTGGACGCAACAGTCATGGACGCAGCCCCCGTCGTACGGCTACGGGATGCGAGCTCCGCGCGAAGGCGTTCCGCCGGCCGTGTGGCGGATCGGCGGAGAGGTTGCGTTTCTCGTCGTGGTCGCCGTCGCGCTCGGCGTCGCCCAGCTTTCCTGGTGGGCGATCCTGGTCGCGATGGCGGGAGCATTTGCGATCGTCTGCCTGATCGAGTGGCTCGCAGGGCGCGAGCAGATGTCGTTCGTCCGGCCCGCCAGCGGGCCGAGCCCCGCCGTCCATCCCGTGGTGGAGGCGCAGCGCGCCGAGGACACCGACGAGCACGACTCGCTCGGCTGGACGGCGTTCGAAGAGGCGCAGGAACCGTCGGATGCGATGACGATCATCGGCGAGCCGTCACGCGCAGACGACCTCGTCGCAGAGTCGCCTGAAACGGGGGGGCCGGTGGCAGAACCAGAGCCAGAGCCCGAGCCCGAGCCGGAGCCGGAGCTCCCCCCGGCCGCGGAGCAGGACGAGCCCGGCGCCCGCCACTGGTGGCGGCGCCGGCGCGACGGCGAAGGCGCGGTCTCCAAGGCCGACGCCCCGCGCGACGTGCTTTCTGCCGATGACCCGGTGCCGTTCGTGGATCCGTGGGAAGCAGGTTTCGACGAGCCCCACGGGGCCGAAGTCGACGAGGAGGATACGAGCGAAGCGGTCCTCGTCGAGGAGCGCGAGCAGCGGCGTTCTCGCCCCAGCTGACCGCTTCCGCCGAGACCCTTTCGTCCAGGGCCATTCCTGCCGATAAGGACTCCCATGCGGAGACGTCCGATCGGCCAGATCCTGGTCGAAAAGAACGAGATTTCGGAGGCCGAGCTCGCCGCGGCGCTCGCCGAACAGGAGCGGACCGGCCTACGTCTGGGTCAAATCCTGATCGAGACCGGCCGCATCTCGTGGCTGGCCCTCGCGCGGGCGATCGCCGAGCAGGTCCTCGACATCGAGGCCCCCGCTGCGCCTGCTGCCGAGCCTCCCGCAGAGGCCGTTCCCTCAGCGCCGCCGGCGGCAGAGCAGCCCGCGGCCCCGCCCGCGCCACCGCCGCCCGCACCCGACCCTCCCGCCGCCGCTCCGGTCCTCGCCACATTCGTTCCGGCGAGACTTCCCGAACCGGCGCCGCCCCCGCCTGTCGCCGCTCCCCAACCGGCGCCGGCCCCGCCGGTCGCCGTGCCCGAGCCAGCGGCCCCTGCGCCGGCCGCCGCACCCGTACCACCGCCTGCTGCAGCTGAACCGGTCCTCATTCACGACCCGGAGAACAGGCTCCACAGCGTCGAGGCGCTTCTGAAGGAACGCCAGCGCGCGTTCATCGAGCTCGTGACGACGACCGAGACCTTGCGGATGAAGGTCGCCCGGCTCGAAGAGATCATCGAGGAGCGCGACCGGGAACTGACCCGGCTTCGCGTCCTCCGCGCCAGCTAGCCGACGCTAGGGCTGCGGCGCGACCGCAGCGGATGTTCCGAGGACGTGCCCGTTGCGGTCGAGTGCCTTCACCGAGTAGAAGGCGGCCGACTTGCTGAGGCGGATCGGAGTCTCGAAGCCGTTCTTCGCCACGGTCTGGACAGGTCGAAGCTGTCCGGCGCCCGGACCGGCGAGCACCTGCCACTTCACTACTTCTGTCGCTCCGTTCCAGCTCGCATAGGCGGTGTCGTTCGCGACCACGACAACCGGTCGGTCGGTCGGCCGGCCGTGCCAGACGAAGCGGTAGCCGCGATACGTGTCGGCGTCTTCGCCCGGCGGCTTGCCGTGACCGAAGTACGCGTCGAAGAGCAGCTTGCCGTTCCGGTCGAGCTCGCTGACGTACGGTTGAGCACCCCAACCGACAAAGATGTTCCCGTTCGGCAGGAACTGCGCATTGCCTTCGAACGGCGCGAGCAGTTTCTTCGGATGGTGGTAGGCACGCACGAGGGTCGCCTGCTTCGTCTTCGGGTTGGCGCGTAGGACGAGGATTCGCGAGAACTTCTCCACGGGCGGTGCGGCGCCGTTGTCGAAGATCGTGATCGTGCCGTTCGGCTGGCGGCGGGCATCGTGCTGCCATTCGAAGTTCGTGCCCTTCCCCATCTTGAAGTCGCTCCTCTTGCCGCCGAGCCGCCAGAGCACCTTCTTCGTCTTGCGATCGATCTCGTAGATCGTGTGCGTGTTGCGAGCCGACACGAGGAAGTTCCCATTCGGTTCGACGGCGATCGAATTGATGTGGAAGTAGTCGTACGGCGGGGCTTTTGCACCGGCCTTTGCGGCCGGCGGCGGGGCGTAGGACTCCCCGACTGCAACCTGCGGGTAGCTGTGCCATTCGAAGAGGACGCGCTTGGTCTTGATGTCGACCTCCTGGACGATTCCGTCCCAGATCGTCCCCTTTTTCGGGCCTCCTACAGCCGAGAGATCGACCGGCAGGCGGTGATAGACGGTGAACACCGCGGTGTTGTTCTTGGTGATCAGAAACTCGTGGACGTCGCCGACGAGGCCGTTGCCGGGGCGGACCTCCGCCACGGGCCGATACGACGTGTCGTAGATGACGTACCACCCGTCTCCGACGCCCATGTTCGAGACATGACCCCGCCACCACGTCAACACCGGCTTGCCGAGATAGTGCTGGACGCGGAAGTCCGTGACGCCGCGGGTGTTCAGCGGCTTGAACCAGACGACCTCGCCGCGGTTGTCCATGATCATCGGGCCTGCCTGCGCCACGACCATCTTCGGGGCGAGGAAGATGTACCCGGGCGCGGTGTTGTGGGCAGGGGTGCGGATCTGCACCAGCGGCGGCTTCAGATCAGGGCGGGAGTGATACGTGCGTGACGGCGGCGGCTTCGTCTGCGCGACGGTCGCCGCCGGTGGCGTCGGTGCTGGGGCCGACTGCTTTTTCGAGTCGCCGCAGCCCGCAAGCAGAACTGACAGCACCGCCAGGGTGAAGAGGGCCCGCCTCACGCGCAAGAGCATAGACGGCTCAGTCGAGGCTTACAGTGGCTGTGCGTCCGAGCGCACGCCCTCGGCGGTCGAGCGCGCGCACCGCGATCCACCCGGCAGCGCTGCGGAGGGGTATGCGGGTCTCAAAGCCTTTCTTCGCGACGATTTGGACGCGCCGGAGCTGACTCTTCCGCGGACCTGCGACCAGCTCCCATCGCACCACGTCCGTCGCTCCATTCCAGCTGACGTACGCCCACCGCCCGCTCACGGCGACAAGGGGCCGGTACCGGGGCCGGGCGGACCAGCGAAAGCGATAGGCGCGGTAGGAGTCGACGCGCCCGCGGCCGAAGCGCCCGTCGAAGAGGATCGTTCCGCGCGGCCCGAATTCCGTGAAGCGCGACTGGTGACCCCAGCCGACGAAGTAGTGGCCGTTGGCGAGCCGTTGCAGGTTGCCCTGGTCGACCGCGACGATCGGCGGCCGATGGACGAAAGTGCGAACGACGGTGGCATGCATGCGCTTCATGTCGAGATGCAGGACAAGACCGCGCGACTGCTTGCGGACCTGCGGCCCTGCAGAGTTGTCGAAGAGAGTCAGGTCGCCGTCCGGCCGCCTGCGAGCGTCGTGTTGCCACGCGAAGCTTGCTCCGCGTCCCATCGTGAAGTCGCTCCCCTTGCCGCCGAGGCGCCACAGGATCTTCCCCGTGCTGCGGCTGATCTTGTAGATCGTGTGCGTGTTCCGGGCCGACACGAGCAGATTCCCGTCGTGGTCGATCTCGATGGAGTTGACGTGGAAGTAGTCGAAGATACGGCCTGGATCCTTCGGGAGGTGGTAGTACGACTCGACGAGCCGCACGTGGTCGATGCTGCGCCAGTCGAAGAGCACGCGCCCCGTCCTGATGTCGACCTCCTGCAGCCCGCCCTCGAGGACTCTTCTCCCCTTGACGCGAATCTGGCGGGAGGTCGTCATCAGCGCGGTGTTGCGTGGGGTGATCTTGAACTCGTGGATGTCGCCGAGCATTCCGTTGCCCGGCTGGACGTGGGTGACGACACGATACGAGCTGTCGTAGATCGTGTAGCCACTGTCGCCGCCGCCCTTGTCCGGCCTGCCGTGCCACCACGTCAGGACCGGACGCCCCAGGTAGTGCTGCACGCGAAAGTCGGTCACGCCGTGCGTGTCCAGGGGTCTGAACCAGACCACTCGGCCGTCATTGTCGATGATCAGTGGTCCGGCCTGCACGACGTCCTTCTTCGGCGCGATGAAGATGTAACCGGGTGTCGTGTGCCGTGTCCGCTTGAGGATCTGAACAAGCGGTGGCTTCAAACTAGGCTCGGAGTGGTAGTGCCTTGTCGGCGCGGTCGGGCCTGCAGCGTTCGAGACGCTGCTGCAACCCGTGACCGCGAGCACGACACCGGCTGCAACGGCCGCCGCCGCCGTCCGTATGGACCTCGTCATGCCGGTTCGCGCACGATCGGACCCGCCTGCGTTCGCGCGATCAGGAAGATGGGCGTTGCGACGATCGCGGTTGCCCCGATCGCCAGTGCGCCGACGCCGATCGCATCGAGCGCGTAGCCGCCGAGCAGCGCAAGTCCCGCTCCGAACAATGCGCCGAGCAGGTCGTTGAACCCGAGTAGCTTCCCCCGCTCGGTCGGGCTCGTACGGTCGGCGAGCTGTGCGGTCGCCGCGACGAACGAGATGTTCCAGCCGAGCCCGAGCCCGAGCAGCAGGACTGCGGTCGCGAAGACGGTCGAGACCCAAAGCAGCGCGATCGTCGACAAGGCCATCACCACGAGCCCGACCTCGAGCGCCGGAGTCCGACCGACGCGGTCGATCAGCGTGCCGATCACGAGCACGAGCGCGTACATCCCGAAGACGTGCGCGCCGATGATGGGGAACACCGAATGCTGGCTGTGGTGGTGGTGCTCGACGACCACGTAGCCCGTGAGGTTCATCACCGAGACCATGACTCCGAAGCTCGCGAGGGCCGCGAGCATCGCCGGGGGGACACCGGGTCGCCGCACGAGCTCGCGGAGCGGCGCCGGCGGGGCCGGCGGTGCAGGATCCGGGTCGCCGTGCGCGGCGATCAACTCGGCGATCCGCTTGGGGTCGGGACGAACGAACTGAACGAGCACGAGCGCGACCAGCGCGATGCCCGCTGCGGCGAGCCAGGGGACCGTGAGTGCGCTGGCCTCGAGCTTCTTCCCTGCGAAGAGCGGACCGAAGACCGTCGGGCCGAGGATCGCGCCGAACACCGATCCGAAGAGCACGTACGAGATGCCGCGTGCGCGTCGCGAGGGCGGGTACATGTCGCCGGCGGCGGCGCGCGTCAGCAATGTGATCCCGCTCGAGGCCCCGACGAACACAAAACCGGCCAGCAGAGCCGGGGTCGAACCAGTCCTCGTTGCGAGCGCCGTGAGCAGGCAGCCGCCGGAGCCGAGGGCGAAACCGACCGTCAGCACCGGTATCCGGCCGAAGCGGTCCATCAGCCGCCCGGCCGGGACAGCCGTGAGCCCCGACGAGGTGAGGAAGATCGCAGGCCCGAGGCCGAGCAGTCCTCTGACACCGGTGACGAGCACGAAGGTGAGCGACGAGACCGCGGCGGTCAGCTGGAGAACGGCGGAGTTCACCGCCATCGTGGCCGCGAGAATCACCGTGTTGCGCCTGATCGGCAGGCCGGGCGGGACTTCCGTCGCCACGACGTCATTCAATCAGCCGCACCAGAACAGCTATTGCTTCAATGCAGGCGTGAACGCACGCGCCAAGCTCGTCGTGCTCGCGGCGACGCTCGTGCTGGGAGCCGCCACCGCTTCCGACTCACATTCAGCCCCGGGTGCCTGCGCCGGCTTTCCGCAGACTCCCGGCCAGATCGGCGGGATCCACTACCGGCGATCTCCGCTTCGGCATGACGTCGTGTTCGCAGGTCTTTCGGGCACCCGCCTCACGCTTCAAGGGCTCGTCCTGTCCACGAGCTGCAGGCCGGTCAAGGGTGCGCGGATCGACTTCTGGCAGGCCGACACGAACGGGCACTACGACGACACTGGCACTCGTCTGCGCAGCCACCAGTTCACGGACGCGCGCGGTCGCTATCACCTCGAGACGATCCTGCCCGGCCCGTATCCGGGGCGCACGCGTCACATGCACGTCAAGGTGCGCGCGCCGGGTCAGCAGACGCTGACGACAGAGCTCTACTTTCCGGGCGCGCTCTACAACGACCGCGACCCGTACTTCGACAAGCGCCTGCTCGTGCATCTCGCCGAGGTACACAAGAGACTGGTCGCAAGCTTCGACTTCGTGCTGTTGATCCATTGACGAAAGCGCTCGCTCTGCTGCCGCTCGCCGCCGCGCTGCTCGCCGGTTGCGGGTCGTCGGGGGCGAACCAGATCCAGGTCGGCGCCGCGCGGACCTACCGGCTCGCCGGATTCACCCCGCAGACGTTCGCTCCGAACAAGCCGCAGCGCCTGTCTTTCGCGATCGAGCAGCCTTCCGGCTCGCCTCTGACGAACTACAAGACAGGCGCCGGACCGCATACAGGGGTTCACCTGATCATCGTCAAGAGCGATCTCGAGTCGATCATCCACCGGCATCCGCCGGTCGGGCCGGATGGACGGATCGCCGAGACCGTGACCCTCCCGAGCCCCGGCCGTTACCGCGTGGTGGTTGACGCCTACCCGAACCTCAGCGGACCGCTCCGGAACTTCCAGCTCTTTCGGTCGATCACGGTGCCCGGCAAGGCAGTGACGAAACCGCTGCCGCCGTTTCGGCCTACTGTCGTTGTCGATGGCTACCGGTTCACACTTCACGACCCACCCGCACTGCGCGCCATCAAGCCGGCGTTTCTGCGAATCACCGTCACGCGGCCGAACGGCAGCCCGGCGCCGTTCACGCCCTGGTTCGGAGCGCTCGCTCATGCGATCTTCTTCCGAGCAGGCTCGCTCGACTACTTCCACACGCATGTCTGCTCACCGGGAATGACGGGCTGTACGAGCGTGCTCGGGCCGACACGAGTGACCGGAAGCGCTACCCGGCCCGGGCAGCTCCGGGTCGGCGTCCTGCTTCCCGTGCCCGGCACATGGCGGCTCTTCCTGCAGTGCAAGGTGGACGGCCGCGTCCTGACTGCTCCCTTTACGCTGAAGGTGCGATGACCCGTCGCGCGTTCAAAGCCCTGGGCTGGGCCGGTACTGCTGCGCTGATCATCCTGCTCGCGCGCACCATCGCTTACGCCCTCGCGCCGAGCCCTGCCGCGCGACTGCTCGAGCACCGGGCGGGTGGGCCTGCCCTACCAGTGCTGACGCTCGTCGCGCTCGCGCTCGGGGCCTCCTTCGCGATCGCGGTCTGCTGGCTTGCCTCGGTTGCCGTGCGCGAACGCGCCCTGCTGGAACGGCGTGCCCTGGTCGCGCCGGTGCGATCCTTCGGGGTAGTGCGGGCGATCAGCGCCGCGCTTGTGCTCGCGGTCGTCACATCTTTCGCCGGCGGGTTCGTCGAGGCCTATCTCCATTGGCGTGCAGGGCTCGGCTGGCATGGCCTGCGGTGTGTCTTCGGGCCGCTCCACCGCGACCTGCTTCCAATCGAAACGGGCTTGTCGTTCGCCGCTGCGGCGATCATCGCCGCCGCAGGGCACATCGCGGTCTGGATGCGCCGAACGTTCGCATTGCTCCGCGACCTGCCACCGCGGGCATTTCTCAGGGCGCCGTTCGTCTCAGGCGTGCTGCCTGATGTTCGGCACGCACTCTGGTCCGCGGGTGCAGGCGCTGCGCGTGCGCCGCCTGCTTTCTCCTGACGTCGTTCACACGAACCGAAAGGAGAAGCATCGATGACGCTCTTGCGCGTCAGAACGCGTGTCGCAATCGTGCTCGGGGTAACCGGGGCCGGCCTCGCCTTCGCCGGATCTGCACTTGCGCATGCGAACGTGAGCCCCGCTGTCGTGCTGGCCAAGAATGCACAGGTCTTCGCGCTGGCAGTGCCGACCGAGAAGGAAAATGCATTCACTACGCAGGTCGAGCTGACTCCCCCGAGCGGCTTCTCGATCGACTCCTTCGCACCGGCGCCTGGTTGGAAGCGTCAGGAGCAGACGACCGGCACCGGGGAGGAGACCGTCGTCCAGAAGGTCACCTGGACCGGAGGGAAGGTCCCGACCGGTGAGGACGCGTTCTTCCAGTTCCTCGCTTCGACCGACTCCGCGAAGACGTACGACTTCAAGGTGCGTCAGACCTACTCCGACGGGTCCGTGGTCGATTGGTCGGGACCTGAGTCATCCGATACCCCGGCTCCCTCGATCGAGGCCAGGTCCTCGCTCGGCGGGGGAGGCGGGAACAACACCCTCGCGATTGTTGCGCTCGCGGTCGGCGTGGTCGCCCTCGTCGTCGCGGTGGCGGGCCTCGCCGCGCGTTCGGGGAGGCGCTCGCTCGCGTGAGTCGACGCGCGCGCATCGCGCTTGTGCTCGTTGCGGCCGCGGGAGCTCTCGCGCTTCCCGCGGCCGCCTGGGCGCACGCGGTGCTCCTGCGAACGTCGCCTTTGCCGAGCGCGGTCGTGAACCGGCCGCCGCCGGTCGTGCTTCTGACCTATTCGGAGGCGGTCGAGCCGCGGTTCGCGATCGTGTCGGTGACCAATGCCGCCGGGAAGCAGCAGACGGCCGGAGCACCGCGGCGGTCTGCGTCCGACCCAAAGACGCTCGTCGTTCCGTTGCATCGCCTCGGCCAGGGCTGGTACCTCGTGTACTGGCGCGTGATCTCGGTCGACGGCCATCCGGTCCGCGGCGCCTTCGTCTTTGCAGTCGGGCCGAACCCGGGGCCACAGCCCCAGTTTCCGACGCCTTCGACCTCGGAGACGGCCGCGACGCCGTCCCTCGTCGCGGCCCGGGCGATCGTGTTCCTTTCCGTGATGGCGGCGATCGGGCTCTTCGTGTTGCGCATCGCGATCGCGCGGCCTGTCGTGCGGCGAGTTCCCGGGACGCGTCTCCGTGCGGTCTCGATTGCCTTCGGCGTGGCCGTCGTTCTGGGCTTGATCGCGACGCCGGTGTACGTCGTCATGGCAACTGCGGAGTTTGCGCTGCGCTCCAGCTTCGATCTCGGCAACGTCTTACCCCTTGTGCGCGACTCTGCGTTCGGCCGGGGCTTTCTGGACCTCGAGCTCACGTTCGCTTTGTTCGCCGTCGCGGCAGGGTTGGCGCTCTGGGTCGACCGATCCGATCGAGAGCGGCGGTCCGTCGCCGAGCTGCTCGCAACGTCGGGTGCTCTGCTTGCGGCTGGCTCGACGTTGCTGGTCCCGGGCCTGTCGGGCCACGCCGCGCAGACGTCTCCCCGTGGCCTGTCCGTGGCCCTCGACTGGCTGCACCTCGTCGCCGGCTCACTCTGGATCGGAGGGCTGATCGGCTTGCTCGTGCTCTGGTGGAGCCTGCCCGCTACCCGGCGTGTCGCCGGCTTGACGGTCGCTGTGCCCCGGTTCTCCAACGTCGCATTCGTCTCGGTGCTGGCGCTGATCGGCTCGGGGATCGGGGCGTCGATCGTGCACCTGCCGACCTTCGCGTCCCTCTGGCAGACGTCCTACGGTCAGGCGCTGCTCGTGAAGATCGGACTGCTGTGCGTGGCGCTGATGCTGGCCGCGGTGAACCTGGTCCGGACGAGGCCGAGGCTGGTCGCAGCCAAAGAGCGTCCCGCGCTCGGTCCCGGCGCGGCGACGCTTCTGCGCCGGCTCATCTCCGGCGAAACCCTGCTCGTGGCGGCCGCGGTCGTCGCTGCCGCCGTCCTCTCCAGCCTGCCACCCCCGGCAAAAGCTCTCGCCACCGCCGGCAGCGCGATCGCTCACGTCGGCCCCGGCCCGGTGACCGAAGCCGTTGACAAGAACGGCTACCACATCGTGCTTCGCGTCTCGCCTAACCGGGCGGCTGCGCCGAACGCATTCACCTTGCAGATCACGAAAGGCGGCAAGCCCGTCGCTCATGCCAACGTCATCGCCGGCTTCTCCATGCTCGACATGGAGATGGGCACTCAGAGCTACGTAATGGCGGAAAAGGAGCCGGGCCTCTACGAGCGGAGCGCGCCGGCGCTCGTCATGGTCGGCCATTGGGGGCTGTCGTTCGAGATAACGCCGGCCGGGCAGCAGCCCTTCACAATCGTGTTCGTCGACCGCACAACCGGATGAAAAGCGTTCAGCTCATACTCCTGGCCTCACTCGTCGCGCTCGCCGCGGGCGTGGCAGCGTGCATCGTCGTCATCCTTCTGGCAATGGATGTGCTTGGGTAAGCGGGCCGTGCTGCTCGCGGCGGTCGCCGGAGCTCTGCTCTCGGCGTCGGTAGCGCGGGCAAACGGCGATCCTGCGAGCGACTACCTGCTGACGCAGAACGTCTTTCTCCCGTTCACGCAGACGATCGACCAGAACGAGGTGAAGCGGCTGGACGCTTTGCTGAAGGAAGCGAACAGGCAGCACTATCGGATCCGAGTCGCGATCATCCTGAGCCCCTCGGATCTCGGCACTGCATTCTCGCTCTTCGACAAGCCTCAGAAGTACTCCGACTTCCTCGGGCTCGAGCTGTCGTTCGTGTATCGCGAACGTCTGCTCGTCGTGATGCCGAAGGGCTACGGCTCCTCGGTGAACGGCGATCCTGACCCGAAGGCTGCCCAGGTGCTGAAGAACCTCCCGCCTCCGGGGCGGAACGCGACGAAGGAGGTCGAGGCCGCGATCGTCGCCGTGCAGCGGCTCGCTGCAGCGGACGGGCACCAGCTCAAGGTCCCTCAAACGGCCGGGGGCTCCACGTCGAGGGACCGCATCACCATCGCAGCTGCGGCGGTCGCAGGCGCCGCGCTGGTCGCCGCCTTCGTGCTGTACCGGCGGCAGAAACGCTCGCCGCAGGCCTAGGCGCCTACCGGGTCCCATACGCTTTGCCGATGGTTACGTGTCCCAATTGCGGCCAGGAGAACCCGTCGCTCGCGAAGTTCTGCTCGGAATGCGGCTCCGCGTTGGCGGTCCAGAGCGGACTGGCCGAAGAGCGGAAGGTCGTCACCGTGCTCTTCGCCGACCTCGTCGGCTTCACTGCCCGTTCGGAACGGCTCGATCCCGAAGACGTGCGCGCAATCCTCACGCCGTACTTTGCTCGAGTGCGGAACGAGGTCGAGTCGTTCGGCGGTACGGTCGAGAAGTTCATCGGAGATGCGGTCATGGCTGTGTTCGGAGCGCCGGTTGCCTACGGCGACGATCCCGAGCGGGCGGTGCGCGCGGCGCTCGCGATCCGCGAGGCCGTCCATGAGCTCAACGAGGCCGATCCGGATCTCGACCTGCAGATGCGGATTGCCGTCAACACCGGCGAGGCGCTCGTGACGCTGTCCGCGAGCGCGGCGCACGGGGAGGGGATGGTGACCGGTGATGTCGTCAACACCGCTTCGCGCCTGCAGGAAGCCGCTCCGGTGAACGGGATCCTCGTCGGCGAAGAGACATTTCGGGCGACGCGGTCGGCGATCGACTACGACGAGGCCGGCGAGGTCGTTGCGAAGGGCAAGCAGCTGCCGGTCCGCGTCTGGCGAGCTCTCGCGCCGACACTCTCGCCCGGCGAGCGACGGAGAGGAAAGGTGCCGATGCTCGGCCGCGCGTCCGAGCTCGGCGTGCTCGTCGGGATCTGGGAGAACGTCGTCTCCGAGAAGCGGCCGCAGCTCGTCACCCTCTTCGGCCCGGCCGGGATCGGGAAGTCGCGCCTGGCCGCCGAGTTCGTCGATCTCATCGACGGGGCCGGGGTGCGGGTGATTCGCGGCCGGTCGCTGCCCTACGGAGAGGTCACGCCCTACGGCGCCTTTGCCGCACAGGTGAAGCAGGTGGCGGCCATGTTCGACACCGACACTGACGATACGGCGAGCGAGAAGCTGAGCGCTGCGATGGCTGCGCTCGTCGACGAGGATGCTGCCGAGCTCGCGGGCCATATCGCCATGCTGATCGGCGTCGGCAAGGACGGCGGCGTCGGCGATCGACAGACACTGTTCTTCGCCGCGCGACGGCTCGTGGAGGCGCTCGCTCTCGATCGGCCGACGGTGCTCGTCTTCGACGACATCCACGTCTCGGCGTCGAGCATGCTCGACCTGCTCGAGACCCTTGCGTCGCGTGTGCGCGACGTTCCTCTCATGCTCCTGACGCTCGCGCGTCCCGAGCTCTCCGCCGAGCGGCCCACGTGGGGAAGTGGCCTCCCCGCCTATGTCGCTCTTCCACTCGAGCGTCTCGGCGAGGATCACTCCGAGGAGCTCGGCAGACGCCTGCTCGACGCGGCGGGTGCCGACGCGCGAACTGCGAACGAGCTCGCGGCGAAAGCGGAAGGGAACCCGCTCTTTATCGAAGAGTTGGCAACGTCTCTCGTCGAGGGCCGCTCCAGCGCGGGCGAGCTTCCCTCCAGCATTCGAGGGATCATCGCCGCAAGGCTCGACACGCTGCCTCCGGTCGAGCGCGAGGTTGTGCTCGATGCGTCGGTCTTCGGCAAGGTCTTCTGGTCCGGAGCCCTGACGAGCAGCGCCGAAGACCGCGCGGCCAGACTCGAAGCGCTCGACTCGCTCGAAGGACGCGACCTGATCCGACGCGATCCCGTCTCACGTCTCCAGGGAGACCAGCAGTTCGCGTTCAGGCACCAGCTCATCCGCGAGGTGGCGTATTCGATCCTGCCGCGGGCGCTGCGCACGAAACGGCACCGGGCAATCGCTCTGTTCCTAGAAGGTGCTGCGAGCGAAGCAGGCGACGTCGCGCCTGCGCTCGCGCACCACTGGCGGGAGGCCGGCGAGCCGGAGCGGGCGGTCGACTACCTGCTCGTGGGCGCGGACCAGGCGAACCGCGGCTGGGCGAAGGACGAGGCGTTCCGCCTCTACAGCGAGGCACTCGAGCTCGTCCCCGAGGACGCACCAGAACGCCGCCGCGAGATCGGCAAGCGTCTTGCCGTGGTCGCCCAGGCCGCCTACCACAGCATCGACGCGGAGCGTCTCGTGCGGCACTCGAGGCCGGAATCGGAGCCCGGCTAGAGCGGGAAGTCTTCGGGCGTCACGTCGCCCGCGATCTCGGCGACCGAGATGACCATGTGGTCGGCGAGCGCTTCGGCGTGGTTCCGGACCGCTTCCTCGCTCGGGGCGCTGTAGATGCAGTAGGTCTTCACCCCGCCTGAGTCGTCGAGGACGACGTGGCTGTGCTCCCAGACGATCTCGGGCATCTCCTCGACGAGGATGCGCCTCGATTTGCTGCCGATCTGCGGCATGTTCTCGTGCTTCACACTGAAGAGGCGCTCGACGACGTAGCGTGGCATGGGAAGAAGATTACGCGGTCCAGGCGGGCCCGCACAATCTCAGGAGAAACTTAGGTTCTCCTGCTCTCGTATATGACTCTGTAGACGCAACGGAGGGAGACCACGTGACCGAGCCCAGTGACCTGCCCGTGCCCTCGCCGCTCGAGGCCAAGGATCGGCTCGAGCAGGCGCTCTTCGAGATCCGGCGGGTGATCGCAGGTCAGGACGACATGCTCGAGCGCGTCCTCGTCTGCCTGCTCGCCCAGGGCCACCTCCTGATCGAGGGCGTTCCCGGACTCGCGAAGACCCTGACGATCAAGACGACGGCCGGAGTGCTCGGGGGATCGTTCTCCCGAATTCAGTTCACTCCCGATCTAGTCCCGTCCGATCTCGTCGGCACGCGCATCTACCGGCCGGGAGAAGGGGCGTTCGACACCGAACTCGGCCCGGTTTTCTGCAACTTCCTCCTCGCCGACGAGATCAACCGCGCGCCGGCGAAGGTCCAGTCCGCTCTGCTCGAGGTGATGCAGGAGCGCCAGGTCACGATCGGCCACACCACCTACCCGGTGCCGGACCCCTTCCTCGTGATGGCGACGCAGAACCCGATCGAGTCCGAGGGGACGTATCCGCTGCCCGAGGCTCAGGTCGACCGCTTCATGCTGAAGGTGCTGATCGACTACCCGGAACACGACGAAGAGCTGACGATCGTGCAACGCCAGCTCGTGCAGGCGCCGGAGCTCCGGGAGGCGCTCTCCCTCGAGGAACTGCGCTCGCTGCAGAAAGCGGTGTTCGATGTGTACGTCGATCCCGCGCTCGTCAGCTACGCGGTCGCGATCGCCACCGCGACGCGCGATCCGCTCGCGTACGGCATCGAGGGCTTGAAGGAATTCATCGCCTACGGGGCGAGCCCGCGCGGGCCGATCAGCCTCGTCCAGTCCTCTCGGGCCCTCGCGCTCGTGCGCGGACGCGACTATGTGCTGGCCGAGGACCTGCAGGCACTGTCGAAGGACGCGTTGCGCCATCGGCTCGTCCTGACCTACCAGGCGCTCGCCGAGGAGATCACCCCGGATGTGATCCTCGACAGAGTCATTGCGACTGTGCCGGTGCCGAAGACCGACCTGGCCGCTTCGTCCGGCGCTGCATGAGGCAACTGCTCCGCTCCGAGCCGACACCCGCGCGGCCCGGGCCGGGGCCGCTGCCCGAGCCCCTGCTGCGGGCGCTCGACGTCAGCATCGGCCGCCGGGTGGAAGGGCTGCTCGCGGGCGACTTTCGCGCCACACTGCTGGGGGAGGGGACCGAGCTCGCGCAGGTGCGGCCGTACGTTCCCGGCGGCGACGATGTCCGCCGGATCGACTGGAACGTGACCGCACGCACCAACGTTCCGCACGTCCGTGTGCATCTGGCAGAGCGTGTGCTCGTCACGTGGCTCGTGCTCGATACGTCCGCGTCGATGGTGTTCGGCACGGCCGACCGCCGCAAGGCCGACGTGGCAGAGGGTGTTGCCATTGCGGTCGGGCACGTCGCGACGCGAAGAGGAAACAGGCTCGGGCTCGTGACCTTCGGCGACGACAGCCCGCGGACCCTGCCACCGAGGCAGGGCAGGCTCGGCCTCCTCGGTCTGCTCTCGGCGCTCAGGGACGAACCGGTTGCCGACGGAGCCGGCGTGACCTCGCTCGGCGAAGCTCTCCGCCGGACCGGCGCGCTTGCGCAACAGCGTTCCGTGGTGATCGTGGTCAGCGACTTCCGCGGGCCGCAGGACTGGCGCAAGCCCTTGCTCGAGCTCGCCGGCCGACACGAGGTGGTGGCTGTCGAGATCCAGGATCCGCGTGAACAGGAGCTCCCGAACGCGGGAGTGCTCTGGCTGGTCGATCCCGAGACCGGCCGCCAGCTGCGTGCGGATACCCGGAGCGAGAAGCTGCGGGCTCGCTTCGCAGCGGCGGCTGCGGAAGAGCGCGCCGCGCTTGCACGTTCGCTTGCTCATGCAGGCGCGCGGCATGTCGTCCTCACGACCGCCGGAGATTGGCTTCGCTCGTTTGCGGTCTTCCTGCGCCGGGGCGGCCGCCGGTGACCTTCGAGTGGCCGCTCGTGCTGATTGCACTGGTCCTGGTACCAGTGGTGATCGCGCTGTACGTGTTGCGCGAGCGCCGCCGCGACGACTATGCCGCGCGTTTCACTGCACCGACGCTCCTGCCGAACCTTGTTGCCGCCGCGCCCGGCTGGCGCCGGCATCTTCCGCTCGCACTGCTGCTCGTCGGTCTGAGCGCGCTGGTCGTCGGCGTCGCCCGCCCGCACGCGAGTGTTGACGTCCGGCGCGAGCAGGCGACGGTGATCATCGCCATCGACACTTCCCTGTCGATGAAGGCGCAGGACGTGCGCCCGTCACGACTCGGCGCTGCGGAGAATGCCGCGAACGCGTTCGTCGCAGAGCTGCCGAAGCGATTTCGTGTGGGCGTGATCGGCTTCTCCGGTCGTGCATACCTCGCGTTGGCGCCCACCGAGGACCGGGAGCTCGCGGTGAGCGCGCTGCAGTCCCTACGCCCCGGAGAGGGAACAGCGCTCGGCGACGCGGTTGCGCTCGGGGTGCGGCTCGCGCGCCAAGAGCGCGCGTCCGACGGGACGATTCCGCCGACCGCGATGCTCGTCATCTCCGACGGCGCTCAGATGAGCGGACGCACATCGCCGGCGGCAGCGGCGCTCAAGGCGGTGGGTCTGCACATACCCGTGTATTCGGTGGTGGTCGGCACGCCCGACGGCGTCGTCAACGTGCCGGTCGCGGGCGGTTATCAGGCGCAGCTCCGCGTGCCGCCGAGCCCTGAGACCCTGAAGACGCTCGCTCAAGTGACGGGCGGGCAGTTCTTCACCGCACCCGACCAGAAGAGGTTGAGCCAGATCCACGAGCGGCTCGGCTCACGGCTCGGGCACCGGCGCGAAAAGCGTGAGGTCACCGACCTCTTCGCCGGCGGCTCGGCGGCGTTCTTGCTCGTCGGGGGCGCGCTCTCGTCGCTCTGGTTCAGGAGAGTGCCGTGAAGCGACTACTGCTCGGCGTGGTTCTACTCGCGGCGACGGCGGCTGCTGCCGGTGTGGCTCCCGCAGGTGCGACGAACGAGTGCCGCGGCCTGCAGGTCTGCGTCCGAGTCGCCGGACCGTGGGTCGTCGTGCCTGCCTCGAGCGCGTCGCCTCGTCCCCGTGTCGACTTTCAGCTCTCGTGTCCGCGCGGATTCGTGATCGGTGGGCTCGACGCGGAGCTGACGGACCGCGCGATCGACGTCGAGTTCGGGGGGCGGCTCGGGAGCCCCGTGAACCCGGGTGTGACGACGTCACGCTCGGCGCTGTTCGGGGCGACGTATGCCGGCACGACGCCGCACGGTCCGAGCTTTCGTCCGCATCTCGGCTGCCTGCCCGCGTCGGGCGGCGGGTCCGGGCCCGTTCCATACCGTCGGCCCTCGGCCGTCTTCCCGCCGGGAGAACCGACTGTCCGGCGGGTGCGCACAGTTCAGCTGCGTCCCGGAACGGTGCGCGCAGTGAGTGCGTGCGCTGCGAGTGAGCGACTGATCTCCTCCTGGCACGCCGTCGCGTTCTACACGCGGCAGGCGCCCGACCAGTCGTTGATCGAGAGCGTGCGGGCGAAACGCACGGTTCGCGGCAAGCGTGCCGAGGTTCGAGTGCAGTCCGGCGCAGCGGTGCAAGGCGTGCGCGCGGTCGTCCAGGTCGGCGCGCTCTGTGGAGGCGGCTCGTGAGCTTCGAGCGGCCGCTCCTCCTGCTGACGCTGCTGGTGATTCCGCTCGCGGTCGCGCTCTACGTGCTCGCCGAGCGCCGCCGGATGAAGTATGCGATCCGGTTCACGAATCTCGATGTGCTCGCCGGAGTCGTCGGCAGCCGCTTCCGCCGCCGCTTTGTTCCGCTTGCCCTCTTCCTCCTCGCCATCGGGGCACTGTGCGTGGGAATGGCGCGCCCGCAACACACGACGCTCGTGCCGCGAGACCGTGCGACGGTGATCCTCGTTCTCGACGTCTCACGCTCGATGGAGGCGAAGGACGTCAAGCCAACGCGGATCGGCGCCGCCACCGCGGCGGTGCGTACCTTCCGCGATCGTGTG
>Ga0207683_10000739_pt1 | contig 29731 bp, 30 predicted proteins | sample KBSM73metaG_FD_184333 | JGI IMG/M metagenome (GOLD analysis project Ga0207683, IMG submission 184333) | Miscanthus rhizosphere microbial communities from Kellogg Biological Station, Michigan, USA - KBS M7-3 metaG (SPAdes) (version 2) | ecosystem: Host-associated > Plants > Roots > Rhizosphere >... | reverse complement strand
TTGGCGCAACTGTCCAAAAGCCGCAGGATTTCCGAAAAGCATTCGAAGCGGCGATGGCTTCAGATCTGCCGGCGGTGATCGACGTGAAAACAGAGTTCGCAGTGCAGGCGCCGCTGCCGTGGGTGCCGAACTGACAATGGCCTCGCGTGGCATCGAGGCATAGAGAAGTCAGAGAAACTCTCGTTCGTCGGCGCATCCGAAATAGAGACGACATGCACCACAAAGATGATGCCGGCCGCGCGACGGAGCTCCATTACGCGAAGAACATTGACAAACTGTTCGGCCGGATTTCAGCAATAGCTGTATTTGCCACAACCGGCTGCATGGCGATAGATCGATGAGTATGGATGTCTCGGTGCGGTCTCCGGCTCAAGCCTTAGTTTGGGTTGTCTTCGCTGTCGCTGCTTCGATCTGCGCCGCAGCTTACCCTGAACGCCCGATTCGCCTGGTAGTGCCCGCAGCAGCGGGCGGCGCGATCGATGTCGTCGGACGGATCGTCGGCCTCAAGCTCGGCGAACAACTCGGGCAAACGATCGTGATCGACAATCGGGGCGGCGCGAATAACATCATCGGCACGGAGATCGCAGCACGCTCGCCGCCGGACGGTTACACGCTGCTGATCACGGCCGGCGCGCACACGATCAACCCGGCCGTTTACCGCAAGCTGCCCTACGATGCGCTGCGCGATTTCACGCCGATCAGCCACATCGCCAATTCCGGCGGTCTTGTGATCGTCGTGCATCCTTCGTTCGGCGCGCGCACGTTGCAACAGTTGATCGAAATGGCACGCGCAAGTCCGGGCAAGATTGCATACGGCTCAGCAGGGTTCGGCAACAGCACGCATATCGCCGGTGAGATGTTCCAGGTCATGGCTGGCGTCAAGCTGATACACGTGCCATACAAAGGCGCGGGCCCGGCAGTCAATGATCTGCTCGGCGGCCAGATTCCGCTCATGTTCGGACCCAGCCCGGTCGTCGTGCCGATGGTACAAGCGGGCCGCTTGCGCCCGCTCGCATTCACGGGGCTCAAGCGCTCGTCGCAGTTGCCCGACGTGCCGACCGTCGACGAAGCGGGCGTCAAAGGTTACGAGAACAGCGGCTGGTACGGGATGTATGGACCGCGCGGCGTGCCGAAAGCGATCGTCGCGCGGTTGAATGCGGCGCTGGTGGCGATCGTGAAAATGCCGGATACGCGCGAGCGCTTTGCCGCACTGAATCTCGAGCCGGTCGGCAGCTCGCCGGAACAGTTCGCGCAGTTCCTTAAGGACGATCTCGAAAAGTACGCGCGTATCGCAAAAGCCGCCGGGATCAAGCCTGAATAGGCGGTTATAAGCGGCCAGCGCTTGCCATTCGCGCTTGCGCATTGTCATATCGGAAGTCTTAGCAGTAAGCTGGCAATGCCGATTCTGCTCGGCATAAGCCAACGGGAGTGTCCAATGATCGACCATCGCACTGCGCCATATGCCGCACTCGTGCTGCGGCTTTCGCTCGCGTTTTTCTTTCTCGCGCACCTTTACCGAAAGTTTGCTGTCACGGGTTACGACAACTGGTGGAGCGGCATGCAGAAGGCCGGCTATGCGGACTGGGTGAGTGCTTATACGCTGGGCGCGGAATTCGCAGGAGCCATACTGCTTTTGCTCGGCGTGTACACGCGATACGTGAGTGTGCTCGTGCTTCCGGTCTTAATCGCGATTACGTATCACCACGCTATCCGCAAAGGCTTCTGGTTTTCTGATGGCGGCGCCGAGTTCGCGCTCGCGTGGACCTTCATGCTGTGTGTTCAGGTACTGCTGGGCGATGGCGCATATGCGCTGCGAATTCCGGGGATGCCATGGAATCGCGGGTCGCGGGCGCTTGCGGCTGCTCCGCATTAACAACGGTTCGTAACGCAAGCATCCACGTCGTTGAGCCAGGGGCCCGCTATAACACCTCAGCACGCTACTCGCTTTTCGCGGGTCCATAGAGCACGCGACCCGGTCGCGCGGCGGTCATCGCGCCGTTCTCATAGACGATTTGACCGTTCACGATGACGTACGGAAACCCCATGGCGTACTGATGCGGCTTTTCGAACGTTGCGGCATCACGCACTGTTGCAGGATCAAACACCGTGATATCGGCCTTCATGCCCGGCCGCAGGATGCCGCGATCGCTGAGACCGATGCGCGCGGCGGGATAGGAAGACATTTTGCGCACGGCGTCTTCCAGTGTCAGCAGCTTTTTTTCGCGCACATACACGGCCAGCACGCGCACGAATGTGCCGTAGCTGCGCGGATGCGGCGCGCCCTGACCGAAGATCGGCACTTCTCCATCCGACGCGATCATCGTCGCCGGATGGACGAGTATGCGCTGCAAATCCTGCTCATTCATGGCGTGAAAGACGCCGCGGCAGCCGCCCTGCTCGACGATCCACATCGTGGTTTCCGCTGCATTGTCCGGCGTCGGCTCCATGCCGCGCGCCCTGGTCACTTCGGCGAGGGTTTTTCCCGCTAAGGATCTATCCCATTCACATTGAGACAGCGCGACGTTGTGCGCGTCACCGCCGCCGCGCTCGTTGCGTATGCTGTCGGCAATCGCGGTTTTGATCTTTGCACGCAGGGCTGCGTCTTTGAGGCGCTCGACGGTTTGCTTGTGACCGCCTTCGAGCGCCCACGGCGGCAACAACGCTGCCTGCACGCTCGTCGCCGATGCGGTATATGGATACTGATCGATCGTTGCATCGACGCCGCGCGCCCGCGCTTCATCGATGAGCTTGAGTGTATCGACGCTGCGTCCCCAGTACGATTTACCGATAATTTTGTGATGCGACACCTGCGTGGGCACGCCGCCCTGCTCGCCGATCGCGATCGTTTCCTTGACGCTATCCAGAACCCCGGCCGCTTCATTGCGCATATGCGACGTGTGCAAGCCGCGCCATGGCGCGACCACTTTTTGCAGCTCGACCACTTCTGCAAGTGGCGTGAAAATTCCCGGCACGTAAAAAAGACCGGTGCTAAGACCGAATGCGCCGTCGCGCATGCCTTGGAGTACGAGCGCGCGCATGCGATCGATCTCGCCTGCTGTAGCCGGCCGATCGATGAGACCGATGACGGCCGCCCGCACGGAGCCCTGGCCCAGAAAACTTCCGACGTTGAGCGACTTCTGCAAAGCCGCAAGCTTGTCCAGGAAAGGCTTCAAAGGAACCGGAGAACCGCCATCCGGACCTTCCATGATCGTCGTCACACCCTGCCGTACATAGTTGTCCGCAGTCGGCACCTGAAAGATTCCGCGGATCGCATGCGTGTGCAGATCAATGAATCCGGGGGCGGCGACGTGACCGCCCAGGTCGATCACTCGCGTGGCCGCATCGGTAATCGCCGGTGCGATGCGCGCGATGGTATCGCCGCGCACCCCTATATCGGCGCGATACCATGGACTTCCGGTTCCATCGACAATTCGCGCGTTGCGCAGCACGAGATCGTATGGCGCATCGGCTGCCGTGGTGGATGTCGCCACTACTGCACATGCGATAAAACAAATTGCGCGCACGATCGCCATCGCGTTCACTTCCTGTAATCAGCGCTCAAGTATGCGATGCGTTTGTTGCGGGCCGACCCATCACCGCTCTGCGTTGAGCATATCCACAATGCATGTGGTTACCCGGGCGGCGATTGGAATAGCAATGAATGCTGCCATCGCGGCGACCGGAAATGCGACGCCGTACGCCGTCATCCACCGCCGCAGATAGTCGGGCGGGAATCCGATGTTGACGAAGGTGACGACTGCCGTGACCAAAAATGCCATGATCGCCGCGACTATCACCGGCTGAATGAAGCGCGCTTTGCCTTGCAGCGATTTTGTTTCTGTCTGATCCGCTTTCAAAGTGAAAACTCCTGCAGCTCGCCTCTGGCGCGACACGAGTTTCGGTATACTCACAGCGCGGAACGGTCGATCAGTGCGCCGTTTCCGGTGCGCACCGCCAGCTCATTCATCATGGAGGAAGTCATGTCGCGTATTGTAGTCGCATTGCTCGTACTCTTAAGCACGCACGTCTGCGCGCAGCAAGCGGCGCCGCTCATTGCATTCGACGGCGTCAATCCGCTCAAGATGCCGAAAGACTTGTATCTCGGCGAAGTCACCGGTGTCGCAGTCAATTCCAAAGGCAACATCTATGTGCTGTCACGTGGAAACACGAACGGACCCGCGTACGCCGCCGCCGCCGCACAACTGCTGGAATTCAGTCCAAGCGGAAACTTCATTCGCGAGATCGGCAAGAACCTCTACGCGTGGTCGTTCGGCCACACTGTGCGAATTGATAAAGAAGACAACATCTGGGTCGCGGACAAGGGCTCGGATATGGTGGTCAAGTTCAATCCTCAGGGCGACGTGTTGATGGTATTCGGTCGCAAGCAGGAAGCTTCGGATAAGGAAACGGGTCCGCTCGAGCATCCCAATCCACCGTTGCCCGCCGAGGAGGGACGTTTCCGCCAGGTGACGGACATGGCGTGGGATCCCGCGGGCAACGTTTATATCAGCGACGGTTATATCAACTCACGCGTCGCGAAAGCAGACAAGAACGGCAATTGGCTCAAGTCATGGGGCAGCAAAGGCAATAAGCCCGGCGAGTTCACGACGCCGCATAGCATCGCTGCTGATGCGCAGGGCAACATCTATGTCGCCGATCGCGGCAACCGGCGCATCCAGGTGTTCGACGGCGAAGGAACATACCTGCGGACGATGACGATCGATGTGCCGTACGATGCCAACGCGCGCACCGCGATTGGTGCGAAACCCGATGTCGCGAAGGTCGAAGCTTCGGGCGCGCAGAAAACGCAACTGCCCGGCGCCCCTTGGGCGCTTTGCATCACGCCGGGACCGAATCAGGTGTTATACGCGTCGGACGCCTATCCGGGTCGCGTATACAAGCTGTCGCTGGATGGAAAAGTATTAGGGATGCTGGGCGAAAGCGGCAAACAGCTCAAACAGTTCGGGTGGATACACGAAATCGCATGCCCGTCAGAAAACGTGCTCTATGTAGCTGAGCTCCTGAATTGGCGCGTGCAGAAACTTACGCTGAAGCCGTAGCAAGCCGGAGCGGCGGTGAAGTCAAGTCAAAGGGCGCTCGAAAGAGCGCCCTTTCTTTTTCCGGTAAGTCGCCCGCGCTTTATCAATCGTGCTCGCGGCCGTCGAATACCCACATCGAGATTGTCCTGCCAGCGCGCACAAACCCGCAGCGCAGATAAAATCGCGCGGCCTTTGCCTCGGCTACCAGCATGTGCTGATGAAACCCCCGATAACGGCTCATGAGGCGATCCATGATCTTGCGGCCGATACCTTGGCGCTGATATGCCGGCGCGACGAGCAGGTGTGGATAATAGACGACGAGTCCTTCGTCGGTAATTGCGTTGCCGAGGCCGACGAGCGATCCATCCGCCCATGCGGTAATGACCGTGTGCGATTTTTCAAGCGCATTCATGAGACGTGTAGGTTTTGACGCCGCAGACCATCCCACCGAACGGTAAAGCCTCAACACTTCGTTTCTTGGTAACAATTTGGTTCGTCGATAGGTCACATGCATAGAATTCGCTTCTCTTCAAATCGGCTGCTGTTGACTCCGATCGCAGCCGCAATCATCGATGCCGGCCTTACGTTGCGCTAATCGCTCTTGACGCCGGTTTCGCGAATAACATCGACGTAACGGTTGATTTCCGCTTTGATAAAAGCATTGAATTCCGCAGGTGAGCTGCCGACCGGATCGGCGCCTTGCGATGACAGGTTTTCGGTCACTGTCTTAGAGCGGATGATGCGCGTCACTTCTTCACTCAACTTTTTCAGCACCGGCGCCGGCAATGACTTCGGGCCCACGAGTCCATACCACGCTTGTGACTGGTAGCCCGGCAGGCCGGCTTCGGAAACTGTCGGCATATCCGGCCAGGCTGCACTGCGCTTGGGCGTCGTGATCGCCAGACCGTTTACGCGTCCCGATTTGATATGCGGCGTCAATGAAAGTATGGTCGAGATCATGATATCGACCTGACCTGCGACGAGATCCAGCAAGCCCTGATTGCCACCCTTGTACGGTATGTGCCCAAGGTCTATCTTCGCCATGTGCGCGAATAAAGCGGTTGCGAGGTGCTGCGATGATCCGATGCCGCCTGACGCGTAGTTGAGCCGCTTTGTTCTGGCGAGCGCGATCAGCTCTTTGACGTTCTGTGCGCGCACGGACGGATGTACGGTCACGATCAGTGGCAGAACGGCAGCCAGACTGATCGGTGTGAAATCCTTGACCGTATCGTACGGAAGATTTCTTTGCAGCAGCGGATTGATCGCGTGGCCGATCGCCACAAAGAGCAGCGTATATCCGTCGGGAATCGCCTTGGCAGTCACATCGGCAGCGATGATGCCGTTTGCGCCGGGACGGTTGTCGACGACAACCTGTTGCCTCCACTGGTCCGTCAGGCCCTGCCCCACGAGCCGCGCGAGAATATCAGTGGCGCCGCCGGGCACGAACGGCACGAGTATGCGTATCGGCTTGTCGGGATATTCAGCGAGAACAAAGGCGGAGTGAAAGACCGTCGCAGGGAGTATCAGCAGCCGAAAACAGAGCAGACGCGCGAACCGCGCGCTCTTGTCAGGCCGCATTCGCTACGTAACCCGATGGCGTACCGAGCACCGTGGTGCGCTCCAGATGACGCAATTTCGTTTCGTCGAAATCGCCGAGCGCGCAATGCATCGTGCAGCGGTTATCCCAGACAACGATGTCGTTCTCGCGCCAGTTGTGACGATAGACAAATTCGGGCCGCGTCGCGTGACGGCAGAGATAATCGATCAATGGACGGCTTTCTTCCGCCGTCATGTTGTCGAAACGCCCGACCTTTTCGCCGATGTAGAGCGCCTTGCGCCCGGTTTCCGGATGCACGCGCACCACCGGCTGGGCCACCGGCGGATTGAGACGCTTCTGCTCAACGGCGCGTGTTACGCCTGTATTGTCGTTCGCGATCTTGCGCGTGCCGGACAGATGTATGCCATGCAAACCATCGAGCAGCTTTTTCATGCCGTCGGATAAAGCGTCGTACGCCACGTACATATTTGCGAACAACGTGTCACCGCCGACCGGCGGCGCATTGACACAACGCAGCAGTGACCCGAGAGACGGCACGAGCGTGAACGACATATCGGAATGCCATTGGCGGCCTGTATATTTTGAATCGGACGGCGAGCCATCGGGTTTGGGCTCGTTCGTCACCATCAGGAGCTCGGGGTATTGCGGATGACGGTCCCGTGGCAGCGCGTCATGCTTGTCGAGCTCGCCGAAGCGGCGGCTGAAGTCGATGTGCTGCTCGCGCGTTATTCGCTGATTGCGAAACAGAAGAATGCCGTGATCGAGAAACGCGCGATAGAGTTCGCCGAACTCCTGCTCAGCCATGTTACGCGATACATCGATGTCGCAAACTTCTGCGCCAAGACTGTATGAGAGCGGACGCAGTTTCAGTGCCATAGTTGTAATCCTGTTGAGGATATCAAGTACTGCCCTTCGCGGCGGTAAGCGGGCTGGAAGCTCGAAACGAGTATGGACCCGGTAACTCGAGCCGCGTGAGCGGCACGTGCTGCTGGCAGCCATAAACATCGCGGTCCTCGATATCACCCGAGCCAACCGGGCGTTTGATCGTTATCTTGAAGGCGACAGCAGCATCGTACGGCCGGCAGACAAGCACGTCGTCAACGCGAATACGGTACGCCTCGGCGATGCGCGCAGCGCTGATGAGGCCGGACCTTTTGACATGCTCGTATTTTGCGACGTCGTCGAACATGATGTCGAATGTCAGCTCGAAGGGCCCCGCATTCTTACTGCGGATAACCTTGGCGAGCGTTGAGAGCGTGTCTTTGCCCATGACTAACTAATAATTCACTTCCTCGATGCTCATCGGAAAAATCTCGCAAGGATCGGTCAGCGGCATCAAGTGGTAAACAGCGAAGCGATAGGCCGGGCCGACCGGCACGCCGAACGGCGAAAACGGATACGCCATGTTACCGGCGGTGGTGACGATGCCCGGATAGCTTGCATGCTGCAATGTTCCGCGCACAAACATCGCAACTGCAGTCGCCAGTTCCTGCTGCGGAGCAACGACGTCTATCATGAGCCCCACTTCGTGTGAGGTCAGATGGCGATCCGGCTCGAGTGCGCCCATCACCGCGTCGCGTCCGTAAACACGATAATTGAGATGGATGCCGGTCGATGCACTGAAGCGATCCTCGCTGCGGGTCCTTGCTTCCGCAAGTATGGCATCGAGCTGACTGATCATGATCGGGTCGCGAATCCCGACCATCACGATGCTGCGAAAGCCCACGCGTTGCGCGCCTTCGAGCTTGATGCGATACACCGCATCGGGAACGAAACGACTGCCCGTGACTTTGACGCGGCGGTCATCGAACTGCGTAAAGGTGGCATCCGACAGATCGTTAATGCCGCCCGGACCCGGTTGCAGACACGGGTCGCCGCGCTCGTACAGCGAATGGCCGGCAACCGAGACGGTGGTGCAGCGATGATCGGTGTGGCACGGCTCGACTTCGAAGTGATCGTGCCGCACGCGGCCGAGCAGGGGCTCGGCAAGATCGTACGGTATCGCCGACAGACCCGCACATTCGAGAATCTTGCCGCAGTGAAGCGACAAGCCTTTATCGAAGCCGCGCAGGATCGGCAGCGCGGCAAAAATCGCGTCGTCGCACGCGCGGCCGGCGATGATGACGTCGGCGCCTGCGTCGAGCGCTCTGATGAAAGGCTCAGTGCCCATCTGTGCCACGATGGGACCGCACTGATCGATGGTCCCGGGCGTCAGCGCGCCGTCCGGCCCCAGACTTTGCAGCGGTGCCTCCGCCATACGCCGTTTGAGATCGGTCTTGTCGACTTCGGCGCTGATGACGGCCATGCGGAATTTCATGCCGTCTTCCCGGGCAAGCTCATGCACGAGCTCGACGGCCTGCGCCAGCGAGGCGTTGCAGCCGCTCGTCAGCGCTGACCCGATTAACAAAGGAATGCGGCGCGCGCGTGCGGCGCGCAGCATAAATGACAGATCGTGCCGGTAGGTTGCCAGCGGCAAAAAGGGCAGCCCGGTCCCATGATAGTATGGTCCGGTGTCGGTCGTGCCCGCGTCCTGCCCGATGAAATGCGGGTCGGCTGCAAGGCCGCGCTCGAACGCCTTCAAGTTGTAGCCGCTGCCCATCGAGCCGGATGGCGCGAGTCCGACGATCTCCTGCATCATGGCGCTCGCTCGTTAACGTTCACGCCATACCGGCAGTGTCGATGAGCCCGGATGACCGTAATCATGCGGTTCCAATCCTGACTGAAACCAGCGCACGAGCGTGCAGACGTCGTAAACGGGAATACGCAGCAAATCATTGAGTGCGCGTGAATACGGTCCCATGTTGTGGGTTTCGAGTACCAATGCGCCCACTTCCGGATGCTTCTTCAGCAATTTTTCGCCCGCTTCCAGAATATCCTGCTCGGCTTTTTCATAATCCATTTCCATTTCATCGTTCAAAAGCACGCGCGTGAACTCGCGTCCGCCCTCGGTTCCCATGACCGGCGTGTCGAGCGCAGCGCCAACTGCTTTCCAATGGTCGGGGGTGATGCGGTCGCCATGCACTGATAGAACGCCGACCCTCTTACCCGCCGGCAGCAGCCGCTGCACGAGCGGAATTTGCAGCAGCGAAGAGCTTGCGACCGGCACTTTCACATGCGCCGCGAGCTGGTCCTGGAATATGGCGAGAAATCCGCCAGTGGTCGTGATGCCATCCGCCCCTTCGCGTACGAGCGCCGCGGCCGCGTCGAGAAATGCCTGACCCAGACCTTTGCCCTGTTCGTGGATAACGACGCGCGCGGATGCACCGGGCACAACTTTATAGATGACCGGGAAAGGCCAGGTGTGCGCGTTACCCGTGTCGCCGGGCGGGCGCGGCCACTTGGTGTCCAGCATCAGTATGCCAACACGCGCGCCATATACTGTTTTTCCGCCGTACCCTTTTCTGTAATTCAATTACTTCTCCTTGCAGATTCGAAAACATTGCCGCGCGAGTGCTGTGAAGATCTACCGCCGCCTCTCACGTCATGTCACTTTAGTCGATTTTGATATTCGCGGTCTTCACTACCTCGCGCCAGCGCGCCGTGTCCCTGCGGATCATTTCACCGAACTCGCGCGGACCATCAGCGACAATATCGGCGCTCTGCGCCGCAAGCCGCTCGCGCACATCGGGCGAAGCAAGCGCTTTGCGGAACTCGGCGTCGAGCTTCGCGATAATGCGTTCGGGCGTGCCTTTCGGCGCCATCATGCCGATCCACAGCGGCGCATCCATTCCCGAGTATCCGAGCTCCTCGAACGTCGGCACGTTCGGCAGGCTGCCGGTACGTTTGCGCGAGCACACGGCGATCGCTCGTACACGTGCCGTATCGAGCAGCGGCTTCGCAGCAGCAACGCCCGTGAAAATCATCGGCACTGTTCCGCCGGCAATGTCGCCCATCGCGGCACCCGCGCCGCGATACGGGACCGGAAGCAGATTGATATTCGCGCGGATCTTGAAGAGTTCGAGCGTGAGATGAGAAACGCCACCCACGCCCGCGAGTGCGACACCGTATTTGCCGGGATCGGCTTTTGCCATCGTGATCAGATCTTTCACCGATTGCGCTGGAAACGCGGCGTTTGCGAACAGCACCATGGGCGTATCGACAAAGTGGGTGATCGGCACGAGTTCCTTCGTCGGATCATAGGGAAGCTTCGGATAAAGCGCCGGCGCGATCGACACCTGACCGTTGCTCGCAAGAATCAGCGTATATCCGTCGGGCGTCGCACGCGCCACAATTTCGCCCGCGATCAGTCCACCTGCGCCGCCGCGGTTGTCGAGCACAAGCTGTTGCCCGGTCGCCTCCGAGAACTTGATGCCGACTGCGCGGCCCGGCAGATCGAGCGATCCGCCTGCGGGATAGGGCACGAGCATGCGAATCGGCCGGTCTGGAAAGACGGTCTCGGCAGCAGTTGCGAACGTAGGGGCCGCTGCCAGCGCAAGTGCCGCAAGAATGACCTCGATGCGCATTCTCATCTCCGGAACGTGATCAAAGAATCGTCGATTATGCGTACTGCAACAATTTTCACTGCGGCGTGATATTGAGTTGCTTCGCCAAAGCACGGAAGCGATCCATGTCAGTTCGCATCACGTTCGCGAACCCGGCGGCGCTACCGCCTGCGGGCTCGAGCCCGACCTTATCGAGGTCGCTCTTCGCCTGAGCACTGCGCAAGTATTTTTCGAGCGCCGACTGCATGCGATCGATAACGGCCTTCGGCGTGCCGGCCGGTGCCACCAGGCCGTACCAGAATGCGGCATCGAACCCGGCAAGGCCCGCATCGGCGAATAGCGGCACTTTCGGCATCGAAGGCGTCGGACGCGTTACACCGAACGCTTTGAGTCTGCCTGCATTGACGAGCGCGGTCGAAGTGCCCGGGTTGTCGAGAAACAGCGCCACTTGATTCGAGATCAGGTCAGGATAAATCTGCGACGAGCCCTTATATGAGATGTCGACCAGCGCGGTGCCCGTCAACGCCTTGAACTGTTGAGACAGTAGATAACCCAGCGTCGACTGTCCAACATCACCGAAATTAAGTTTGCCTGGATTTGCCTTGAGATGGGCGACGAGCTCGCGCAGATTCTGCGCCGGCAACGCTGGACTGCCGACGAGAACATAAGACGTCACCGCGACCATCGTGATGGGCGTGAAGCTCTTGAGCGGGTCGTACGGCACATCCTTGCGCAACACGACCGCCGCAGGATGCGTGCTGGATGTAGCGATTCCTGTCGTGTATCCGTCCGCCGTGGCCTTGGCGACGATGTCCGCACCGATGACGCCGCCGGCACCCGGCCGGTTATCGACGACTGCAGGCTGCCCGAGATCATCCGCAAGCTTCGCCGCAACCAGACGTCCCACTAAATCGGTGCCGCCGCCCGCCGGAAAAGGAACGATCACGCGCATGGGACGCGCGGGCCACGATTGCGCTTGAACCGTTGAGCCGATAAGTAGCCACGCAACCGCGAGCATTACATTCGCGTGCAGCCCCCTCAAGCTTTACTCCGCTTCACCGCTTTCGGGTAAACGACTTTGTCGCCCTGACTAAACATCCATTCCATCTCGGCACGCGTTAGGTAATCTACTTTTCCGCCGCGCGCGCCGGCCAGCGTCTCGGCAATGATGTTGCGCTTCACTTCCGAGACCAGCACATTAGTACGGTGATAACACTCGGACACCGTGCGCCCGAGCACCGTGAAGCCATGCCGTTTCATGACGATACAGTTGGTGTCCTGAATGAATGTCTTGATAGGCGCGACATCTTCCTCGACATTCAGGTTGGCCGCCAAATAGTGCGCAGGCTTCTGCATCAGGTACGAGAATGTGAGCGAAGTGCTGCGTATTTCGTCGAAGCCTGCGGCGAGAAATGCAATCGTCTCGTCGTGATGCAGATGAATGACGCAGTTGATATCCGGACGTAGGCGCAGAATCTCGCGATTCATCTGGTGACCGACCGTCGTCGCACGATCACCATACAGGATGCAGCCGGTCGGAACATCCGTGATGGTCAAATCGTCAGTCGTCATCTCCTCGAGGGATACCCCCTCGCATTTCACATAGCAGACGCCATCGGAATAATTCGGATGCGGCGCACGAATGACCATGTTACCGAGCGAGCTCTGCACGTAGCCGCGCGCTACCAGCAACCCCGCGTATTTCAGATACGTCTCCGCGAGACTTCCGTCGAGCGTCACATCAGCGTCATGCGCCAGCTCATTGACTCGATATGAAGGGGACTGTGCCATGATGGCTCCGTTGCAATCGCGAGCGGACATCGTGCATCCGGTGCGTGCCCGAAGTTGCAAACGATGAACGCGTAAAACTGATTCTAGCCGATCAGTCGACCTTCGCGCCGGAGCGCTTAACGACATCCGCCCATTTTGCGTACTCTTTGCGGATGAATTCGCCGAACTGCTCAGGAGATCCGCTCGCCGGATCCGAGCCGATCATCGCGAACTTTTCCTTGAGTGACGGCGTAGCAATCACCTTGTTGATCTCCGCGTTCAGGCGGGCAATGATTTCTTTCGGGACACCCGCCGGCGCGACGATCCCCGTCCACGTCGTGGCCTCATAGCCTGGCACGCCGGCTTCAGCAATCGTCGGCAACTCCGGCATCGTGGCTGTTCGCGTAGCGCCGCTCACGGCGAGGCCGCGCACACGACCCGATCTTGCATGCGGCGTAATCGAGTTCATGCTTTCCATCATCAATTGTACCTGGCCGGCAATCAGATCCGTGATGCCAGCCGCGCCACCTTTGTACGGCACGTGTACGATCTTCGTGCCGGTCATGTATTTGAACAGTTCGAAGCCGACATGCCCGGGCGTTCCATTACCGGATGACGCGTTGGAGAGCTTGTCGGGATTTTGCTTTGCATAATCGATCACGTCGCGCACGGACTTGAATGGGGTCGTCGGCGACGCCGCCAGCATCATATGGCCGGTGGTCGTCTGTGCTACCGGCTGTAGATCTTTCTGTACGCTGAAATTGAGGCCGCGCACGATGTTGGGGCTGATCGCCAACGCGCCGATCGGCCCGTAACCGATCGTGTAGCCGTCGGGTACTGCGCGAGCCACGAGTTCCATGCCGATCATCAGTGCGCCGCCGGGACGGTTGTCGACGACGATTTGCTGCTTCAATTGCTGGGCAAGTTCGGCCGCGACAAGCCTCGCCACAGTGTCGGAAGCGCTCCCCGGCGCCTGCGGTACGATCAGCCTGATCGGGCGCACCGGATACTCGGCGGCCGGCACTTCCATATGCGCCAACAGCGCGATGGCGCTTACTGCGAGGATCCTATTTAGCGACATGATCATGCATCCGGCTTCGCGCCCGACAGCTTGACGATGCGCGCGTATTTCTCGATTTCCCGCGCAACGAACGCAGCGAAGTCCGCCGGCGAACTGCCGACCGGCTCGGCGCCCTCGTTGCGCATGAAGGCTTTCGACTCCGCATGCTCGAGCGCTTTCACGACTTCACTGTAAATGCGGTTAACGATGGCGGCCGGTGTACCTGCCGGCGCGAACAGCGCGAACCAGTTGTCGATATCGAAGCCCGGATACGTCGCATCGAGCGTCGGCACATCCGGCAGCACGGATGACTTCCGTTTCGTGGTCACGGCAAGCGCCCGCAGTTTGCCGGAGCGTATGTGCGGCTGTACGCTGATCACGGCAGGAAATCCCATTTCGACTTCACCGGACAGCAGCGACGTCATCAGCGCGCCCGCACCCTTATACGGAATGTGAGTCAGCGAGATGCCCGCCGCCTGAGTGAACATCACCATGCCAAGATGGCTCGTGGTGCCGGTGCCGTTCGAGCCGAAATTAAGTCCGCCCCGCGTTTTCTTCGCTAGTGCGACGAACTCCTTGACGTTATGCGCCGGCACCGACGGATGCACGGTGACCACGAGCGGCGCTGATGCGACCTGTGTGATGGGAATCAAGTCGCGTCGCAAATCGTACGCAAGCTTCGAATACAAGCTGACGTTCACAGCGAGCGATGCGGTCGACATCAACAGCGTGTAGCCATCCGCAGCGCTCTTAGCGACGATCTCTGCGCCCAGGTTTCCGCCGGCACCGGGCCGGTTATCCACCGTCGCCGCCTGACCGAATACCTCATAAAAGCGCTTGCTAAGCAGTCGCGCGAGCAGATCCGTCCCACCGCCGGGACTGAACGGCAGAACGATGCGAATTGGACGCGCCGGGTACTCCTGCGCCGGTGCTGCGCTCCAGGCGAGTGACAAGGCGACAAGTACCGCGCCGCTGACTTTACTGAACTGTTTCATGCATCTCCCGTCACCGGTACAGTCGTCTAATCCGCCGTTGCACCGGACGCCTTCACTACCTTCGCCCACAATGGGATTTCGCGATGAATGAATGATGCGAATTCCGCTGACGAGTTGGATGTTTCGATCTCGAGACCTTCGCGGGCGAGGCGTTCCTGAATCTGCGGATCTGCGAATACTTTGCGCACGATGTCGAAGAGCGCTCTGCTCACGTCTGCGGGCGTGCGTGCCGGCGTCCAGATGCCCCACCAGCCGCCGACATCATAACCGGGGAGACCGGCCTCCTCCGCGCCCGGTATGCCCGGAATGACCGCGGAGCTCTTACTGCTCGTAAGTGAAAGTGCACGCAGTTTGCCTGCGCGGATCTGCGGGAGCGCGACCGGCGGCGTACCGATGATGATAGGAACATCGCCCGCCAGCGTCGCCATCAACTGAGGTGCACCGCCTTTGAATGGAACATGTACGACATCGATTCCTGCGACCACGTTGAACATCGCTCCTGCCATATGGGACGGCGTGCCGGCGCCCGGCGACGAATAGGTCAGCCTGCCGGGCTGCGCCTTTGCCAGCGCGATCAATTCCTTCAGCGTGTTTGCAGGGACCTTGGGATTGACTGCGATGATCGTCGTGAAATTTGCGACCTTGGTGATCGGGGTGAAATCTTTCTCGACATCGAAGGCAAGTTTTTTGTAAAGCGTCACATTTACGGCGTGACTGAAGCTGCCGCCGAGCAACATGGTGTAGCCATCGGCATTCGCGCGCGCCACAAGCTCCGAAGCGATGTTGGCCCCGGCTCCCGGCCGGTTATCGACGATGATTTGCTGGCCGGTGCGACGATTCATGTCCTCCGCCATGCTGCGTGCGATGAAGTCGCCCGATCCACCCGGCGGAAATCCCACGATCAGCCGGATGGGCCGATTGGGGTACGTCGATCCAGCGCCTGTTTGTGCTGAGGCCGATACGGTCGCGAGGCTCACGACGATCGCCGCGGCAAATGCAAACTTTGGAAACAATGACCCCTCCATGCGCGCATTGTGAACTTATTTTTTGCGCAAGCTTCCGCCCGCTGCACGCATCCGTCAAGCGGTGCCGTCGTTTACAATCCGGTCTCCTCACCGTATGTCCGCGCCGGATCGCTCCATTACGCCGCGATCGGGTCGAGTACAAAAAACACAGGAGAAATGAATGGCAACAAACAATAAAGCCGAGATGCTGGCGAAACTGCCCGTGCGGCCAGATGAAGATCCGTTTGTCGTCGCAATCGGCGGCTTTTACCGCCGCTGGTTCAATCTCGTCGATGATCTCCAACCGATACTCGACACGGTCGCAACCTTAAAAGGCACCGAAGATGAAGACTGGGTGCCCGCATGGAGCGCTGTGGCCAAACGCTACGAGAGCGATGCAGAAGCTGCGCTCAAGCGCGGTGACAAAGCGTCTGCACGCAATGCATTCATACAGGCGAAAAGCTATTACAGCATCGCGCGCTTTCCTTCGCCCTATCGTGGCGGCTCGGCGATCTGCCCGCCGACCATGAGCAGGATCAAGGAAGAGTCATACAACAAGTATCTCGAATGCTTTCGTCGCGCCTGCGAATTTCTCGATGCACCACCTGAAACTATCACCATCCGGCGCGACGGTCGTGAAGCCGTCGGCTATCTGCGTCTACCGAAGGGTGCATCAGCATCGCAGCGCGTGCCCGCGGTCCTCGTCATGTGCGGCGGCGACATGTACAAAGAGGACCGCGAGAAATATGCGGAAGGCGCGATGGCGGAAGGCATGGCGGCGCTTGTCGTCGATGCGCCCGGCACCGGTCAAACGACATTCGATCATGCGCCCGAGGCGGTCGTTGCATGGCAGGCGGCGCTCGATGCGCTCGCAGCGCGTGCCGAAATCGATGGCAATCGTCTCGGCGCATTCGGCGTGAGCCGCGGCGGGCTGTGGGTGATGCGGCTGGCCGCGCATGACTCCCGAATCAAGGGATTGATTTCATGCGCGCCCGGAGGCGTCGGCTATTGGGGGACGTCGGAAGAGCGCGCGGAATGGCGCAAGGCTGCGGCTGAACGCGCACGAACGAACTGGTTCGGGCCGCGCGGTACGAAGCCAGCTGCCCGCACAATCACTGAAGAAGAGCAGCGCAAAGAATTTCTGCGCTGGTCTTTGAAGGACAATGGATTGCTCGACAAACTCACAATGCCGATGTACCTCGTGAACGGCAAAGTGGATCACCTGACGCCGATCGGCAATCTGTATCTTGCGCTTGAAAGCGGACCGCCTACGGGGCGCGTAGCGCGGGTTTATCCGGATGACGGGCACATTGCGGCCAAGAACGAGCGCGAGTGGGGACCCGCGGCATGGAAATGGCTGCGCGAACAGCTTTCGAGATGATGCCGTACTAGATGGCGGCTAGAAACTACGTCCGTCGACTTGTTTCTTGTCGAGCGCTGAAATGTCTACGTCCTCGAGACAGCGCACATTGATCGCCGCCGTATCGACACCGGTCCTGTCCTTACCGTAGCCGAAAGGTGCGCAGCCGCACGTCGGGCAAAAATGGTGCTTGATCACGTGCTTGTTGAATGTGTACGTCGCGAGGTTCGTTTCAGGTGTCGTCACGTTGAGTTGCTGCCTTGGCACGAACCACAGCAGGTAACCCTTGCGGCTGCAATGCGAGCAATTGCACTCCATGACCTGCTGCAAGTCGCCTTCGACGGTGTATCGAGTGGCGCCGCAATGGCATGATCCTGAATATTTCATTGCAAACTCTTTCCCGTACCGTCAGCGCTCGGGCGGATCATCGAGCGCTTCACGCCGGTCATAATGATGTAGCAGCAAATAGTCGTTCCAGCCGTGCTCACCTTCGCACACGACCACCGCTGCCTTGCTCAATGCGCCGCTGACAGTGCTGTCTTCCATGACCTGATTCTGCAGCACGCGCCACAACCGCTGGACATCCGATGCCACGAAATCGTAGTTGACGTACGGCACATCATCGAGTCCCTGACTCACTTGCAATTCCGCGTCCGCCATCAGCGCACCGTCCGAAAACAGACGCGTTACAGCAGCGAGATCGAGATGAGGCTCGCGGTGGGGTTGCAACTGCACGACGAGTTTGGGCATGCTGTAATTCACTTGCGGCGCCGGAAACCTGGCACTGCCGTCACCGACATAAATGACATTATGCAACGCAGATCGCCGGGCTGACTGTAGGAGCGAAACTTAATGACTGCCCGCTCGCGCGGCGCAAATCAATGACGAATACAGCTTCATTATCTGTGCCGCGTATGCCGTCGACGGTCTACTTCGGCGGTATTACCGGCAGCAGGACCGATGATTGGCGTTGCGCACCAAAATGCAAAGTGACCTTGCCGCCGAAGATCTCTGGCGGGCGATCGGTCGGATCGTCATGCTCAAACGGGCCGCAGCCGCGCATCGGATTTTTCATATTCGAAAGGGTGGTCGCTTCGCCGGAGTAGACATAGTCTTTGCCACGTACTGTGAGCGTGAGGCGATAGCCTTTGGGCACGACAATACACGTCGGCCAGATCTCCACGTCGAGCTCGTATACCTGGCCAGGCGTGAGCGGCTGGTCTTCGTCGTGCGTATGATACGGACGGTAGGCAAGCGTCAATTTGGGATCGAGCTTACGATGCGAAGCGCGCAGCCATCCCTGCGCAATCGGTGTGTGCGGATCGAGCGCACCCTGGAAGACCACTTCCCTGCCCTTCGGATCGAACACGCTCATGACGGCAAAGATGTCAGCATTCGCTGTCGTCGATGAAACAAACAGTTTGAGCGCCGAAGGCCCGGTGATCTCCAGGTCGTCGTCGAGCGGCGGCATCGAAAACGTCACGCCATCGCCCATTGCTTCGTACGTCAGCGTCTCGTCGCTGCTGACCGGTTTCAGCGACAGGGTCTTCGTTTTCGGATCAAGATAAAAATGCGTCCATTGCGTGCGCGCCAGAGGCCATTCGTTTTCCGCACGCTCGACAAAACGTTCTCCCGGATGGCGCACTTGCAGCAGCACCTTCGGTTGCTTGTCCCAGCCGTTCGCTTCGCCTTTGAGGAAATAATCGAAGAAACGCTTTTGCAGCTTGACGCCGTAATCAGTATAGAACGGCGCCCAGTGCGAGCCGCCGTGCGCCTCGAGCCATTTGTCCTTCGACGCCGCCCGCGTGAAACCTTCGAAGTTGCCGCGCGGATGCAGTCCCTGCCCGCCCCAATTTGCAGCGGACAACAGCGGTACATTGACCTTGCTCAGATCACCGCTGCGCTCCTTGTAATACTCATCGTCGAGCGGACGTGACAGGAACGCGCCCCACATGTCTTCACGGTTCTTCGCGAGCTCTTCTTCACTGAGTGTTTCAGGTCCGCATACGAGTTCACCGGTGACGCGGCTTCTCGCGCCACGCTCGCCAACGCCATGCTGCACCGTCTTGACCTGCATGTCCTGCCAGTTCTTGCGGAAGACACAGATGATGCCGCCGTGCCGCGCGGAATCGCGGTAGTTATCGACCCAGCCTTCCCACACACAAATCGCCGCGAGGTGCGGCGGCTGTGTAGCGGCCGCGCGCCACTGACTGCTCGCGTAATAAGAAATACCGTTGAGCCCCACCTTGCCGCTGCACCACGACTGGGTCGCCGCCCATTCGATGCAATCGTGGAAATCCTTGTTCTCGCGCTTGTTGTTGTGACACAGAAATCCGGGTGAGCGGCCGGCGCCGCGTGAGTCGACACGCACGCACGCGTAACCATCCGGTACCCACTTCTCGGGATCGACCACTTCCCAGCTTTGATACTTGTTCGTGGAGCCGGCGACTGCATCGGGATTTTGCCTGCACATGATGTCCCACGCCGTCTTATAACCTTCCTGGAAAGCGAGGCCCTTGCCATACGGCCCGTAACTTACGAGCGCAGGATAACGGCCCGGCGCGATCGGTCGAAATACATCTGCCCGCAAAACGATCCCGTCGTCCATCTTGATCGGCACGTCCCAATCGATGCGCATGCCGTCGCGGATTTCACTCTTGTACTCACTCATGGATATTGATTCCTTGTATTCCTGGTTTTGCAGATAGGTCAGCCCGGCGTTCGCCGGCTCTTGCGCGTGACCCCAGACAGACTAAGTCTGCGCAACTACGGCCGGATTAACCACATTCGACGTGTCGCACGTGCCGCGCGTCAGATAATCGAGAATATTATTCGCGGCGATAGTGCCCATGCGCGCCATTGCGTCGACGGTCATCGCGGCAACATGCGGCGTGCAGATGGCGTTGTCGAGCGCGAACAGCGGATTCTTTGGATCGACCGGCTCTTGTGCGAAGGTGTCCAGCCCCGCGCCGGCGAGCCGGCCGCTCTTCAGTGCGTCCACCAGCGCCGGTTCGTCGATAAGGCCGCCGCGTGCAGTATTGATCACGAGCGAGGTCGGTTTCATCATGCGCAACTGCTTGTCGCTCAGCATGCCGCGTGTCTTGTGGGTGAGCGGACAGTGCAGACTTAGAATGTCAACGCGGCCGAGCAGCCGCTCGAAGTTTTCCTCGACCTCCGCGCCTTCGGGATCACTAACGCGTGAACGCGAATGAATAATTATTTTCGCGCCAAGCGCGCTTGCCATGCGGGCGGTGCGCCGTCCGATTGCGCCATAGCCGACGATTCCGACCACGCGGCCGCGGAATTCACGGCCCTGATATGAAGGCTTTTCCCACACGCCGGCAGTCATGTTGCGGCTAAGCCGCGGCAGGTCGCGCGCCAGCGCGAGCATCAACGCGATCGCTTCCTCTGCGACTGGATCGGCATTCGCATCGCCGGCATTAATCACGAGTATGCTGCGCTCAGTCGCCGCTGCTATATCCACGCTGTCAGTGCCGGCACCATGCTTGGCGATTATCTTGAGGTCTGGCGCCGCGGCAAACACGCGACGGGTCAGCGGCGGCGAGCCGCGCAGCAGAATCGCATTAAATTTTTTGCTCGCGAGCTTCCCCGCGAGCGTGTCCTCGGTCACGACGCCAGACAGATAATCCACTTCCGCGCCGGCATCACGGAGAATCGTTTTTGCAGAGTCGGAAAGACCGGCGGCGGTAACGAGCACAATGGGTTTGGTCACAGCGGAGTCCACAAGAATGGATGATGCGCGCCCGGTCAATCGACCTTGGCGCCCGAGAGTTTAACGACTTTTGCATACTTGGCCGATTCCGCGCGTATGAACGTGGCGAATTCCGCCGGTGTGCTGCCGACGGGATCGTAGCCCTGCAGTTCAAGCTGCGCTTTCATCTCCGGTGTGCGCACGACTTTCACCAGCGCCTCATGCAGACGTGTCACGATCGGCGATGGTGTTTTCGCGGGCGCCAGCAATCCAAACCATGTAATCGACTCGTAGCCGGGTACGCCGGCCTCACTGATGGTCGGTACATCCGGCAGTTGCGGAGAACGTTTCGCACTCGACACACCGAGCAGACGCAGGCGTCCCGATTTAATGTGCTGCATGACCGGCGGAATCGAATTGAACATCAAATTCACATTGCCGCCGATCAGGTCGGTCACCGCCTGTGGGGCGCCTTTGTAAGGAACATGGGTCAGATTGATATCGGCCATGCTCTTGAACAATTCCATCGCCAGATGATTGGCGGCGCCATTGCCTGCAGACGCGTAATTGAGCTTGCCCGGTTCCGACTTCGCGAGCGTGACCAGCTCTTTGACGGTTTTCGCCGGAACCGACGGATGAGTGATGAGCAGGAACGGTCCGATCGATACAAGACTTATCGGCAGAAAATCCCGCAGCGTGTCGTACGCAACGTGTTTTTGCAGATGCGGCAGGATGGTCAGAGCACCGGGGCTACTGAAAAAGAGCGTATAGCCGTCGGGAATTGCTTTCGCTGCGAGCTCTGCACCGATGAGACCGCCGGCGCCGCCGCGATTATCCATCACCAGCTGCTGGCCGAGCAGATTCGACAAACCCGGCGCGACCATGCGCGCGACGACATCGGGCGTGCCGCCTGCGGGCACGGGAACGATCACGCGAATTGGTTTGTCGGGATAGCCCTGACCCAGCGCCGCTACAGGCGCAATCAGCGCAATCGCAGTCAAACAACAAATTAATTTCACAACGTCTCCACCCTTGGCAAGGCGCAGATGCTACCTGATGCGCCGCTGCAGATCAAAGCTTGCGATGGGCATCGATGCTCACGTTGCAGCCAGACATTTCGAATGTGATCGGGCGCACTGCCGTGAGTTAATCGGCTATGCTGTGCGCAAAATTTTCATCAAGGAGACTCGCATGCCGGCCACAACGATCAGCGCGTATACGCGCGGCGAAGAACTCGCGGGCAAAGTTGCGCTCGTCACGGGGGCTGCGCGCAATATCGGACGCGCGACCGCGCTCGCGCTCGCGGCGGGTGGCGCCGCAGTGGCGCTCAACACTCGAGCGTCGAAGGAAGACGCAGAACAAGTCGTGAATGAGATACGCGGCAGCGGCGGCCAGGCCGAGCTGTGCGTCGCAGACATTGCGAACGAGGACGCGGTCAAAGCAATGGCAGATTCGATATTGAAACGCTTCGGCCGCATCGACATACTGGTGCTCAATGCTTCGGTGCGGAGTGAAAAGCCGTTTCTCGACCTGACCTATGCCGAATGGCGAGTGCCGCTCGCGATAACGCTCGATGGCGCCTTCTACTGTGCACAGGCATGCCTGCCTTCGATGATCGCTAACGGCGGCGGCGCCATCGTGACGCTCGGCGGCATGCAATCGTTGTCGGGCGCCAAACACCGTGTGAACGGCTCAGTGGCCAAACATGGGCTCGTCGGCATGACGCGGGCGCTCGCGCGCGAGTTCGGAGACCGCGGTGTGCGGGCCAATTGCATCGCGCCCGGAACGATGAACACGACGCGCGCACCCGGCCGTGCGCCGCGTCCCGCGCCGACCAACATTCCGCTGGGACGCTACGGTGAAGCCGACGAGATCGCGAGCACGGTGCGTTTTTTGTGCGGACCCGGCGCGAGCTTCATCACCGGACAGACACTGCAGGCGAACGGCGGCCAGATGATGTTCTGACGCGTTCAATACTGTTACACGCAGATTTGGCCAGCGACGCCGGATAGGAACGAGTTCACAGCGTCGGCCGATTCTTTCTTTTATTGAGCATCCTGACAACGACAACATGAAAATCACGCATGCTAACGCCCGCATCATCCGGCTACCGGCCGAAGAGCCGCTCGCCGGCGGTCCCGTTGCGAAAGGCGCGACGCGCGATATCGTCACGCTGACCCTCGGCACCGATGCCGGTATCGAAGGCATCGGCCTTACCTACTATGGCGGCTTCTACGGCGGGCCTATCACCGGCTCGCTCAAATCCATGGTCGAGCAACTCGCGGCTATGACAATAGGCCTCGACCCGCTCCGCATTGAAGCGGTGATTGGAAAGCTCCGAACGCTTAACGGCAATCTGGGCCCCGGCGGCGTGTTTGCACATGCAATAGCGGCCATCGACATCGCGCTGTGGGACATCAAAGGCAAAGCGTGCAATCTGCCGCTCGCCAAAATGGTCGGCGGTCATCGCGAGCGGGTCGTTACCTATGCAAGCGGCGCGTTGATGCGCGGCTACAGCAATGAGCATTGCGCTATTGCGGCGCCCCGGCTCGTCGAAAAGGGCTTTCGCCAGATGAAGATGCAGCTTGCGCTGCCGGGCAACACCAATCCGGAGAGAGAAGTCAAGCGCGCGCGTCTCATTCGCGAAGCGGTCGGGCCGGACATCGATCTCATGTGCGACATCAATCAGTACTGGAGTACGCATCAGGCGATGGATATCGGCCGGCGCATCGAGGATCTGCATCTCTACTGGCTGGAGGACGTAACAGCACACGACGACTTTGCGGGTCTTGCACGCGTAGCGGACGCCTTGTCGACCCCGGTTGCCGGAGGAGAATATACGTTTGGTATCGTCCCGTTCCGGCACATGCTTGAAGCGCGCTCCGTCGACATCGCCATGATCGACCTGATGCGCGCCGGCGGCATCACGCAGTGGCTGAAAATTGCCGGCATGGCCGAAGCGTTCAATGTTCCGGTGGTGAGCCACGTGCTACCTGAGCTGCACGTGCATCTGATTGCCGGTGTACCCAACGGCTTGACCGTCGAGTACATCGCGTGGTCTCTGCCTTTGTGGGAAGAGATTCCGGCGATGGAAAAAGGCGACCTTATAGTCCCCGACAAGCCGGGACTGGGGCTCAGCTTCAACCGTGACGTCATAAACCGTTATGGGGTCGCCTGATATTCAATATCCGACCGCGAAACTATCTTTCAAAGCGCTTATGCGCTAGATTGTTGGCAGCATCGCGCCAGCCACGCTGGCTGTTCACAAAGGGGTCCCGTCATGACGATTCGCTTATTCGCCGCCTTGCTGTTATTCGTTCTGAACACCGCTGTAACGGCTCAAACGCTGGACGGCGTGCTGAAAAAGATTCAGGACTCGAAGACAGTAACTATGGCTTACCGAACCGACGCGCTGCCGTTCTCTTACGAAGACGAGAGCAAACAGCCGGCCGGCTATACGGTCGAGTTGTGTAAACGCATAGCGGCGAGCCTTGAGCGGCAACTGAAGGTCCAGCCGCTGGAAATCAAATGGGTGGCCGCAACGTCGCTCAACCGTCTCGACCTCGTCAGCAAGCGGCAGGCAGATATGGAATGCGGCGCGACGACTGTCACGCTTACGCGCATGGGCCAGGTGGATTTTTCGAGCCACGTGTTCGTCGACACCACCGGCGTGCTCGTGCGTAATGCCGCTGGCGCAAACTCGTTCAGGGAACTCGCTGGCAAGCGCATCGCCGTGGTCGGCAATACGACTAATGAGACCGCGATCAACACTGCGCTCAAGAAGTCGGGACTTTCCGCCACCGTAGTAAGCGTCAAAACGCGCGACGAAGGACTTGCCGCGCTGCAGGCCGGCTCGGTGGATGCATACGCGAGCGATAAGCTGCTATTGGTGGGCACCGGCGCCAAAGTGAAAGATCAATCGAATTACACGCTGCTTGCCGACGATCTTTCCTTTGAGCCATATGCGATCGTCCTGCCTCGCGGTGATGCAGGTTTCCGGCTTGCGGTTAACCGGGCGCTCGCAGACATCTACCGCAGCGACGATATTGTGCAGATCTTCAGAAGTACATTCGGCGCCAACATCGACCCGAGCCCCATGCTGATAATCATGTACGGGCTGGGTGCCTATGCGAATTAGTCTCAGGAAGCAATCGGCGAATTAAATTGCGTGCCGGCGTGCCTGCCGGATGCGCGTGGCGCATAGTCACATCACCGAAAGCCAAACAGCCGCGCCGGCGTATCCCACAATACTTTCTCGCGATCTTTGGCGTCGGGTAACCAGCGCGGCAGGCATGTCGCCGGCGGTCCATAGTCCATGCGCTCATCCATGCGCACGAACGGCCAATCGGAACCCCACACGCAGTTGTCGAGCGTGAAGGCGTCGATCGCTGCGGCGATGAACGAATCGACATCGGTATAAGGATAGCCTTGCAGCGATGAGCGAAAAGGGCCCGACAGTTTGATCACGGCCTGTCCGGATTTACCGAATTCGAGCACTGTCTGATAGCCGGCGCTTTTAACGCCGCGCGCAATGTCCGGCCGCCCGAAGTGATCGAGCATCATCCGCACCCCCGACTTGCGCAGTATCGGTGCAGCATCGATGAGCTCATCTTTCTGAAAGTGAAGCTGCAGAAAGAGACCCAGGTCTTTGAGCCGCGCCAGCAGACGATCGGCCCCCGGCTCGATGAGCGGCTTAAGCCCGTGTCCGATCAGATTCATGCGTATGCCGACGACACCGTTGTCTTTGAGCGCTGCAAGATCGCGCTCGGAGATATCCGCTTTCACCACACCGATGCCTTTGAATCTGCCATTTGAATCGGCAATCGCTTTAAGCATGCAGCGATTGTCATGTGTATAAGGGCCGGCGCCGACAAGCAGTGCATGCGTCATCCCATGCGCGTCGAGCACCGCGCGAAATTTCTGTGGTGTCCCCATCTGGCTCGGGTGCGGTATATACAAAGTGTCCGGTGAAAACGGGTAATCGGTGCCGCAAAAAACATGCGCGTGAGCGTCGACGGCGAAAGTCGAAAGAGTCATCGAGTTAAGCTCCTGAAGAGGAATTTCTTGAATCGGAAGTTTAGGGGGACGCAGTTGCGCCGACAAGCGCCAGTTGCTATCTTGCAGCACAGGCGCTGCGCGGACGGCGCCTTACAATTCGAACGGTATGCGAGGAGAGTTCATGCAACGATTGCCAGGGACCGAATTCGCAATCGCATGTGCGATGGTCGGCGCAGGTATCATCATGACGACGTCATCAGCGCACGGGCAGGAGCGCTATCCAAATCGCCCAATACGGCTGTTGATACCGATGGCCGCGGGCGGCTCCAGCGATATTCTCATGCGCACGCTGTCGCCCAAAATGAGCGACCTGCTTGGCCAGCAAATCGTCATTGACAACCGGCCGGGCGCCAACGGTGTGATTGGCGAAGAGATGGTCGCGCGTGCTGCGCCCGACGGGTACACCTGGCTCGTCACTTCGATAGCGATTGCGATCAATCCGAGTCTATACAAGCCAAGCTACAACGTTCTCACGGATCTAACGCCGGTATCGCAACTCGCTGACGTCGACCTGCTGCTCGGCATCCATCCGTCGGTGCCTGCGAAATCCGTAAGCGAACTGATTGCGTACGCAAAAGCGCAGCCCGGCAAGCTCAACTATGCGTCCTTCGGCATCGGCAGCATCGCGCATATGGCGGGTGAGCTTTTCAAGCAGGCCAGCAATACACAGATTGTGCACATCGCATACAAAGCGACGCCGCAGGCAGTGCAGGAAACCATCGCAGGTCAGACGCAAATGCTGTTCGGCGGGACACCGTATATGCTCCCGCACGCGCGCGCGGGACGGCTGCGCGGTATCGCCGTGAGTTCCATCGTGCGCTCGCCGCTCGCGCCGGACATTCCGACGATCGCGGAGTCAGGGCTGCCCGGCTTCGACGTAACCGCATGGTTTGCGATGTTCGTGACCGCGAAGACGCCGGCGCCGATCATTGCGCGCATGAATTCAGTGCTCGCGGAGGTGCTGCGCAGCGCAGATATCCGCAACATTATCGAGAAACAAGGTTTCCGTCCGCTCGGCGATTCGTCGGCGGAATTCACCAAATTTTTCCGCGTAGAGGTGCAGAAATTCGGTACCCTCGTCAAAAATGCCGGCATCAAGCCGGAGACTTGATTTCGCGGCTACTCAGGCTGAATTCCGGCGGCTTTGATGACCTTTGTCCACTTCGCGATTTCGGCGCGTATCAGCGCTGCAAATTCTTCGGGTGAACTGCTCGGCGTGGGCTCGGCGCCATCATCGATGAATCGCTTACGCAAGGCCGGGTCTTGCATGGCACGCGCAACGCCGGCGTGCAGCTTCACTACGATCTCGCGCGGCGTGCCGGCCGGCGCCAGCAGTCCAAACCAGGTGACCGCTTCGTAGCCGGGCAATCCCGCTTCCGCAATGGTTGGAATATCGGGCGCCGCGCTCGATCGCTTTGAACTGGTCATGCCATACGCGTGTACACGACCGCTTTTGATCAGCGGCAAAGTGCTGAGGATATTCGACGCGGTGACAGGTATATGGCCAGCCACGACATCAACCAGCATCGGGCCTGCGCCCTTGTACGGGACATGAATCATGCGCACGCCCGCCATGTTCAAAAACAGTTCCATCATCAGGTGCGGCATGCTGCCGACGCCTGCGGATCCGTACTGCAATTGGCCCGGCCTCGATTTCGCGAACGCAATAAGCTCTTTCAGGCTTTTCGCCGGCAGCGACGGATGCGAGATGAGTATGTTCGGTACTGTGACCGTCATCGAGACCGGTGCGAAGTCACGCGCGAGATCGTATGAAACTTTTTTCATCAGCGCCGGATTGCTCGTGAGCGACGCGATAGCAGCAAGCAGCGTATAGCCGTCAGGCGCCGCGCGTGCAGCCAGCTCGGCACCGATGTTACCGCTCGCGCCGCCGCGATTGTCGACCACGATCTGCTGACCGAGATACTCGGCAAGTTTGGGTACCACCATGCGCGACGAAAGATCGGTGCCGCCGCCGGGCGTCGACGGCACGATGAGTCTCACGGGATGATCCGGATATTCTGCCGCCGTCGCCTGCATGGCGAGCGCTGCTGCAACGGCTCCCGCCGAGACGGTTATGCAGCGCCATGCCATCATCGCTTTCAAAGCCGATTCATTCGTGGATTCCAGCGTCTCTGATGACCTTGCCCATTTTCGCCATGTCGGATGTGATGCGCGCCGCTAGCTCCTGCGGCGAGCTGGCGACGACCTCGGCGCCTGAACTGAATAAGCGCTGTCTGGATTCACCGGTGTTGAGCACGTTGACGATTTCACGGTTCAGTCGAGAGACCAAAGCGGACGGTGTCCTGGACGGCGCAAACATAACGATCGTCGAAATCCATTCGTAACCGGGCACACCGGAGGACGCAATCGTCGGCAGCCCCGGCGCGAGCGGCGTCGGCTCCGGCGTGGTCACCGCCAGACCTCTCACGCGTCCGGCCTTGAGGTGCGGCATGACCGAACCCGCATTTGGAAACATCACGTGAGTCTGGCCGCCGATGAGACCGTTGAGCGCAGGACCGCCGCCCTTGTACGGGATCTGCACGATGTTGACACCCGCCATCGCCTTGAATAGCTCGGCAGCGAGATGCGGCGATACGCCGAGCGTACCGGCCGCGTAGTTCAATTCGCCGGGTCGCGCTTTTGCGAGCGCTACGAGTTCCGCGACCGATTTAGCCGGCAGCGATGGATGCACCACGAGGATATTAGGCAGACTTACTGCGATCGTAACCGGAGCAAAATCCCGCACCGGATCCCAGGGGACGTTATCGCGCAAAAACGGTAGCAGCCATACATTGGACCCGTACATGAGCAGTGTATAGCCGTCGGGCGTTGCTTTGAGCGCGACTTCGATCGCAATGCTGCCGCGATTCTCGACGATCACCTGCTGACGAAGATTCGCAGTCAACCCTTGCGCAACAATGCGCGCGACGAGATCGTTGCCGCCGCCCGGCTCTGAGGTAACGATGCGTATGACCTTGACGGGATAAAGCTCAGCGGTCGCGTGATTTGCAGCCGACGCCGACAGCGCGAGCGTGATCGCGATGATAAAGCGCGGCATCGCGCTGCGCGTTCGCCGTTACCAGCCCCGCGGTTCGGCAGCGAGGAACGTCATGGCATTCACATGTTCCATCAGCCTGCCGTATTCGACTTCGCCAAGCGCACGCGCCGGCGGACGAGGGACCCCGCACTCGCGGCCCATCGCGCGCATCGCGGCTTTCAGTCCCGCCAGACCGGCGCCTTTAACGAGATGATGCAACGACGCCATATCCTCCTGCGGCTTCCTCGCAGCGACGAACTGCTGACCGGCGCACGCGTCGTAGAGCTTGCGTGCGAGCTTCGGCGCCACGCTCGCGAGCGGCGAAAAGGCTCCGTTGCCGCCGATGACTCCCGCAGACACCATGTAATCGGTGCCGGTCACGAGTTGGAAGCCCGGCCGCTTGCCGCGTCCGAGCGAAACGGCCTCGACCATGAATACCCAGTCCATGCTGGCATCGATCACACCCGCAAGATTTCCCGCGCGGTCGATAAGCTGCAGCACGATCTCCGTTGTCAGCGGCGTGCCCACGTCTTCGACGGGTGGACTGCAGACAAAAAATGGCAGCTTGGTTGCCGTGCCGATCTGCGCGAGGTGCTCCACGACCATTGCGGGTTTTGGATGCCAGAAGTATGGCGGATGGGAAGCAATCGCTGCTGCACCCGTTTGCTCCGCGTGGCGTGCACGCTCCACCGCAAT
>Ga0207683_10000738_pt1 | contig 29767 bp, 28 predicted proteins | sample KBSM73metaG_FD_184333 | JGI IMG/M metagenome (GOLD analysis project Ga0207683, IMG submission 184333) | Miscanthus rhizosphere microbial communities from Kellogg Biological Station, Michigan, USA - KBS M7-3 metaG (SPAdes) (version 2) | ecosystem: Host-associated > Plants > Roots > Rhizosphere >... | reverse complement strand
GGTCGTCGTCATCGCCCGAGTCGCGAACGCAGAACAACATCACCACTGGATCGGCCAGCATCCTGCGGGCCACGAATGCCAACGTCTGCCGAGACGCTCAGACCCACTGCGTGTCAGCGCGCTGACCGACCGGGTCTCCTTCCCCGAGAATCATCCGCTGTATGCGGGGCCGCTGCCGATGACCATCGCGGAGGTCAATCAGGTGGTGCACGGCCATGACCTCGTTATCGTGATCGGCGCACAGGTCTTCCGCTACTACCCCTACGTGGCGGGCGAGTATCTGCCCGAAGGCACCGACCTGCTGCAGATCACCGCTGACCCGCACCTTGCCGCCGTCGCTCCGGTGGGTGACAGCTTGATCGGCGATGTCCGGGTTGCCCTGGAGCAGTTGGTCGAGATGGTGGATGCGCCGACGAATCGGCCGGCACCTAGTCCGCTGAATCGGGACCGTCCCGTGCAATCTTCGGGCGCGTCGGGCCCGCTCACCGCCGACGAGGTGTACGGGACCTTGAGCACGGTCAAGCCCGATGACTCTGCAGTGGTGATGGAATCCACCTCCACGATGGCCGAGCTGCTCCAGTGGCTGCCGACGACCCATTCGCGCAGCTTCTTCGCCACCGGCAGCGGTGGTATCGGCTGGGGTGTCCCGGGAGCGGTGGGCGTCGCGCTAGGCGACCGCGAGCGCGGGGTCAAGCGAACCATCGTGGCCACCATCGGCGACGGCTCGTTCGAGTACTCCATCCAGGCCATCTGGACCGCCGCTCAGCACAAGCTGCCCATCGTGTTCGTGGTGCTGCGCAACGGGGCATACGCGATCCTCAAGTCGTTCGCACTGCTCGAGAAGACGCCCGACGTGCCGGGTCTGGACCTGCCGGGACTCGATATCGCCTCCCTGGCAACGGGTTTCGGCTGCCGGGCTGCCAACGTCGAAACCACCGAGGAACTGGCCAGTGAGTTCAAAGCGGCGCTTGAAGCCGACGGACCCACCGTCATCGTGGTGCCCACCAAAGCCGAACTGCCACACCTGGGCTGATCCCTAACCTCGCGAGGAGAAGCCATGCCGGTATACACCTGCACCGCCGCGGCGTCGACGCTGAGCGCCGACGCCAAGGCGGAGCTGGCCGCGGAGGTGACACGCATCCACTCCGAGGTCAACCACGTGCCGAGCACCTACGTCAACGTGGTGTTCAACGAGCTGCCCGCCGAGGACATCTACACCGACGGCAGGCCCGCAAAACCGCTCATCGTCACCGGATGGGTCCGCAGCGGACACCCAGACGACGAAACCAGCCGACTGGTAGCCGAAATCGCCGACGCCGCAACACGAGTGACGGGAATTCCGGCGCAGCGTGTGCTCGTTCTGATCTGGAACAGCCCGGCCAGGTTCGCCATCGAGGGGGGACGCGTGCTGCCTGAACCAGGCGAAGAACAGGCGTGGCTGGCGGAGATCTGAAGAGGCGTCGTGCATGCGATCGAAGTCTCGGAACTCGGTGGGCCGGACGTTCTGACCTACGTTGAGACGGCGGTCCCATCACCGGGGCAGGGGGAGGTGTTGATCAAGGCGGATGCCATCGGGGTCAACTTCGTCGACACCTACTTCCGGTCGGGGATGTACCCGCACCAGTTGCCGTTCATCCTCGGCGGCGAGGTGTGCGGCGCCGTTGCGGCGGTCGGTGACGACGTGTCGACGGTGCAGGTGGGGGATCGGGTGGCGAGCGCCGACGCGGTCGGGGCTTATGCCGAATACTCCGTCGCGCCAGCGTCGTTGGTGGCACACGTGCCGGACGCGATCGCCGGCGATGTCGCGGCCGCGTCGCTGCTGAAGGGGCTCACGGCGCACTTCCTGATCAAGTCGGTCTACCACGTCAAGCATGGCGACACGGTCTTGGTGCATGCAGGTGCCGGTGGGGTCGGCCTGATCCTGACGCAGTGGGCCACCGGCATCGGCGCCCGCGTGATCACAACCGCGTCCACACCGCAGAAAGCGGAGTTGTCACGCGGGGCGGGTGCGGTGGAAGTGCTCGACTATCCCGCCGACCCCGCTGAGTTCGGGGCGACGATCCGCGCGCTCACCGGCGGGAAGGGCGTCGCCGCGGTGTTTGACGGTGTCGGCAAGACAACATTCGACGCCAGCCTGGCCAGCCTCGCGATCCGCGGCACCCTCGCTTTGTTCGGCGCGGCCAGTGGGCCCGTTCCGCCCGTCGACCCGCAGCGACTGAACGCGGCCGGATCGGTGTACCTGACGCGGCCCCTGCGGACGCATTTCGTTCGGACGTACGACGAGTTCTCCTGGCGCGCACAAGAATTGTTCGATGCGATCGCCGGGGGTCGCATCAACATCACGGTCGGCGAGCGGTACCCGCTCGAGGACGCCGCACAGGCGCACCGCGACCTGGAGGGCCGCAAGACTCACGGCTCGACGGTGCTGACGCCGTAGGCCCAGCTCACCGCGGCGCCGCCGTCGCCTCGGTCACGATGTCGGGTTCGTGTTCCGGGTGCCGCCTGGTTGCCAGGACGCAACCGGCCAGAATGAGCGCCAACGCGGCGATGTTCCACGCGGTCAACGGCTCGTGCAACACGATCACCCCGGCTGCAAGGGCCACCGCAGGGTTGATGTACGTGAACACGAGCGCACGCGCCGCGCCGACTTCGCGGATGAGAGCGAAGAACACGATGAACGCCAGCGCGGTGCAGATGACCGCCAACCCTCCGAGAGCCAAAAGCACTCGGGTGGACGGCATCTCGTCGGGCCATGTGGCCGCCGCAGGCGCGGCGTACACCAACGCCGCGAAGCCCAGACAGACCGCGGTCATCGGCAGCGCGGGCACGTCGGCGAGGTACCGCGCGGCGATCAGCGGTGCGATCGCGTAGCACGTCGCGACCATAAACACCTCGATGATCGGCCAGGTGCTTCCGCCGATGTGCGGACCAGCCAGCACCGCCACCCCTGAGATACCGATGGCGAGGCCGACGATGCGTTTGTTACCCAGCCGCTCACCGCCGGTGAAGCGGTCGAGGACCGCGGCGATGATGGGTGACGCAGCGATGAGCAGACCGGTCATCGAACTGGTCAGATGACGTTCGGCGTCCGATAGCAGCCACCACGCGGCGATGATCTCGAAGAACGCGAACCCCAGCAGGGCCTTCCAGTGGTTACGCACGATCGTCACGGTCTGCCGAGAGAATGCCAGCGGTAGCAGCACCGCCGCGCCGACCGCGGTGCGGGCGAGGACCAGCACGGGGACCGACACGCCTTCGACCGCGATCTTGATCATTAGATATGGGATGCCCCAGATGATGCTCATCGCGAGGAACAGGATCCATCCACGCGAGCTCACATACCTACCCTACGAAACGTGGACAAACGAAATTCCCGGGTGGCGGCTGCGGTGGCCGCCGCAGGCGTCGAACCGAACATCCGAATCCTCGACGCCGATGCCAAGACCGCTGTTGCGGCCGCTGCCCAACTCGGGTGCGAGGTCGGCGCGATCGCCAACAGCCTGGTGTTCGACTGCGATGGCGAGCCGTTGCTGGTGATGGCCAGCGGTGCGCACCGCGTCGACACCGAGCTGCTGGCCCGCATGCTGGCAGTAACGGCGATCCGCAAGGCCGCTCCGCAGTTGGTGCGAAACGCCACCGACCAGGTCATCGGCGGTGTGGCCCCCACCGGGCATCCGAGCCGGCTGCGGACGGTGGTCGACGAGACGTTGGCGCGGTACCCGATGATCTGGACGGCGGCGGGCACCGCGGATTCGGTGATGCCGATGACCTACGAACAGCTCTTGGTGGTCACCGAAGGCGTCGCGATGCCAGTTCGTTAGGGCCTCGTCAGCTCCGCGTACCGGGAGACGTGGTAGTCCGTCGAGCCGAACTCATACTGCAAGGCGGTGAGCCGCTTGAAGTAGTGGCCGATCGCCAGCTCCTCGGTCATGCCCATTCCGCCGTGCAACTGCACCGCCTGCTGGCCGACAAAGCGGGCGGCCCTGCCGACTGTGGCCTTGGCAGCCGAGACGGCCCGGGCGCGGGCGTCCGGCTTCGCCTCGAGGTTGAGCACGGCGAGATACACCGCCGCGACGCCCTGCTCGACTTCCATGTACATGTCAACCATCCGGTGCTGCAGCACCTGGAAACTTCCGATCGGCTGCCCGAACTGCTGTCGCTGCTTGCAGTATTCGACGGTGTCGGCCAACACCTTTCGCATGCAGCCCACCGCCTCGGCGCAGATCGCCGCGGCACCTTCATCACGCGCCTTGGCGAGTGACGGCCACGCCTTTCCGTCTTCGCCCAGCAGCGCATCCGCCGGCAGCCGCAACCCGTCGAACACCAGATCTGCCGCCCGCCGGTCATCCACAGTCCGATACCTGTGGTCCTCGATTCCCGTTGCAGCCGAGTCGGTTTCGACGAGAAAGAGGGAGAGCCCCACGGACGTACGCGCGGTGACCAGCAGATGCGTGGCAAGCGGCGCACTCATAACGACGATCTTCGACCCTCTCAACACCCACTCGTCGCCATCGCGGTCGGCGACCGTCGACACGTCGTGCCAACTCTCACCGGAGCCAGGCTCGGCCGCCGCCAACGCCACGATCGCGCTGCCTGACACCACCTTCTCCAGCAGGGCGTTCGCCGCGGAGCCTCCCGCCCGGCGCAGCAGGCCACCTGCCACCACGACCGTGTCGACGTACGGCTCCACCACCAGCGCATGGCCGAGCGCCTCTGCGATCACCATGACTTCGACTGGGCCACCGCCGATTCCGCCCACGTCTTCAGGCAGCGCGGCACCCAGGATGCCCAGGTCATCGGCGAATCCCCGCCAGATATCGGGCTGCCAACCGGCGCCGGTCTTGGCCGCAGCGCGGCTCTTCTCGAGGTCGTACCGAGTCGACAGGAACCTGCCGAGCCCGTCGCGTAGCAGTTCCTGTTCCTTGCTCAGATTGAAGTCCATCTATAGCCCCAGAGCCGCCTTGGCGAGAATGTTTCGCTGAATCTCGTTGCTGCCGGCGTAGATCGAGCCGGCCCTGTCGTTGAAGTAGCGCAATGGTGCGACCGCCTGCCAGGCGTCGCCGCTGACGTAACCGTCCGACGGTGGCTCGAATTCGGACACTGGCCCTCCCGGCCATGTCGCGTGTGGCTGGTAGACGCGTCCGCGCGGTCCGGCGGCTTCCATCGCCAATTCGGTCAGCGCCTGACTGAGCTCGGTCGCCACCACCTTGAGCATCGACGACGCCGCACCCGGATGCCCGCCGCCTGCCAGCGCGGCCAACACCCGGTACTCGAGGATCTCGAGCACCTCGGTGCGGATCCGGCAATCTGCGAGCTTGCGCGCGAACGCAGGATCGTCGATCAGCCGACCGCCGCCCGGCGCGGGTTGGTCGGCGGCCACGGTGGCGATCTCTTCGGCCATCACCTGCAGCGCCGGCGAGGCTGCGCCACCTCCTCGTTCGAACTCCAACAGATACTTCGCGACCGTCCAGCCATCATCGATCTGGCCGAGCACATTGGACTTGGGCACCCGCACCTCGTCGAAGAAGACCTGGTTCTGGATCTCCTCGCCCGACGTCATCACCAGCGGGCGGATCTGGATGCCCCGCGACGTCATGTCGATCAGGACGAACGTAATGCCCTGTTGTTTCTTCTGCGACTTCGATGTGCGGACAAGAGCGAACATCCAGTTCGCTTCGCCGGCGTGTGTCGTCCATATCTTGCTGCCGGTGCACACCAGGTCGTCGCCGTCGTCGACCGCCGCCATCGACAGCGCGGCCAGATCGGAGCCCGCCTCGGGTTCGGAGTAGCCCTGACAGAAGAACACCTCGCCGGTCAGGATCCGCGGCAGAAAGTACTCCTTCTGTGCGTCCGTGCCGTACTTGATGATCGCGTGGGCGACCATCCGGATGCCCATCGGCGACAACGAGGGTGCTCCAAACAATTGAGACTCGCGGCTGAAGATGTAGTGCTGGGTAAGGCTCCAGTCGCAACCGCCGTATTCGACGGGCCATGCAGGCGCTGCCCAGCCGCGTTCGTGCAGGATCCGCTGCCACTCCACGCTCGCCTCGTGATCGGCATACACGCTCGTCATGAGGCGTCCGGCCTGGCGCAATTCGGGCGTCAGCTTGTCCTGCAGAAAGGTGCGCACCTCGTCTCGAAACGCCAAATCGGTGGCAGACCATGCCAGGTCCATCGGTTTCCCCTGTCAGCCGGAGGTCTGTGCAGACAGAGTAAACCTAGTTAGTTAAGTGAGCGATGGGCGGGGGCATCCTTCAGCTCAGGTGCCGGACGCTCAGAGGATTCCCGGTGACGAGGCGGGGCACAAACGGAATAATTGGGAGGGTGGAGCGGCGACGAGACGGCCAGGATGGCCGAACCCCGATGGCCCTCCTCAAGGAGTTGCCTGCGCTGGTGGTGCTGGCACGGTTTCCAGTGCCGGTGTTGGCCATCGCCGAAGACGGCGTCATCCTCTTCGCCAACGAGGCATTCGGCGAGATGCTAGGCCACTCGACCGAAGTGGTCAGGGCGTTGAAGTTCAAGGAGATCTTCCACACCGTGCCCGCCGACGAATCCGCTGTCTCGGTCGTGCGTGCCCACGCGGACCTGATTGTCGAGCTCGTGCACCGGGACGGCTCCATCGTCCGCGCGCGGATGAGCAAGTCCGCATTGTTGCGCGGCGACGATCCGGTCGCGTTGGCGACGTTCCAGGACCTGACCGAGCGGTTGTGGGTGGACGAGCTGTAGCTAGTCGACCACCGGTGCCGGGGAGTGCCGCAATGATTCGCGCGCCAGAAACTCCTCGAAGTAGGGCAGCGACTCCTGGCTGACAAACGCGGGCAGCAGCACCCTCCAAGTACGCGTGATGCGCTCCAGGACGTCGCCTCCGCCCGCCGCGCTCGACAGCAACTCGGCCCCCAGCATCGAGCTGACGATCGTCTCACCCACCGTCCGAGGATCGAGGTCGTCGCGAACATCGCCCTCGTCGATTGCTTGTTGGGTGCGCTCCGTCATCTCGGTCACCCAGCCGCCATACGTGCGTGCGGCCACGTTGTTGAAGTCGCCGAAAGCGCGCAGAAGTTGCATTCCGCTGCGGGCAACCTGGTCGACGCTCATCAGGTCCGCGACGACGAACACTCCGTGGATGATGCATTCCAGCGCTGGCGCAGAGGACGAGGTGATGCTCCGAAACGCCTCGGCCAGGCGGGCGCTGCCGTCTTCGATGATCGCGGTCGCCAGCGATTCCTTTGACTCGAAGTGGTAATACAGTGCGCCCTTCGTCATCTCGGCGCGGTCGATGATGTCGCCCAATCCGGTCGCCGGATAACCAATTTCGTTGAACAACTCGACCGCGGAGGTGATGATTTTTCTGCGGGTAGTCTCGGATCGCGCCTGGCGCACCATTGCCCGGGTACCTCCGGATGTTCCATCGGCCTACCCACGCTGGCGATGGCCTGAAAATGGGATCCTAGTGCATCCGCTCAAAGCGGTATCGCCTTCTTGACCGCAACGGCGGTGCGTCGCTTGATGAACTGATTGAGATACTCGATCCTGTCGGGCTTGACGAAACCCGGCAAGACGAGCACCCACATGCTCTCCAGGTCGCGTAGAAACCGCTCCGGCTCAGCCAGATTGCTCGTCTGTCGCAGGCCCAGGTACATCGAAACCAGCAGCCGCGCAATGGCCTCCGAGTCGCGATCCGCGATGACGTCGCCGTCTTTCACCGCCTTGCGTGCGATTCTTGCGAACGCGCTGACCCAGCCCCCGTGGATGTCTCCCTGCAGTCCCTCCGTGCGGCCAATGGACTCGAGTAGGTTCAACCCCGCTCGAGCAGTCTCGTCGCTGATGTCCTCCACTGCGACGAGATACGAGATGTCGATGAGCGTCTCGATGCCCGACAGTTTCCGCGCGAGCAGCTGGTCGACGGAGGCGCTCGCCACCGCGGCGCGATAGTCGATGATCGCCGACGCGAGCGCGTGTTTCGACCGGAAGTGGAAGTACATAGCGCCCTTGGTCACTTCGGCATCGGCGAGAATGTCGTCGAGGCTGACCAAGCTGTACGACTTGCGTGCGAACTGATGCGACGCCGCGCGCAGGATCTGCAGCCGTGTGGTGTCCGCTCGTCTATCGAGTTCGGTCACTTGCAGGCCTCGGAATCTGGACGGGGGCCCCTGTGGGCGGGGTGATCGCGTTTTCCGTAGATTAGGTAATCACCTGATTCTTTCATCCGCTGCCCCGAAACGGCAGGCGTGCCGGTTTCGCAGCACAAACCGGTCGGCGGCCCTCCTTCGTGTAGCTCCACCTTTCGGTTCCTGAGGCAAACAAATCGCCAATACTCTAAGTCATTTTTTGCCGTACGTAACAGCCGAAAAGTATGTAAGGTACTGGATGTGATGACTCTTGGTTCGGCGCTCAGCGGGCGCCCGCTGACGGCTGATTCCGAGGTCAGCGGGGTTGCGTCACCCCGGGCTCCCCTTTCGCCGGGCAATTCCCAGTGGTATTTTCATGTCGTTGCCATAGTCCGCGTCGGCAAACCCCCTCGAACCCCTGCGCGGGCTGTGGCAACTTCATGTTGGCCGTTGGTATCACTCGCGCGATCTGCCGAGCTTGACCGCCCAAACTCCCTCCGATCCGTGGTCCGTTGGGCAGCCAAGTCCGCGGTGCCGCTGTCGGCACCGGACGATTTAGCGATTCCGAGGTAATTAACAGTGAAGTGGGACGAAGAAGTCGACGTGGTGAGCACCGGTTCCGGAATCGCCGGACTGGCGCGCGCGGTGGCGGTCGTAGACATGGGTGGCGAGGTGTTCGTCGCGGATTCACGCGGTGACATCGGCCCCGGCGGAAGCTCCGTCGCGGTCCGTTCGCGGGTCGATCGGCTGCACTGGCTTCAGGTCGATGTTCCGGATGCGGAGACCAACGAGTATTTCGCGGCCTTGTCATCCGACCTCGGTCCGTTGACCCGCTCCGCACGGGACAGCGACGTGCCGATCAGGGTCGTGGAGCACGTCGAACAGGTCGACCCGCGCGGACCCGTTCCGCCGTTCTTCGGTGGCGGGCTCAGGGACTGGGCAGCACGTTGCCTCGTTTCGCCGTACGGCTACCTCTATACCAGGGTGACAGACTGGCGGTCGACTACGCTGCGCACCGTCGACGGTGAGTCCCTCGAGGTCGCCGAAATCGGCTCGATCACACCCGATCCCGCCAATGTCAGTGGCTCGGTTATGGACTGGCTCAACACGCAGGCCGAAGACCGGGACATCGAAATCCACAAAGCCACTTCGTTGCAGCGCATTGTGTTCGAGGAAGGCGATGTGGTGGGTGCCGTGTTCGCGACGCCGGACGGTCCGTTGGCCCTGCGCGCGCGCCATGGTGTGATTGTCGCCAGCGGCGGCCCGCAGGCCGCCATGGCCGCGGGGCAGCCGTTATCTGTCTCGGGTGGTGCGCTGCGTGTGTGCCTGGTCGGCCAGACCGCTAGCCGCTTCGGCCGCCTTGAGCTGCTGACCTCCGAACCTTTCCCTACGGCCGCCGCATCGAACTGCCGATCGGCTAACCGTCAATTACACGCCAGCCTGCATGATGCGCACAGCCATCTACAGACGTGGCGCTGCGGAAAAGGCAACGGCTATCCGGCCACTGCCCAGTAAGGCCTCCATCGCCTCGCCGGCGACGGGACGCGACAGTAGGAATCCCTGGGCGCGGTGACAACCGTGCCGCAGCAGTGTCAGAGCGGCAGTCTCGGTCTCGACTCCCTCGGCAACCAGCTCCAGACCGAACGCCTCCGCCAGCGCGATGATTGCCCTTACGATTGCGAGGTCGCCCGGATTCGAGCCGAGGTCGCGAACGAACCCCTTGTCGATCTTGAGTGTGTCGACGGGGAGCGACTTCAGGTGGGACAGCACGCTGTAGCCCGTGCCGAAGTCATCGATGGCGACCTGGACGCCGACCTCCTTGAGGCCGGCCAGCGTGATCCGAGTGGTCTCGATGTCCTGAACGACAACGCTTTCGGTGATTTCCAGACACACCGACCCGCGGGGTAGTTTGAATTCGGAGATGATGCTCGCAACCGATTCGACGAAGCCTTCGGTGACCAACTGAACCGGTGACACGTTGATGCGAAGTACCGCGTCGAGTCCCACCCCGCGCGATCGCCACCGCGCGAACTCGGCGCATGCCGACCGCATCACCCACCGGCCCAATTCCCCTGCGAGATTTATTGATTCGGCTACGCCGATGAATTTGTCGGGCGAAAGCAGTCCGCGGGTGGGGTGCTCCCAGCGCACCAGCGCCTCGGCTGCCAGGATCTCGCCCGTGCGCATGTCGACCTCGGGCTGGTAATGCAGCAGCAGTGAGCCTGTTTCGATCACGCTCTGCAGATGAAGCTCGATGTCGTTGCGGAACTCGCTGTCCAACGACATGTCGTCAGAGAACACCGCGACCTTGTTGCCGCCGGAGTTCTTGGCGGTGAGCAAAGCCTGATCGGCACGGCGGAGAAGGTCTGACGTGGTGTCACGACCCGGAAGACCCAGTGCCACACCGATGCTCACCGTGCGCGTCAGCATCTCGCCGTCGATGGCCACTCGTTCACACAGAGTGGACTGCAGCCGATACGCCAGCTCTTCCGCCGCAGCGGCGTCCATCGGCGCCGCGGGTACGACGACGAACTCGTCACCGCCGAGCCGGGCGATCAGGTTCGGGCCGCCGCCACCTTCGCGCAAGCGTTCGGCGAGGACACGAATGAACCAGTCGCCTGCGGTATGGCCTAGATAGTCGTTGATGGCCTTCAACCGGTCCAGGTCGAAGAACAACGTCGATACGGGCCCCGGCTGGCCGGGGGCGAGTCTGGCATCGAGGTGTGCCAGCAGCGCACGGCGATTGTGCAGTCCGGTCAGATCGTCATGTTCGGCGAGGTAGCGCAGTTGTTCCTCGGCGAGTACGCGCGCCTGCAGCTGGGCGAACAGTGAGGCAATCGCCTTCAGCGCATTGAGTTCTTCGGGCCGCCAGTCGCGGTCGCCGAACTTGACGAAGCCGAGTACGCCCGTCGTGAGGTCTCCGGACAACAGCGGTACGCACGCCATCGATGTAGTTGCGACTTGCCTACTCTCGTTGATGGTCTTCTGGTAGTCGTCGGTGGCCGGTTCCGGACGGAAGACGATGGGTTCCTTCTGATGCTCGGCGAGCGCGAAGACCGGATCGGCGTCGGCGAAATAAACGACGGAGAGAGGGTCCGGGTCCGGGATCCCGGGACGGACCGGCCACTCGGCGACCAGTATCGAGGCGTGAATCCGATGATCGTTACGGCGCAGGAAGCTGACGTCGACATCGAAGTACTTGATGAGGTCGGCCAGCACCCGTTGACTCACCTCGACCGACGTGGCCGCGTTCACTCCCATCAGTTGAGTGGCGACCGACGTCACGACCAGCTCCAAGCTGCTTGACACGTGATCCTCCGTTTTGGCGTCAGCCTGGCGGTGACGAAACTCGATGTAGTCCGCGACGTCGGCTCGGTACCGACGGCCGCGGTGCACGAGTAAACCTCAGTACCAACACCTGCGACTCGCCAGCGTCGGTGTTGGCCAGCTTGCGGAAATTGTATTGCAGATCGCCTAGGTGACCAGCAAAAGTAGGCGACAGTTCGCCGAGGTCCTTCTCATCGTGTGCGTACAGAAACGCCGGTGAGACGGGTTGGACGGCGAGCCCATGCTGTTGGGCTCTGATCCACACCGATTCGACTGCCGACCCACCACGGGCATAGTCGCTCAAACTCTGGCCGCGCACGGAGATCACGCCGACGGCGGAACTCGCTGCCACCCGGCCATAGGTGTCGTCGCCAAGCGCTGTTCCGGCGTTCCACTGGGCCAGGTCGGCCATCACCTCGGATCGCCGCAAAATATCGAGCATCACCAGGTGTGCGGGGCCGAGCTCCAGGCTTCGGATGTCGATACCGGTATCCGGCGAGGGATCGCCGGGGAGGCGAAGTTCCTCGAACATTTCCGCATGTAGCCGCGGCGTGAGATAGCGGATGCGATCGGCAGCGGCCAGGATTGTTGCGGCCATTTCAACGTCAGCCGGGTCGCTGAGGATATGAAGCCGGGCGCCCTCGTTTCGAGCGGCCGAGTCGAGCAGCTCGAGGGTCTGTCCGGGAATGGGGGCTCGATCGCCGCGCCGCCGGTTCGTCTCTCGCCCCAGCATCGCTTCGTACAGCGGGGACAGTTCTGCATCATCACCCGACGAGAGGTGCACTATCGCGCTGAGGGGGGACGCCTCATCCCCTGGCTGAAAGTCCACCTTCCCGATCAATCCGTGCGCAGCGGCGGCAACCCGGGCGTTGAAGGTGGCAGCTCCCACCGCCACTGCACTCGCTCGGTATCCGACATCCATCGTCGTCGAGTGTTCTGGCGCCAGCCGCACGCTCACCGACCCACCTCGTGCCTCGATATGCCAAGGCTGGGCATTTCCGCCCGAGGGTGCGCGGATAGCAGCGGCGGCGACGACCTCTGAGGTGCCTGCCGGCTCGACGTGTTCGGTCGGCTCGTCACTCGACGGAGGAGCAGGCGGCGCCACGGCCGGCTCGCCGAGCCCGTCGAGCATGGCTGCGGTGTCGATCCGCACCCTGCCGGAGGGCAAACTCTCGTTCAGTCCGATGCGTCGGACGGCCTCAGCGATGACCGAGGCGTTGAGGGCGACCTCGGATGACAGCTGGGGCCATGTCGACAGGGTCTTGCCCACTTCGACCAGCGATGCGGCCATTCGGGAGGACACCTGCGACGCGTCTGCCACGCGAAGGGCGTAGGGCAGCTTGTCCTCGTTGCTCAGATTCGCGAGTCGGGCGGTATTCACGTCGCCGAGCAGACCGTGCATGATCGGGCGGGACGGATCGATGTCGAACCGCTCCACGTCCATCAGACCCCGGTCGCTGGTCGCCATGAGGACCGGCACGTGTCGTGCTCTCGCGACCTCGCGGATGAGCACTTTCGCGTCGAGCGAGTCACATTCCTCGATGACGATGTCGAGGCCGTCCACGAACTCGTCGACCGTCTGAGGAGTGATCCCAGCCGGCATGACCGTCACAGGAAGGTACGGGTCGAGCTCGGCGATCCTCCTGGCGCAGACGGCTGCCTTGTTCACACCGAGGTCGAAGACCGATGCGGGCACCCGATTCAGATTGGATAGTTCCAAGTCGTCGAAGTCGGTGAGCCGCAACTCACCGCATAAACCCTGGGCCGCAAGAGTGTGGGCAATGGCGTGTCCCACGCTTAGACCGACGACGCCAATGCGGAGCCGAGCGAGGCGGTCGAGTTCGGCGGCGGTGATGAGGTTCTTGTTGCGGTCGAGTCGGACCAGTCGGAATGCGCGCGGACCCAGAATTCTGACGGCCGCCCGACGCCAGGGATAGTAAGCCCACCGAGTGGGCTCGGCCGTCACTTCAGACGGGGGAGGGGGTCGAAGCTCCTGTAACCCCGCCTGCTGTTGGCGGACGTTGTCGACGAACTCGATCCCGGCGTCCGCGCGCAGGTCCGCTAGAAATGAAGCATCGGCGGGATTGTCGGGGTTGAAGACTGTGCCATTACACGGGGCCGCATCAGGGATGCCTGAGGTCATCGCAAGGGTCCGGCGGCGGCCACGAGCCCATCGACTTCATCGATTCGTGACGCCAGTTCTTTCTTTTCGGCGAGATATGTTGAAAGCTGTTTCGGGTCAGCATGATTGGCGAATGTGGCGCGGTCCCACCACGCCAGCCTCGTCTCGTAGCGGTGGTCTGGATAGGGAGTCGCAGGAATTTTCATTGCCAGCTGTCCACCCGACGAGAGCCAGCGTTTGAGAACATATGAAGCCGCGGTCGCCATAATGAACTGAATATTGAGCAGATTCATGGCATGTAGCGGCGCGCGTGAAATAGCATTCGTGAGTTGTCGACTACGCTCGGAATCGTCGGTCACCCATGCGGTTTTCATTTCCACCACACCAAATGGCAAGCGGTCGCTGACCATTTTGCGCAAGGCGTCCTGACCGGGTTGCCCACTCCATTCGAGAAGTGCGTGGCATTCGTCAGCGGACTGATACGGGCCGCGCCCGCGCAGACCGGCGACGACCCTGCCCGCATCATTTACGCAAGCCGCGAAAATGATCGTGTCGGCTCCCTTTTGCAGCGCGTCCATGTCGAGCGCCCTTTCGACTCCGTGTTTGCGGTAGCTGCGACGCGCACCGCGAACGTAGTCTATCCACAGATCGCGCTCGACCTCCGGTCGTGCGAATACGATCGTGCACTCGGTTTCGGGATCCCAACAGCTTGGAGTCGTCTCCAGGCTGACAAAGTTGCGGCGCACGGCCGTGGTGTGGGGAGCGGTCATTCTTGTGCCTTCCTCGGGCAGTCGGCCAACATCGTCGATGGCCGCTGTCGGAGATTAGTATCTCGCCGCGGGTTGCTCGGATTCCAGCTAGCCGTGAAATCTTATCTAGCCATTTCGCGATGTGGATAGCGCTACATTAGCTGTAGCAAGGATATGGTCCATCGTGGCAATCATCCATGACGTGCCTTATCTGCTGGTCACCCCGCCTACTCTGCTGGTCACGTCGCCTGCCTGCGCAGATATGGCAAACAAATGAGAGAATGTTGTAACTTTTACTGACGCGCACGTCAAGCAATCGTGAGGGGTTTCGCTATGTGTCGAATAAGCCAGCGAAATTCGGATATCCGTGCATCAGACCTTTGCAAGCCCGACGCGTACTTCTATTGCCTGGACGCTGGCAAGCGAGGTTGGGCGCGCCGGATGACGTGGTTACGGGGGCAGCGCAATATGTGCAGATCTGCAACCGGAGTGACCCGATGGGTGACACTCTTTAGCAGGTGGAGGAGGAGTACCCGATCGCAGGTCACGGGGGGTTGCCGGTCAAGGATGTGGGCCGGCTGCTGCTGCACTGCTCCGATCGACCGGGACTTGTCGCGGCCGTGAGTGCATTCCTCGCAGGCGCGGGCGCCAACATCGTGTCGCTGGATCAGCACTCCACCGAGCAATCGGGCGGCACGTTCATGCAGCGGACGATATTTCACCTGCCCGGGCTGACGGCCGCGCGCGACGCTCTCGAACGGGATTTTCGTGAGCAGGTCGCCACGCGGTTCGATATGAATTTCCGGTTGACCGAGGCTGCGAAGCCGAAACGCATCGCAATCATGGCGTCAAAGGAAGATCACTGTCTGCTCGATCTGTTGTGGCGCAATCGTCGCGGCGAGCTCGATATGTCGGTCGTGATGGTGATTTCCAACCATCCCGACCTCGCCGATCAGGTGCGCCCGTTTTCGGTGCCATTCCTGCATGTGCCGGCGACCAAGGATATTCGGGTGGAAGCAGAGCGCCGCCAACTCGACTTGTTACGCGGGAACGTCGATTTGGTGGTACTGGCGCGGTACATGCAGATCCTCACTCCGCAGTTTCTCGCCGAAGTGGGTTGTCCGATGATCAACATTCATCATTCATTTCTGCCCGCCTTCATCGGGGCGGCGCCGTATAGGAGGGCGAAGGAGCGAGGCGTCAAACTCGTCGGCGCCACCGCCCATTACGTGACCGAGGACCTTGACGACGGCCCGATCATCGAGCAGGACGTGGTGCGCGTCGACCACCGCCACGGCGTCGACGATCTGGTGCGTCTCGGCGCCGATGTCGAGCGCCTTGTGCTGTCCCGGGCGGTGCTATGGCACTGTGAGGACCGCATCATCCGATATGGCAATCAGACGGTCGTGTTCTGAGCGGTTTAGGAGAGAAGAGAAGTGGTGAAGAAGTTCAGCGGGCTGGATGAGTTCGTCGCTGCCCAGGGCAGCCAGCTCGGTCCCACCGATTGGCTGGAGGTCACACAGGAGCGTGTCAATCTCTTCGCCGACGCCACCGACGACCATCAGTGGATCCACGTCGATCCCGAGCGTGCGGCGAACGGGCCGTTCGGCGGGACGATCGCACATGGCCTGCTGACGCTGTCACTGCTGCCGCACTTCACACACCAGCTATACACCGTCGACAACATCGCGATGGCCGTCAATTACGGGTACAACAAGGTGCGCTTTATCACCCCGGTGCGGGTGGGGTCGAAGATCCGGGCACGCGCGGAGATCGCCAAGGTCGATCAATTGGACGGCGCGGTGCAGGCGACGGTGCCGGTCACGGTCGAAATCGAGGGTTCGGACAAGCCGGCGGCCGTTGCGGAGTCGATCGTCCGGTTTATCGGCTGAGACTCTCTGATCGCGTCAGGTCAGTACTGCGTCGAGCCCTGGTCGACCGAGAGGGCTTCCGCCGTGATGAATTTCGATTCGTCGCCTGCGAGCCAGCACACCGCATCCGCGATGTCCTCGGGCTGGGCCGCCCAGTCCGGTAGGAACGGCGTGAGCATGTGGGCCAGCTGCGGATAGGACTCCATGGTCTTCGCGACGGAGGCAACCATGTCGCCCGACCCCATCGCCGTGTTGACCGGACCGGGATGCACGCTGTTGACGCGGATCCTGTGCTTGCCGAGTTCGGCCGCGAACGCCCGCGCCATGCCAGTGACGGCGTGCTTGCTGGCCGTGTAGTGGATCATGAACGGCTGCATCTTTTTTCCGGCCGCGGAGCTGATCAGGATGATTGAGCCGCCCCGGCCGCCGTCGATGATCTTCTGCGCCCCGGCCATCACGGTGTTCCAGGTGCCGGTCACGTTGATGTCCATGACGTCGCGAAAGTCCTCTGCCGTGATGGCATCCCAGGTCTGCGGGGCGGCGACGCCGGCGTTGGCGACGATGATGTCGAGCCGCCCCAGTTCCGCCACCCCGTCGTCGACTGCCTTGCGCAGACCCTCGAGATCGCGAGTGTCGACGACCGACGCGAGGATGCGGCCGCCCGTAGCCTTCACCAGCCGCGTGGTTTCGGCGAGATCCTCGGGAGTCGCAGGGTCGTAGCGCACACAGGACGGCAGCTTTCCCGCGATGTCCACGGCGATGATGTCGGCGCCCTCATTGGCCATCCGGACGGCATGGGCGCGGCCCTGGCCGCGCGCCGCTCCGGTGATGAAAGAGACCTTGCCCTCGAGCCGCCCGGTCATTTGCGCGCCGCCTTCTGTGCGGCCTTGACCAGATTCGATCCGATGATCAGCCGCTGGATTTCGCTGGTGCCCTCGTACAAGCGCAGCAGCCGCACGTCTCGGTAGATCCGTTCGACTGGCACCTCGCGCATGTAGCCGCTGCCGCCATGCACCTGCACGGCGAGATCGGCTACCCTGCCTGCCATTTCGGTGCAGTACAGCTTGGCCGCCGACGGCGCGATCCGTCTGTCCTCACCAGTCACCCAGAGCCGCGCGGTATCGCGGACCAGTGCCCTCCCGGCTAGCACGCCGGTCTGCTGATCGGCGATCATCGCTTGCACCAGTTGGAAATTCCCGATTGGATTGCCGCCTTGTGTCGCGGTGGCGGCGTAGGCGACGGATTCGTCGAGGGCGCGCTGCGCGATTCCGACGGCCAGCGCTGCGATGTGCACACGGCCGCGGGCGAGTGAGGTCATCGCAGCCCGGTACCCGATGTCTTCGCTTCCGCCGATCAGTGCCCCGTCGGGCACCCGGACGTCGTCGAAACTGACGTCGGCGGTCCAGGCGCCTTCCTGGCCCATCTTGGCGTCCTTGGCGCCGACGGCGACGCCCGCTGTGTCTGCGGGCACCAGGAAGACCGCGATGCCGGCGCCGTCGTCGTCGGCAGGTCGGGTGCGGGCGAAGACAACGAACAGATCGGCCATCGGCGCATTGGTGATGAACCGCTTCTGCCCGTTGATGATCCAACCTCCGCCATCGCGAACGGCCTTCGTGCGCAGCCCCGACGGATTAGACCCCGCGCCGGGCTCGGTCAGCGCGAAGGAGGCCACGAGCCCCGACGCCATCGGCTCCAGCCAGCGGGCCTTCTGTTCGTCGGTGCCGAACCCGACCAGCACCTGCCCGGCGATGCCGTTGTTCGTGCCGAACATCGAGCGCAGCGCCAGCGACGTGTAGCCCAACTCCATCGCGAGCTCGACATCCTGGGCGAGGTTGAGCCCGAGGCCGCCCCACTCCTGTGGGATCGCGTAGCCGAAGAGCCCCATCTTCGCGGCCTGCTCGCGGAGGTCGTCGGGGACCCGATCCTCGGCCAGAATCTCCTGCTCACGTGGGACCACTGCGGTGCGGACGAAGTGACGAGTCTGGGCCAGGATCTCCTGGAAATCGTCGTCGCTGACTTCGGTGGTCATCGCGCTCCTCTGCGGCGAGTGGGGCCAAGGACTCCGGAAATCATATATGAAATATGATGTTCGATTGACGGGCCCTGCTTAGGGCCTGACCAGCGAAAAGGGGCGATCAGGTGTCGTTGCTGACCGATCAGACCGCGGTAATCACCGGCGGTGCGCAGGGTCTCGGGTACGCCATCGCCGAGCGGTTCATCGCAGAGGGCGCGCGAGTGGTGCTTGGCGATCTGGACCTCGGCGCGACCGAGGCGGCGGCCAAGCAACTCGGCGGCCAAGACGTCGCGCTGGCGGTGCAGTGTGACGTGACGCAGGCCGCCGAGGTCGATGCGCTCGTCGCCGCCGCCGTTGACCGGTTCGGCGGCCTGGACATCATGATCAACAACGCCGGCATTACCCGCGACGCGACGCTCCGCAAGATGACGGAGGAGCAGTTTGACCAGGTCATCGCCGTCCACCTGAAGGGCACGTGGAACGGAACCAAGGCGGCGGCAGCGATCATGCGCGAGAACAAGCGCGGGGCGATCGTGAACATGTCCTCGATCTCAGGCAAGGTCGGCCTTGTCGGACAGACCAACTACTCGGCGGCCAAGGCCGGCATCGTCGGCATGACCAAGGCCGCCGCCAAGGAGCTCGCCCATCTTGGGGTGCGGGTCAACGCGATCCAACCGGGACTGATCCGCTCGGCGATGACAGAGGCCATGCCCCAACACGTTTGGGATCAGAAACTGGCAGAGGTGCCGATGGGTAGAGCCGGCGAGCCTGTCGAAGTGGCCAAAGTCGCCCTGTTCCTCGCCAGCGATCTGTCGTCGTACATGACCGGAACCGTCCTCGAAGTCACGGGTGGGAGGCACATTTGAGCGAGTCGCTGACTCGTCGAGATCGACGAAATGGCGAGATCCACTCGCACTTTTCCGCCCGTTTGGCCGTTTCGGCGAAGGAGAGATGAAGCATGCGTGAGGCCGTTATCTGTGAACCAGTTCGGACGCCGATCGGCCGTTACGGCGGCATGTTCAAGGCGCTGACCGCCGTCGACCTCGGTGTCGCCGCGCTGAAGGGTCTGCTGGAGCGCTCCGGAATCGATCCGGCCGCCGTGGAGGACGTCGTCCTCGGTCATTGCTATCCCAGCAGCGAGGCGCCCGCGATCGGGCGCGTGGTGGCGCTGGACTCCGGACTGCCGGTGAATGTTCCCGGCATGCAGGTCGACCGCCGCTGCGGGTCGGGCCTGCAGGCCGTCATCCAGGCGGCCCTGCAAGTTGCCAACGGCGACAACGACGTTGTGATCGCAGGCGGGGCTGAGAGCATGAGCAACGTCACGTTCTACTCGACCGACATGCGCTGGGGTGGCGCCCGAGGTGGAGTGAAGGTACACGACAGCCTCGCCCGTGGCCGGACCACGGCAGGCGGTCGTCACTATCCGGTGCCGGGCGGCATGCTGGAGACCGCGGAAAACCTGCGTCGGCAGTACGGAATCCCACGCCAGGAACAGGACGAACTGGCCGTGGCTTCACATCAGCGGGCGGTTGCCGCTCAGAAGGACGGCATCCTGGCCGAGGAGATCATTCCGGTCGCGGTGCCGACTCGCCAGGGCGAGGAACTGATCGACACCGACGAGCATCCCAGGGCGGATACGTCGGTCGAGGCGTTGAGCGAGCTGAAACCCGTTCTGCTGGCTAATGATCCAGAGGCGACCGTGACCGCGGGCAATTCCAGCGGCCAGAACGACGCGGCGTCGATGTGCATCGTCACGACCGAACAGAAGGCAGCCGAACTCGGGCTGACCCCGTTGGTCCGGCTGGTCTCATGGGGGTCGGCGGGCGTCGCGCCGAACATCATGGGCATCGGGCCGGTGCCCGCGACCGAAGCCGCACTCGGTAAGGCGGGGCTGAAGCTGTCCGATATCGACCTGATCGAACTCAACGAGGCGTTCGCCGCCCAGGCGCTGGCGGTGATGCGCGAATGGAAGTTCGGCCCGGCCGACCTCGAACGGACGAATGTGCACGGTTCGGGGATCTCGCTCGGACACCCGGTCGGCGCAACCGGCGCCCGGATGCTCGCGACGCTGGCGCGCGAACTGAATCGCCGCGGCGCCCGCTACGGCCTGGAGACGATGTGCATCGGTGGCGGGCAGGGCCTCGCGGCCGTGTTCGAGAGGATCGGCGAATGACACGGCTCGCTCAGACGCTCGGCCTGACCGAGTTTCAGACCGAAATCGTCACGACGGTACGGCAATTCGTCGACAAGGAAGTGATTCCGACCGCGCAGGAACTCGAGCACACCGACACCTACCCCCAGGCGATCGTCGATCAGATGAAAGAAATGGGTCTGTTCGGCCTGATGGTCCCGGAGGAGTACGGCGGTCTCGGCGAGTCCCTTCTCACCTATGCGCTGTGCGTCGAGGAGCTTGCGCGCGGCTGGATGAGCATCTCGGGCGTGATCAACACCCACTTCATCGTCGCTTACATGATCCGCCAGCACGGCACCGACCGCCAGAAGCAGCATCACCTGCCGCGGATGGCGACAGGTGAGACGCGCGGCGCGTTTTCGATGTCCGAGCCCGAATTGGGCTCCGACGTCGCCGCCATCCGCACGCGGGCCAAGCGCAACGCCGACGACACCTACACCATCGACGGTCAGAAGATGTGGCTGACCAACGGCGGCAGCTCGACCTTGGTCGCGGCGCTGGTGCGCACCGACGAGGGAGCCGACAAGCCACACCGCAACCTGACCGCATTCCTGATCGAGAAGCCCACCGGTTTCGGTGAAGTCGCGCCGGGGCTGACAATTCCTGGCAAGATCGACAAGCTCGGCTACAAGGGCATCGACACCACCGAACTGATCTTCGACGGCTATGTCACGAGCGCCGGCGACATCCTCGGCGAGGCGCCGGGCCAGGGCTTCTTCCAGATGATGGACGGCATCGAAGTCGGCAGGGTCAATGTCTCGGCCAGGGCGTGCGGCGTCGGCATCCGTGCCTTCGAACTGGCGGTGCGATATGCCCAGCAGCGCCACACGTTCGGCAAGCCGATCGCTGACCATCAGGCGATCGCGTTCCAATTGGCCGAGATGGCAACGAAAATCGAGGCGGCACACCTGATGATGGTCAACGCCGCGCGGCTGAAGGACTCCGGCGAACGCAACGATGTCGCCGCGGGAATGGCCAAATACCTGGCAAGCGAGTTCTGCTCCGAGGTCACCCAGCAGAGCTTCCGGATTCACGGCGGCTACGGCTATTCCAAGGAGTACGAGATCGAACGGCTGATGCGCGATGCCCCCTTCCTGCTGATCGGTGAGGGCACCAGCGAGATCCAGAAGAACATCATCAGCAAGCGACTGCTCGCCGACTACCGGATCTGACCATGACCGCACCCGATTTCGCCTTCCGGCCCCAGCTGGCCGAGGACGTCGCGCGTCACGTGCGCAAGCGAATCTTCGACGGCACCTACGCCGCGGGGCAGTACATCCGCCTGGATCAGTTGGCTGCGGAATTGGGTGTCAGTGTCACTCCGGTGCGTGAGGCGCTCTTCGTCCTGAGCGCCGAGGGTCTGCTGTCGCAGCAGCCGCGGCGCGGTTTCGTCGTCGTAGAGGTGACGGGTCGAGATCTCACGGACGTGGCGAATGTGCAGGCCCACATCGGTGGTGAGCTCGCAGCGCGGGCGGCGGTCAACATCACCGACGAGCAGTTGCGGGAGTTGGAGAAGATCCAGACCGAGCTGGAAGACGCCTACGCCAGCGATGACGACGACCGCGCGGTTCGGCTCAACCACGAGTTTCACAAGTCGATCAACGTGGCCGCCGATTCGCCCAAGCTCGCCCAGCTGATGTCGCAGATCACCCGCTACGCACCGGAATCGGTGTTCCCGACGATCACGGGTTGGCCGGAGCAGTCGACCGAATATCATCGGAAGTTGTTGGCGGCGCTGGAGCGGCGCGACGAAGATCTTGCCCGCTCCGCGATGTCAGAGCACCTTGCCGCCGGGGCGGTGCCGTTGATAGAACACCTCACGCAACGAGGCGTCGTCGATTAACTGCTCGGCGCAGGTGATCTCAGCGGTCGGCGTCGGTGAAGCGGATGATGCCTCGGATGTTGCGGCCGTCGAGCATGTCGAGATAGCCGTCGTTGATCTCTTCGAGCCGGTAATCGCGCGTCACCATGTCGTCGAGGTTCAACTTGCCCGCCTGATAGAGCGAGAGCAGGATCGGGATGTCGTGCTGTGGGTTGCCGTGGCCGAAGATGCTGCCCTGCAGGTTCTTCTGCGACAAGGTCAGGGCGGCCACGTTGAGCGTCACATCGGTCTCCATCACGGCGCCCATCGCCGTCAACACACACGTTCCGCCTTTGGCGGTGATCGACAGGTATCTTTCGATGTCCGCGCCGTTGATTCTGCCGACGGTGACGATGACCTTGTGCGCCATGCGGCCCGCGGTCAGCTCGGCGATCTGCGCGAGCGCCGTTTCGATGTCCGAAGATGCCTTGGTGGCGCCGAATTTGAGCGCCAGATCGTGCTTCCATTCGGCTGGCTCGACGGCGAACACGTGACGCGCGCCCGCGTTCACCGCGCCCTGCAGCGCCGACATCCCGACGCCGCCGAGGCCGACGATGACTACATCCTCGCCCGGCCGGAGCGACCGACCACGGCTGGTGGAAGTCCCAGACGAGCGCACCTTTGGTTTTCATTGCGGAGCCTCCAGTTGATTGGTCAGCATCTGTCTCAACTCATGAACGTCGACCTTGCCGGTGCTGCCGCGGGGAATGGCGTCATCGGAGTCGACCAGCAGCCACACCGTCGGAATCTTGAAGGAACTCAGCCGCTTTCGCGCTGCCGCATGCAACTGTTCGACGGTGGTGTCGCCTATCACGACGGCGCCCACGGCGCCAGAGACATCGGTGACGAACGCGTTGTCGACCCCGTCGATGGTGCGCAGCGCCTGCTCGACCTCGCCGGGATAGACCGTCGCACCGCTGACCTTGAACATGTCGTCGGAGCGGCCGTGGTAGAACATGAAGGCGTTGTCGTCGAGGTGCCCGAGGTCGCCGGTCGGGTAGTAGCCGTCCGGCGTGAACAACTCTTCGCGGCCACGCCGGCAGACGCCCCGCAACGTGTGCGGGCCGCGGATCTGGATGATGCCGATCGTGCCTGCGGGAAGCGGTTCGCCGGAGTCGGGATCGACGATCCGTACCTCCATCCCGTCAAAGGGCTTACCGCAGCTTCCCCATGCGGATCGCGGCATATCGGTGTCGGCGGGATAGCCGCAGTACGGCCCGAAGGACTCGGTCATCCCGAACAACCTCGCGCGTGCCCCCCGCTCCGAGCGTTGCTCAGGCGGGAGCAGCGCCTCCAGGCTGCCCGGCCGCAACGCGGACAAATCCGCTCCGACAGAGGCGGATTGGCGTGCCAAAGCCTCGGCCTGGTCGGGCCAACCGCGGAACAGCGTGACTCGTTCGCGCTCCAGCAGGTGCAGCGTCGTCTCCGGCCGGGGAATCTCCTCGGTGACGAGGGTGGCGCCCGCCAGCAGCGCGGACAGCACGCCGCTGCCGAAACCGCCCACCCAGAAGAACGGCATCGGCAGGTACAGCCGAGCATCTGCGTCGATGCAGCGGGCGGCCAGGCCGGATCGCACCGCGACCAATGCGTTGCCGTGCGAGTGGATGACTCCCTTCGGCGGTCCGCTGCTTCCCGAGGTGAACATGATGACAAGCGTGTCGCTGGGCGTGACCGCCGCTGCCATGGCGTCGACCATCTGATCGCCGCCCGCATTCGGCAGTTGCTCAGGCGTCCAAACCTTGTGCAGCGCAGGAAGTTCGGGGACTTTCAATACGTCGGCAAGATCGTCGTGATAGCGATGGCCGCGGAACTCTTCGACCGCGATCAGTACCTGCACGGAGGCCGCCCGCAGTTGAGCCACCAACTCGGGGGGCTGCAGCAGGGTGCTCAACGGCACCAGCACCGCGCCGATGCGTGTCAGCGCCACGGCGATCTGCACCCACTGCACGCGATTCGGCATGATCAGACCGACCCGGGTCCCCTTGCCGATGCCGGCTCCGATGAATGCGGCCGCCATGGCGCGGGTGGTGTCGTCGAGCTCGGCGTAGCTGATCCGGGACTCGGTGTCGATGACCACCGGCTTGTCACCGTGCTGTTGTGCGCGAATCCTGACCAGTTGGTCGACGGTGTCACGCATCGAACATCTTCTGTAGCGTGGTGAGGTCGACCTTGCCGCTGGAGAGCACCGGTATCTCGGAACGCCGCACGGCGGCAAACCTTCTCGGAATCTTGTAGGCGGACAGCTCCGCCTCGAGTTGATCGCGCAGGGCGGCCTCGTCGAACTCGGCGCCGTCCTCGACCGCGACGACCGCGGCGACCAGCTGTCCCCGCTCGGCGTCGGGGAGTCCGAGCACATGCGCGACGGTCCCGCCGGCCACCTTGGCGATCGCACGCTCCACCTCAGCGGGTGCGACGTTGGCGCCCGCCGTCTTGATCATCGCATCGCGTCGCCCGATGAAGTACACGAAACCGTCGGCGTCGGTGCGAACGAGATCGCCGGTGTGAAACCAGCCGTCGGCGTCGAAGCACTCCTCGCGGCTGCGCTTGTAGTACCGCTGCATCATATGCGGCCCGCGGATGCAGAGCTCGCCGTCGACGACTTTGGTTTCGAAGCCCGGCACCGGCCTGCCGAACGAACCGCGCCGGTGCTCGGGTTGATCGGACTCGTCCTCGCTGATGGTGATGACGCTGCCCGCTTCGGTCATGCCGAGCATGGTGTGCCGCAACTCGGGATCGGCAGGCCGGACATCGGGCGCCATGATCGGGTACAGGTTGCCACGGCGCATCGAGGACAGATCGCGCCGCGAGAGGCTGGGGTGACGGGCAAGGTGGGCGATGCCTGCCACGAAACCGTTCGTCATGGTCGGCTTCTCGGCCTCGAGCAGATCCAGCGTCTCGCCGGCATCGATGGCGTTGGAGCACACCAGGGTCGAACCGGCGAGCAGGGTGGCCAGCACCGCGAACGCGATTCCGCCGATCCAGAAGAACGGCGAATTGCAGAACAGTTTGTCCTCCGAGGTCAACCCGCGGATCTCGTTCAGGATCCTCTGGTGCCCCAGCAGCGATGTGTGCGTGTGAACCACGCCTTTGGGAGCGCTCGTCGACCCCGACGTGTACACGATGGCCACTGGATCCGATTCCTCGACGTCGTCTTCCATTGCCTCGAGCAGCGCGGTGTCGACCGTCTCATCGGGTTCGTAGTCGATCAGGACGTGGCGCAGCAACGGGGCAGCGTCCTTGCTGTCGGCGAGGCGTGTCCGGTAGTCGTGAGATCGGAAGGAGGAAGCGGCCAGCAGGATTTCGGTGTCGCTGTCGGCCAGTTGTACCGCGAGTTCCGGGGCAGTGGCGAAGGTCGAAAACGGTATGACGACAGCGCCGATGCGCGCCGCGGCTAACATCGCGACAATCCACGCTGCTCCGTTCGGGAAGAGCACGCCGACGTGGGAGCCCTTTCCCGCGCCGAGAGCGATCAGACCGCGTGCCAGTTGGGCCGAGCGGCGGTCGGCCTCCAGGTAACTCAGGCGTTCGGTGTCGCACACCAGCAGCGGGTGCTCAGCCCGGTCGCGGGCCTGGCGGCGCAGCACGTCGCCGACGGTCAGCGAGTCACTTGGCATGTTCGACGGGATGGCTGAAGAACTCTTTGACCGCACCGAGGTCGGCCTTACCGGACGGTGTTCTGGGGAGCTGGTCGACGATGGCGATGTCGGTGGGAATCTCGTAGCGCGCCAGCCGCGTTCGCAAGAATTCGACCAGCGCCGTGGTGTCCGTGGCGTCCCGCAGCTCCACCATCGCGACCGGTGTTTCGCCGAGGCGGTCGTCGGGCCTGCCGACCACCGCCGCCCCGCGCACCGCGGGATGGCTCTCCAGCGCGGTGCGTACGTCGTCGGGCATCACCTTGAAGCCGCCACGGATGATCGCTTGATCGGCGCGGCCCAGGATCCAGAGGAATCCGTCAGAGTCGATGCGCGCCATGTCCGTGGTACGCATCCAGTCCGCAGCCGGTTCCAGCTGACCGGGTTTGACCTCCAACAGTCCGGCCTGGTCCGGACCCAGTGGGGCGCCTTCGTCGTCGACGACCCGCAGCTGTGCGCCGAGGCTGGGCCTGCCCACGCTGCCACGCTTGTCGTGCCAGTGCTTCCGGTAATCGGCCAGCGTCCATCCGGCGACCCCGCCACCGAATTCGGTTGCGGCGTAAGATGTCAGAACGGGTATCTCGAACTTTTCGGTAAACGCGTCGGCATCGTCCGCCGACAGCGGTGCGGTACCCGACGTCACTGCTCGGATGCTCGCCAAGTCGTCGCGGGTCAGATCCGAATGCAACACCATGCGCAGGGCCGCGGGCACCAGCGACACCGCGCGGGGGCGGTGCCTGCGCACGGCTTCGGCCCACTGATCGAGCTCGAAGCGGTCCAGCAACGCGAAAGGCCGTGCCTCACAAATACACTGCAGCACACGGAAGACGCCGCCGATGTGCACCATCGGGGCGTTGACGATCGCGACACCCTGACGCAGTTCCGTCGGGGCCGGTGAGTGGGCTGCTTCGGGCCCGATCACGCTGCGTGCGAGCATGTCGTAGGTGAGGTCGATTCGCTTGGGCGGACCGGTCGTACCGCTCGTCAGCATCCGTACCGCGACCTCGGGGCGACCCGCCGTGCTGCCTCGGCCCGGCGTGACCAGGGGTGCGCCTGCCAAGTTCGAGATCGAAACCAACGTCGGGCCCACGGGAACCAGCGATGCCAGGTCGTCGGACGCACCAACGATAAAGGGAAGATCCAGCGCCTCGATGTCCTCGCGAGTACGGTCGTCGCCTCGGGACGGGTTGATGACGACGACCGTTCCGCCGGCGAGAAGCACGCCCAGGAACGCCGCCACGTGTGAGGGCCTGTTACGCAGCAGGATCCCGACCTGACGCGGCCCTACGTCGAGTGCCTTGATGGCTCCGGCGAGTCCTGCGACCTGTCGCCATGTCGACCATTGGCCGTTGTACTCGATCGCTGCGGCGTCGGGCTGCAACTCCAGCACGTCGCCGATCCGCAGGGTGAGCGCGTGAGCGGGCATCACCGCACCCTCGGCTTGGTCGACGCTCCGTTGCCGCGGGCGGCCAGTTCGGCTTGTCCGAGGGGATTTCCGAGCCTCGTGTAGATCAGATTCTGCTCCAGCGCCGCACGATAGGGCTTGTCCAGCGACTCCCAGATCGCCTTCACGGTGCCCTGAGTGGCAGACGGCGGCTTGGCGGCGATCGACGCCGCGATCTCGTGCGCGCGCTCCCAGAGCCGATCGGCAGGCACTACCTCTGACACCAATCCGATCCGCAGTGCGGTGTCGGCGCCGACGCGTTCGTCGTTGCCCATCAACGCGATTCGCAAGGTTTCGCCGAGACCGACGCGGCGCATCAACCCGACCGGCTCCAACGCGCACACCAAGCCCGCGCTGACATGGGAGTCGAAAAACGTCGCATCCGCCGAGCAGATCACCACGTCGGACTCGTTGACGAAGTAGAACGCACCCGCGGTGCACATGCCGTGGACGGCGCACACTACGGGCTTCCACATCTTCTGCCACTTCGGGCTCAGCGCTTCGCCAGGATCCTCGTGATTCCACACGTTGTCCGGTTGGTCAAAGGAGGACTTGATGTCAAGACCGGCGCTGAACGCCCGGTCGCCTGCCGCGCGAAGCACGACGGCGCTCACCGAGTCGTCGAGTTTTACGATGCGCCAGGCCTGCGCCATCTCCTCGCACATGGTCCGGTTGAACGCGTTGAGGGAATCGGGCCGGTTCAGCGTGATGGTTGCGACGTGACTGGCTTCGTCCACGTCGAGCAGGATCGTTTCAAAGGCCGTCATCGGCACTGCCAGTTGGGGGCGCGCTTTTCCATGAACGCCTTCGGTCCCTCGAGTGCGTCTTCGGTGCGAACCACGCGCTCGCGGAACGTCTCGGCGAGGATTTCGGCCTCGTGCAGCGGCAGGTCGAGTGTCTTGTGGATGGCCAGTCGCGTGCCGCGGACGGCAAGCGGCGCATTCGAGTTCACGATGTCGGCGATCTCGTGGGCACGCTCGAGCAGCCTGTCGTGCTCGACGACCTCGCTGATCATGCCGAGGTCGTATGCCCGCTGTGCGCTCATCCGCTCGTGCTTGCCCATGAGCGCCATCCGCAGCGCGACATTGCGGGGCAGCACCCGGGCCAGCCGTACCATCTCGCGGCCGGCCACCAAGCCGATGCTGACGTGGGGGTCGAAGAACGTCGCCTTGTCGGAGGCGATGGCGATGTCGCCGGTGGTGATCCAGTCCAGGCCTGCGCCACAGCACAATCCGTTGATGGCGGCCAGCACGGGCTTGGCCATTCTGCGAAACGGCGGCGTGCCCTCTTGCGGGGCCTCCCACTGGTCGTAGGTGGACAGATAGGGCCGCTCGTAAATCACCCGGCCGTCCTCGGGGATCTCCCCGACGTCGGCGCCGGTGCAGAACGCGCGGCCAGTACCGGTGACGACAAGGATCCAGATGTTGTCGTCGCTTTCGGCCTCGTCGTACGCGGCGCGCAGCTCACTGATCATGACCGGGCTGAGCGCGTTGAGCGCATCGGGCCGGTTGAGCGTGATCGTCGCCTTGTGGCCGTCGACCTCGTACTTGATGTACTTCATTTAGTCACCTTCCACCGAACTCCGGTGTGCGCTTTTCCCGGAACGCCGCTAGACCTTCTTTGAAATCGGCTGTCCGGCACGACAACTCCACGTTGAACAGCTCCTGCGTCATGGCCTGGTCCAGGGTGGCGTGCTGGCCATAGTTGATCGCCTGCTTGGCCAGCCCGATGGCCACGGTCGGCCCCGCTGCCAGTCCCGTCACCAGTTGTTCGGTGACATTCTCGACTTCGGCCGAGCTCACGCTGCGGTGAATCAGCCCCCAGTCCGCGGCGTCGCGGCCACCCACCTTCTCGCCGAGCAGCAGCATCTGCTTGGCGCGCGCCAGGCCGATCAGCCGGGGCAACAGCCACGTTGAGCCGGAGTCGGGGGAGAAGCCACGGCCGACAAACGGCTCCCAGAACACGGCGTCGTCGGCCGCGACGGTGAAGTCGGCGGCCAGGGCCAGATTGCAGCCAAGGCCGACGGCCCAGCCCTGCACGCTGCAGACCACCGGCAGCTGGATGTCATGGACGAGTTCGATCACGCGGTTGGCGGTGTGCGGAATCCGCCGAACGAGATCGCCGGTCCGCGGCCGCTGTCCGGCGCTGTTGGTGGCCACCCAGTCCGCACCGGCGCAGAAATCGCCGCCCGCACCGCGGATGTGGACGACTCGCAGTGAATCGTCGGTCGCGGCGCCGGTCAGTAGAGCGACGAACGCGTCGATCATCGAATGACTGAGGGCGTTGCGTCGCGACGGACGATCGAGCGTGAGCCGAAGGACATCGCCGTCCCGCGATGCCGTCACCGAGCCGTCGGCTTCGACGTCAGTCACCGTTGAATCCGCCAATCCTTAGCTATACGGTTAGCCATACAGTATTGCTATCCTGTACAAGTTAGCAAGGAAAGCG
>Ga0207683_10000737_pt1 | contig 29767 bp, 28 predicted proteins | sample KBSM73metaG_FD_184333 | JGI IMG/M metagenome (GOLD analysis project Ga0207683, IMG submission 184333) | Miscanthus rhizosphere microbial communities from Kellogg Biological Station, Michigan, USA - KBS M7-3 metaG (SPAdes) (version 2) | ecosystem: Host-associated > Plants > Roots > Rhizosphere >... | reverse complement strand
ACAAACATCAGCAAACTTCCAATGCTGATAATAGCTTTTATAGCAGTTGTAAGTATTTTGTTTTATTCAAATAGCAGGGCAACACATAGCCACGAAGGATGGGGCGCAATGAAGTACCCTCAATTAATATTCGGAATGCTTGGAATATTTTTGTACGTTGGTGTAGAGGTTACTATTGATAATAATTTCGGTGCATTACTTAAAACGCCGGGATACATTACTGAACATGGTTTGCTTGACAGCGAAATTTCAAAATACGTATCTCTTTATTGGGGAAGTTTAATGATTGGAAGATGGACAGGTGCTATTAGTGTTTTTGATCTTTCCAAACAGGGCAAAACCATTGCCACTATAATAGTTCCTTTCGTAGCATTTGGCGTCATTCTTTTTGTAAATCATTTATATGGCAATGATATTACCGATCTAATCCCTTATACTGGAGTAATAGCAGTTGCAATTGCAGCATTTTTCTTTGGGCAGTCAAAACCTGTAAAAACTTTATTGACGCTAGCATTGCTTGCAACATTTGCAATGTTGTTTGGTGTATTTACTCATGGTATTATTTCTGTTTATGCATTTATGGCCGGTGGTCTTTGTTGTTCAATTATGTGGCCATGTATTTTTTCTCTTGGTGTTGCCGGTCTTGGAAAATATACAAGCCAGGGATCTGCATTTTTAATTATGATGATCCTGGGCGGTGCCATTATCCCTCCGTTCCAGGGTGCTATTGGAGATATTACCAATGCGAATGGAACGAACAACATGCATAATTCTTACCTCGTGGCTGCAGCATGTTTTGCTTTTCTTGCATTTCTTGCATTGAAATTAAGAAGTGTATTGAAATCGCAGAACCTGGATTTCGATCAACAGATCGGTGGCGGACATTAAAATAATTCCTCAATTTATCGATACGCTATAACTTGCGCTGCGAAAATGTAACGATATAAAATAATAAAATGGCGACATCAACTTCTTCTTCTTTACTCGATCCATTGGTAATAGGAATTGATATTGGCGGAACAGGAACAAAATTCGGTATAGTAGACAGGGATGGAAATGTGCTCTTCTCGAGCGAGATCTCCACTAAAAAGCATAAGGAAGTTGATACATTTATAGATGAACTTTATGATGCATTGGGTGAGTTGATTGATAAAGCAGGCGGATCCGGCAGAATAAAAGGCATTGGACTTGGTGCACCAAACGGTAATTTTTATACCGGCACGATTGAGTATGCACCTAATCTTCCCTGGAAGGGAATTATACCTCTTGCAAAAAAAATTGAGGCTAAATTTAAATTACCCGCTACGCTGACCAACGATGCGAATGCTGCCGCCATAGGCGAAATGATGTACGGTGCTGCAAAAGGAATGAAGGATTTTATCATGATTACGTTAGGTACAGGCGTGGGAAGCGGTATTGTTGCCAATGGTCATTTGATTTATGGTCATGATGGATTTGCTGGTGAGCTCGGCCACACCATCATTATACCCGACGGGCGATTGCATGCGGGTACCGGGAAAAAAGGTTCGCTGGAAAGTTATGCTTCGGCTACAGGTGTACGGTATACAACGATCGAGGTGTTGGAGAAAAGCAAAGAACAAAGTTCATTGCGTTCCATACCAACAGAAGAAATTGATTCAAAGAAAGTATATGAGGCTGCCGTAAAAGGTGATAAACTGGCAAAAGAAGTTTTCGAGTATACAGGAAGAATCCTTGGAATTGCTTTGGCCAATGCTGTAATGTTTTCCAGTCCTGAAGCAATCATATTATTCGGAGGATTAACGAAAGCGGGTGAATATATCTTAAAGCCAACCCGCGAACATATGGAAGCAAATCTTATCCAGGTATTCCAAAACAAGGTGAAGATTTTGATCAGCCATCTTAAAGAATCAGATGCAGCAATCCTTGGTGCAAGTGCATTGGCCTGGGAATAAAAGCAGTTTAATTTATTATAACATGGAACTAACGGATCAGTGTAGTTGTCCCTTTTTTCTCGTGTACATTTCCAATCAGGTCCTGCACTTTCAGCATCCACACGTACGTATCAACCGGTTGATCTTTCCCATTTAATGTGCCATCCCAGCCATCTTCATGTTTTGAGGTGGAGAAGACGAGTTGTCCCCAGCGATTGTAAACAGAAAAATTATAGATCTGTTTTACGCCGATAAGATAAGGTTTTAATAATTCATTCTTACCATCATGGTTAGGTGTAAATGCTGTGGGAACATAAATTGCCGAACCTTTAAATACAACGACCTGTACCGCGTCGGTGGCTATACATCCTTCAGCAGATGTAACCGATAACGTATAAACCTGGTCATTGTCAGTAATTCCCTTTGTTATTAAAGAAGCCTTATTCTCCAATCCTGCATCAGGCGTCCATTTTATAGTGTATGGTTTATTACCTGTTTGAGAAATTACGCCATTCAATTGAAAATATGTGTCCTTAATAATAATCGTGTCACGTCCTGCAAAGGCGGTTATTTTATTTATCAATACACTCTTTGAAACCGGGAGGGATGTGCAGCCATTTGTTGCCTTCGCTGTAAGTATTATATTTTTTATACCTGCAGACGAAAAAGCATGTTTGGTTGTTTGCGTTGACGCCGTTTGTCCATCCGGGAAATACCAACTCCATGAATTGATGGTTGTCTGGTCATCTTTTTGATAACCCTTTAATTCGATGGGTTCATTTATACAGTTGTCGTTAGCTGAGACATCCAGCGCAGGAATCGGCCTGATCGCAAAGTTGCGTGATGCGTCATTTGATATACATCCCATGCTGCTTTGCACTGTTAATTGCAACTGATGATTTCCGGCAGTTAGATTTGATAGTTGCGGTAATTGCGATGAAGAAACAGGTGTTCCGTCCAGTTTCCACTGCCATTTTATAAGAGCGCCGATCTTAACAGTCGACTCATCTGATAGCTTTGGTGCCAATCCTGCACAGGTATCCGAAACACTAAACTTCGACACAGGAATATCACCGACCGTGATAATTCTGGTGACCGTATCGCTGTTACAACCGTCAACGCCCGTAATGGCGAGCCTCGCCGTATAACTTCCTTCTTTCGGATATGTGTGTGGTAAAGGTGTCGACGATGCATATGTTGTGCCGTCCCCCAAGTCCCAATAATAATTTTTTATGGGTGCAAATGACTGCGACTGATCTGTAAATATCACCGGGTTTCCTATACAAGCTGCATTATTTTTGAATGCAGTTTTAAAATCGGGATTAAGCTGTGTGCAGAATCGTTGAAAATTGTAAGCAACTCCCGTAGCAGCACTAAATCCCCAATAGACCATCGGGTCACTATTAAAAATTGTTTTGACAAGATCTGTATTCGTTTCTACCCGTAGCACATTGTCAATGTATGCGGACAATTTTAATTGCGAAGCATTCCACACAATGCGAAGTAAATGCCATTTGCAATCTTCAATGTTATAACCGGTGTCGGTGACAGGTACGGGCGTCGCCAATTCGTGGCCTCCTGCCATAACACCGTTTGACTTTATGGATATATTATCATACCAGGGATCATTGAGATACGGGTTTTGATAAGTATCAATTACAACGCCGACCGACGGTGAGATTCCGGCAAAACCCATTCCTTCACCATATGCGCCGATGCCAGTGCTCAGCGGCTGCAATACAAATACCATCCCATCCGCACCATTCTCATCGCGGCATCCGAGATTAATGTTAAAAGAAAAATCAAATGAATTGGTAAGATCAATTTTTGTACTGTTCCATACACTTCCGTTTTGATATTCTGATTCATTTGTAAGTGTATAACAATTGCATTTATCCTGTACGGCTGTCCCGTTTAATATGTATGCATTTGATTGAGCTGAAATCAATGAAATAAATCCACATATACAAATAAGGGGTAATAATATGTACGGATTTAGTTTCATGCGGGTAGGGACGAGTTGGTAATTTATCTAACAAATTAAATAAAATTATACGATGTAGTAAAGAGTAAATGCCCTACCCCAATAAGGCCTGTTAGCAGATAGAGAATAAAAAGTACGATAGAACTTTTGCGATATCGGGTCAATTTTCAGTGAATTTGATTATTATCAACGCAATACACATATTCACTTATAAAAAAAATACATATTTACTATGATATATACACATATAATATTTATTTTGTATTAAGGGCAAACACTTATATTTCAGTTTTGCGGGAACAAATCCGTTTTGCAAATCAATAGGTGGCAGGCCTGGTCAATATCCAATGAAACAAAGAATATCTATCCTGTATCCTATGCGTAGAGCAGATCTTGCAGCCGTATTGCGAAAAAATACGAATTGGTTTAACTACCTCTCCTTCGCTCCGGTCATTTCATTAAGCCGATTCAACATTGTTCGAAGATTTATCACCTGTACGATTTTTTCAATTCTGGTTGGTGTACACGCCAACGCAGTCACAAAAACATCTGCTGGAAGTGGCAACTGGTCATCGTCAAGCACATGGAGTCCAACCGGTGAACCGGCAGCAGGAGATGTTGTAATTATAGCATCCGGACATACTGTAACCGTTAATACAAATACGAATAGCATTTCAAGCGTTACAGTAAACGGCACACTTACCATCGGCAATAGCAATACCGACCGCACCATCACTGTGTCGGGCAATGTAACCGTCAATACAGGAGGTATTTTAAATACTGCAGGAAATGGCGGAAACAGTTTGTTGATCGGAGGTAATCTCAGCAACAGCGGCACCTTCGATATGAATATTGGCAGTGCTGATGCCCTGGTCACTTTTAACGGCAATGTTTATCAATCAATAAGCGGCGCCGGAAGCACTACGGATTTTTCAGACATAACGATCAGTAATTCGGGTGCGGCAAACAGCAATATTGTTGAAATACTTTCGTCAAACTTTACGGCAGCATCAGGATTTCTCACACTTACCCAGGGAATAATAAAGATGTCAGGCAGTTATTCATTTACCAATACTTTCTTTTCAGGTTCGAATACAACAATTAATTCCGATGAAGGTATTTGGCTGAACAATTCAAATGTAACAGTAACCGGTCAGAACGGAAATATTACGCTGGCAGGTTTGATACGGATTTCTGCCGGCACGTTTAACATTGGTACATCAGCTGATAATTCGCTTCTTTATAGTAACGGAGCCGTTTTTACAATGGAAGGCGGCGCATTGAATGTTGCAGGGCTTTTCCGGTACAGTTCGGCAACTAACGTTATCACCTACACGCAAACTGCCGGTACTGCTACTATCTGCACAGCAGGTAATTCGTCAGGTACTGTCGGCAGTTTCGACATATCAGCAGCTGCTTCCGTATTTACCATGAGCGGCGGCAGTATTGTAATTCAAAAACCGGCTGACACCTATTATGACTACTACAATGCTTCAACAAATACAGTTGTAACCGGTGGTACCGTGCAGTTTGGAAATGCCTCCACAGGCTCGGGCCCGGTATATTGGCTAAACAGTGCCGGAGCGATGTACGACCTGACGATAAACGCAACAAATACTCCTACCGTAAGGCTGAGGTCGAATACAACTGTTCTCGACGATATAACCATTGGAGGTACATTAGATGCCGCTACGTATAATATGGATATCAGTATCGGGCACGACTGGACAAATAACGGAACGTTTTCGCAGGGAACAAAAACAGTAACGTTCAATGGTACCGGTAACCAGCAGATTGGCGGATCAACTGCTACCACCTTTTATAATCTTACAATAAATAAAAGTTCCGGCGGAGTTACACTCAATAAAACTGCAACAATACAAGGCGCTGGTACATTCACATCCGGTATTCTTACTTCTTCGGCAACAAATCTTTTGGTCTTTAATGACAACGCAACGACAAGTGGTGCTAACAATGTAACAGCTTCATATGTGAATGGTCCTGTAAAAAAAATCGGTAACGACGCATTTATTTTCCCGGTGGGTAAATCAAATGTAGGCTATATGTTTTGCGGTATCTCGGCTCCATCAAATGCCACGGACGCTTTCACCGCAGAATATAAAAGAAACAGTGCGACTGCGCTTGGGCCAATTACTGCAACAGGACTTAATCGGGTAAGCGCATGCGAATACTGGCAACTTGATCGCACAACAGGATCATCAACCGTAAATGTTACTTTATCGTGGAGCGGCTTAAGTCCGTGCAATGCGGCAGTCTATGTAAGCAATCTTGCTTCGTTGGTAGTCTCTCATTTCAACGGCACCTCCTGGAATGCTTACGGAAGTAATTCTTATACAGGCAATGGAGCAGCGGGAAGTGTTACGTGGAATAACGTGTCTTCATTCAGTCCGTTTACGTTGGGAAGCACCACTCCTATTTACAACCCGCTTCCTATAAAGTTCAGTGCCGTAAAAGCATACAGTGTATCCAATGGTAACCGGATAGAATGGACCAATCTTACAGAAGAAAACCTGGCGAGGTATGAAGTGGAAAGATCATCGAACGGAACTTCCTTTACTACAATTATTACTTCAGTACCGAAAGCAAACAATGGACAAGAAAACAAATACACTGAAACAGATGAACATGTTCTTACCGGTGTAAATTATTATCGTATCAAGGCCGTAGGATCAGATGGCACTTATGAATATAGTACTATTGTAAGAGTGAATCCATCTGGTGATGAAGCACGTTCATTAGCTGTTTATCCAAACCCGGTATTATCCGGTCAGTTTACATTGGAATTAAATAATTACAAGCGAGGCGACTATTCAATAAAATTAATCAACAGTAATGGGCAGCAAGTGATGTTGAAAACCATTCATTACACAGGAGGGTCTGTTTCGGTAACCTTAGAACGACCTGCCGCGCTACAATCAGGAGTTTACATTTTACAAATTGCAGGAGAAAATGTACGGGAAAACCGGAAGCTTATTATTAAATAGAAGGTTTAACTGACTAAAGCTGATTCTTTACTTTTTTGCCATTCAATTCTTCCGAGGCCGGCATAAACGTGGCGTTCGCTATGATACGATGAGCGGACAAGAGGACCGCTTTCCACATAGTCGAGTCCGAGGTTATAGCCTATTTCACGATATTCAGCAAATTCATCGGGATGTACAAAACGATGAACGGGTAAATGTTTTTTTGTCGGCTGTAAATACTGGCCAATGGTTATAACATCACAACCATTAGTATAAAGGTCAGTCATTGTTTGTACCACTTCTTCTTTTGTTTCGCCAAGACCCAGCATAATACCGCTTTTTGTGCGCATACCGCCTGCTTTCAATGTTTTGATCACCTCCATACTGCGCCAGTACTTTGCCTGTATACGAACCTGTCTTGTTAACCGCTCCACTGTTTCTATATTATGAGAGACCACTTCCGGCGCAGCATCAATTACACGTTGAATATTTTCTCTGTCTCCTTTAAAATCGGGAATCAATGTTTCCAGCGTTGTATCCGGATTTAAAGCTTTTACTGCTTTAATGGTATTGTACCAAATGATTGAACCTCCATCTTTCAATTCATCGCGGTCTACTGAGGTGATAACGGCATGCTTTACTTTCATTAAGTGAATCGCTTCGGCTACACGTTGCGGTTCATCCCAATCAACAGCATCGGGCCTGCCTGTGGCCACGGCACAAAAACCGCAACTGCGTGTGCAGGTATTGCCTAATATCATAAAAGTGGCTGTTCCTGCACCCCAGCACTCACCCATATTCGGGCAATTGCCGCTTTCACAAATCGTATGAAGTTTATGTGTGTCAACAAGGTTGCGGACATGCTTATAACTTTCGCCGATAGGAAGTTTGACGCGCAACCAATCGGGTTTTTTTACACGGGTATTATCAGTATTATTGGAAACAACAGGAAGTTCAACCATAATCTTAAAGTATTCAACACTCTATATTCAACAATCAATGCTCAATAATGTTTTGAAGCCTGAAGAGTGCGACGCAACAGAAGTTGAAAAGTATTCCTGTTGCGTGTTACAATATAATCCCGGCAAAAATACAATGTAAATCGGAAATCACTTTCGCTTTCCAAACTCTAGTGCAACATAACCCTGGAAGAAAAATCGCTTATCACTTTGATGGAGCATTATTGGAACTTCCTGGAAGTAATTTTCGGCACTTACACCCACTTCAAGTGCTGAAACAATCTCGTTGAATCGTCCGTAATCAAAGCGAAGGCCCGCTTTACCATATACGCCGGGTCGAATCTTTAATTCGCCCCAGCCTTTTCCAAGTCCGCCGCCGCCAACAATAGCTCCGTGTTCAAATAATGTACTGTCCTGCTCCCATTTTATCGTTTGCACATTACCAGCCTGGTCCTGCACTTCCAGGTAATAAGGACGTAAAAAACCTACTGAAATGCCGACAGCTCCTACAGCGGAAACAGAAACGCCGTTTTTATTGCCCTTTTCACCCAATATGTATTGCTGACCGATACCCAATTTTAACTGGTAAAAATTATTGACCTTACCATAGATATAAGGATTACCAAAAGTGAAGGTACCCTTAGGTAACTTATCTTCTTTCGGATGCTTTATTTCGGATAACTCAATACTGTATGTAGTTGTCCTCCGCGTCGTTTTCATTCGGCCGATCTCGTACAAAAGGCCGTAACCCATGGTGCGAAGCTGAATGCCAAATATGTTTTGCTTGTGATAATTTAAAATGCCTTCTTCATCCTGGCGGATCATTGTATTGATCTTCTCCCGTTTTTCACGGCGCTTGTCTTGTTTTCCCGATCTCTTGATCGTTGTTGAATCCTGAGCAAATGAAGTAACAGTAATCGTAACTATTGCTGCGAGAAAAAGGAGTTTCTTCACGGGACCTGTATTTGTTTTTAGTAACGTAAATTTAGGGCAAAAATGTATAATGACATCCAGTGTAGAATATAACGGTGATCTCCGTACCACCTGTACTCATTTGAAAAGCGGAAATGACTTTGAGACCGATGCGCCCCTTGATAATAATGGTAAAGGAGAACGATTCTCCCCCACAGACCTGCTCGCAACCTCGCTAGGGACCTGTATGCTGACGGTTATGGGTATTAAGGCACGAACGATGGGATTTGATCTGAATGACATGAAAATCGATGTATTAAAGATTATGAAGTCGGACCCGCGACGTGTGGGCGGAATAAATTTAACATTTCATATTCCCGAGACCCTGACTTCTCTTGAGGAAAAAACAAAAGCAATTCTTATCAATACGGCTGAGACCTGCCCCGTAATAAAAAGCATTCATCCCGATATTGAAGTGAATATCGATTGGGGAAAATGGAGTTGACTTTCAAACTTCACTTTGTAAATCATTTCACGCAATCTCGTTTCTGATACCGTGAACCTGAGGTGCCAAATTGGTAGCGGGATGGAAATCCAGTATTACGTTTTCGTTCACCGAACCGAAGGTGTTTCGTAGATTTTGCCATTGTTTCTAACTTTCCCGTTTTCTCAATAAATAATTGCCCACAGTGCAATCCAGGCATTTTCTTTTATTACAATACTCATTCTTTAACTCTATCAATGACTGCGAATCGTATGCACTTTTGCTCCCAATACCAATACTATTAAATCCTTTTGTTATCACATTGGTTTCGGTTCTCGTTTCTTCCAGCCACTGAAGCGCCTTTAATTTGTATCTAACTTCATTATTATAATTTCCGTAAGCAAACAACACCGGTACGATCGTATTGATAATAATATTATCCTTCATGGATTCTCCGATATTCTTCCTGCGGAACGGTGACAGTTCATCAAAGCGGTAATGATAATGCCAATAATCGTTTGCAGGCAGGTCAAACCATTTCCTGACATCCTTTATTGATTCAGTTTCTTTGATTTTTGAAAACAAATGAGAAGATTCGTGTAGTAATGCGGCCAGTTGCGCCAGGCGAATAGTGGGAAAATTACCGGGCCGCATGCGCAAAAAATGGACAGGCTGATGTATCGGCGACAATGTATACTTTGCCCGTAAAAATTTATATTCCTTTTGTAAAAGTCCTGGATAATCTTCTGTAAAATTCATATCAAGTAAACCAGCCTGGCCAAATAATAACGCCTCAAGCTGGTGAACCTGGTTTTTATGTTTCGCGAGTATCGTGATCGAAATGGATTTAGCTATGGCTTCGAACGCTGAACCATTTACGGGTATACCAAAATTCCTTGCCAGCATCCACCAAAAACTTTCTTCCCAATGATAATTTGATTGGCGAAGAAATTGTTCAACAACAGACGATTTGCGTAATAGCCTTTCCGCAAGCAATCTTTCTTTCCAGCTTTTCCATGCTAATTCGCGAATCGTGTCAATGCTTCTTTCACAAGGAATAAATGAAGCATTATTCATCAATGTATCATACCGATGCAGTAATATTTTCGATACACGATCTTTCAATTCTAGGATCGGTATAGCATGACGAGAATCATTGTTTGTTTCATCATTTTCCCACACCACATGCAACACTACATTTGTATAATTTTTATCGCCATTGTGGTTATGCCTGTTCCAATCAGATGTTTTTATATGCAATTCAATTGAACCTGCCCACGTTGTTTTTGCAATTTTTATTTTGGCATTTGAAAAATCAGGCCCTTGATTATTGTTGATTAAACCGGGAGAAATGATTTGAACACGCTCACCTGATACTGTACTTAATTCGCCGTTATTATAATATTGAAACTGCCATATAAATTGAAGCAATCGTTCTGTCATGGTTAATGTGATGATTTGCTGATTTGAAAATGTGATAATAAAGAAGCATTACTATTTTATTTAATCTAACAGTGATGCTCATACCAGCAAATTAGCAAATTATCACATCAGCACATTCAATTGTTGTACAACTTTTGAAACAGGCAATCCCATCACATTGTAAAAATCTCCAATAACTGATTTAATACCGACGACACCAATCCATTCCTGTATAGCGTATGCACCGGCTTTATCGTAAGGTTTGTATTTGTCTACATAAAATTCTATTTGCTCCAATGACAGATCATGAAACTCAACTTCAGTACTATCGGCGAAGGCGATCTCTTTTTCCTCTTTTAATAATACAACACCGGTGATCACTTTATGTTTTTGCCCGGATAAGGCCAGCAAAATACTTACAGCTTCCTCTCTATGTACCGGCTTCCCGATTATCGATTCACCTAATACAACAATCGTGTCGGCGGCCAGTATAATTGATTTGTTGTGTACATCATTTCTTACTGCTAATGCTTTATTCCTGGCAATGTAGATAGCCACTTCTTCCGGCGTTAATCCAAACGGGTAATGCTCATCCGTACTTTTTACTTTTATTTCGAAAGGAATTTCTGCCCACTCGAGCAATTGTTTACGTCTCGGCGATTGAGAAGCTAAAATTATTTTCTCCATAATCAAAGATAAAAACGGAAAAAGATGATAGATAAAATTCCGGTCAGCATCACCCATTTGGTCATTGAACTAAGCGTGTGAAATTGTTTTGGCGCGGATGCACCGAATAATTTATAAAAAATATAAACGAGTGGTACAATGATGAAAAGTGTACTGTATATATTTGGCCACCACCAACGAAACTGCGATACATATACCTGTGCCACGATTACTAAAGCGGTCAGCACGATAAGCCATAAGGCAACATATACTTTCGCTGCATTCATTCCCCACCTGATCGGCATTGTTCTGCAGCCATACTTTAAATCACCTTCAATATCTTCCATGTCTTTGATCGCCTCACGGATAAGTGATATGATAAATGCAAACGCAGCATACAGCAATCCCAACCGCACTATTTTCTGCGAAGCATTCATTTCATCGGGCGTTACGATGGTATAAAAAATTTTTGTTTCGGATAAGAACAAAACGGAAATTACCCATGCAGTCAATAATGAGATCAAGACGTTTCCGACAAGTAACCGCTGCTTTAATGCAAGCGAATACACAAACAACAGGAATACACAAATCAGGTTCGCAAGCGGTATATACCATAAACTGGTTCGTATGCCAACGTATATACTTAATAAAATACCTGCTCCGCTGATCAGCATATGCCACAGCATGGCCCACCGGCGGGATACGATGGAATCAATAACATTTTTATCCGGCTTGTTTACCTGGTCAATATTGATGTCAAAATAATCGTTGATGATGTATCCCGCAGCAGCGATAAAAACAGACGACAGGATCAGGAACAATAAACTGATTCTTCCAATAGCAGGATCTATATGCAACGGATCGAGTATAGCGCGGATAACGCATTCATAAAACAAAACCTGTGTGAGACCGATAAAAATGAGATTCGGCAGCCGGATCATTTTTATAAAAGCCTTGACTAATCTCATACACGCTATTTAACAGGATTGTATAACTGTAAAATTAATTCAGCGGGAAGTAACCGACGTGTCAAAAATCCATTTGTCCTGCACTTTCAATACTTTCTCAATAATATCCCGTACGCAACCATGCCCACCTTTAAATGTCGAAATGTATTTTGACACCTGCTTTATTTCCTGAACCGCGTCTGCAGGGCAGGTGGATACACCGATTGCGTTCATCAAAGCCAGGTCAGGAAGATCATCTGCCATAAACAAAAGTTCTTCCCAGGTTAGTTTGTGTTCAGCTATATAGTTATTGATAAACGCTTTCTTATCATGCACAGCCATATAAACGTCTCGGACACCCAGTTTATTTAACCTTTCTTCCGCTGGTTTGGAAGTTCCACCCGATATAACCAGGACACGAAAACCATTGCGCAGCGCCATTTGTAATGCGAGGCCGTCCTTTATATTCATCGTTCTTGCCTGCAACCCGTTTTCCAACACGAGCACTGTTCCATCCGTCAACACACCATCCATATCAAAAACAAATGTGGTAATATTTTTAAATAGCTCAAGAACGTTCATTCGATTTTTGATTTTAAGCTTAATGATTTTTAAACCGCCTGTTGATTCATACAATTTTATTCATTGTTTTGATCCGGTACGACTATTTGTATTTCGCCATTTCCTTCTGCAATCAGCGCCTGGCAACTTAAACGGGATGTGCCTGACCGGCGGATTACTTTCTTCCGGACAAAATCTTCCTCTCTCCTGCTTATTCCTTCCATATGCGTCATGCCCTTTTCAACATATACGTGACAGGTAGTACAGGAGCACACACCGCCACATTCATGATTCAGTCCGATTTTATTTGCCAGCAACAATTCAAGTAATGTTTGCCCGTAGCTCACGTTTTCCAATACAACCGGATGTAAATTTTTTTGCTCAAACTTTACATGCACGGTATACATTCCTGGTTTCGTTTATTTGCCTGCAAAAATATCGGAAAATAGGTTAAGTAAAACGTTATTGAACAACATCGCCAACCGCGCAACTCATTTCATCTGTTCAATTGAATCACTTAGAAATGCATATACCTTTTTTAATTCGGGATATTGTTCCAGCAATTGCAAATGTCTTTCGATAGTCATTTTATCATGCCGCATGGCAGGGCCTGTTTGTACCACACGCGGAGAATTCGTTTTAACACGCAACGCTGTTTCCTCGATCAGCGGTAACAACAATTTAAAATCTATTCCTTCTTTGCGGCAATACGTTTCGGCAAGAACATATAAGTAGTTCGTGAAATTATTAACAAACACAGCGGCCACATGAAGCCTGGCGCGTTCGTCATTACCCGGTCGTACAGTCACCTGATCGCCCGATATCGAGTGTGCCAATGCCTGCAATGAACGAATCGTCATGTCGTCACTACCGTCAATGAATATGGGAATATCTGTTACCGGGTCAGTTTCTTTTCGCAACGTTTGTAACGGGTAAAACACGCCGTAGTGGTCCGTTACCGTTTTCAATATTTCCATGGGCACAGAAGCTGCGGTGTGGGCTACGATTTTACCCGGCAGTTTCAAATCAGTAATTACGGTTGCAATGGCGCTATCTGTAACCGCAATCAAATATACTTCTGCATTCCTGTTTATTGCACTTAAATAGTTAGTAGAAATAGTATCCAGTGCATAGGCCAATTCGCTGGCCGCGCCGGAATTTCGGCCAACCACCTGTACAATCTTATGACCCGCTGCTTTGAATTTTCGTCCTATCACAGTAGCCGCATTACCCGTACCAATAATTACAATATCCATACTGCAAACCTAAAGGACTTATTTTTGACAACCGGTAAAAATATGAATCGGATAAGAACATGATAAAAAAAATCAGGCAAAAATTCAATAAGGCGTTTATCGTTATCCAGATTAAAGTGTTATCACTTTTTTCAAAAAGAAAAGCGGCGGAAAGAGCACTGGAAATTTTCAGTATACCCTGGCGAAGAACAAATAAACAACCTTATGGCATATTCCTCGAAGCCGAACAATTGACATTTGATTTCCAGGGAACAACTGTGCGTGGTTTCCGCTGGTCACGCGCCGGTGCAAGAAAAGCGACTATTTTGCATGGGCATGAATCTTCGGTTCTGAATTTTGAAACCTATATACACGGCCTGCTACAAAAAGGATATGAGGTAATAGCAGTGGATGCACCGGCCCATGGTCTAAGTGATGGTAAAAGCATCAATGCGCTTGAGTACAGGGACTTTGTTATTCAGTTGCATGAAAAATACGGGCCGATTCAATCTTATGTGGGGCATTCGTTTGGCGGGTTAACGATTCCATTGGCTATTGAAAAAATTGCGCACGACGAATCATTCCGGCTGGCGCTTATAGCACCAGCGACTGAAACGACAACAACGATTGACGGTTTTTTTAAGATCATACGTTCGAATGACAGGCGAATGAAAGAAGAATTTGAGAAACTGATCATTGAAATCGGCGGAGAACCGTCTGCCTGGTATTCTGTATCGCGTGCAGTGAAAAATATAAAGGCCGGTATACTGTGGGCACATGATGAGGAAGATAGCGTTACGCCACTGGCAGACGCATTAAAAGTAAAAGAGAAAAACTATCCGAACGTAAAATTCGTAATTACAAAGGGCCTGGGCCATACACAGATTTACAGGGACGAAAAAATAATCAAAACTATTGTTGATTTTCTGTAATCCCGGGCTGCAACTATCCCGGGTGAAATATATTTTAATAATATTGCTGTTTATTAATTCAGGCACATCCTGCCAGAAAAAAAACATTATTCAGCAAATGGCTGTACCTAATCCCGCGCAGCAACCTGGCGTTCCTGATGATACAACGCACATTGCCTTCACGTATCTCGCATTGGGCGATTCTTATACTATCGGGCAAGATGTGCCCGCACAGGACAATTATCCCAATCAAACCATAAACCTCCTGAATAAAAATAACCTCGATGGACAAGTGAAAATAATTGCTACGACAGGGTGGACAACTCAAAATCTTAAATCGGCCATTGACAACGAAACTACACTGCTTTCCACCTACGATATTGTGACACTCCTGATCGGGGTTAACAATCAATACCAGGGACAATCTTCAGAAAATTACAAACCGGAATTTGAGGACTTATTGAAAAAAGCGATTGCCTTTGCAGGCAACAACGCCGGGCACGTCATTGTCATTTCTATTCCGGACTGGAGTGTAACTCCTTTTGCGCATGGAAGAGACCGGAATACTATTGCAAAGGAAATAGATGCATTTAATGCTGTGAATAAAGATATATCGGCAAAATACAAAGTCAAATACCTCGATATCACTCCGTGGACAAGAGAAGCGGCTGATGATAAAAATTTGCTGGCTGCAGACGGTCTGCATCCTTCCGGTATAGAATATGCGAGATGGGCGAAGAAGCTGGAAGAAATGATCATCACGATACTAAAATGATCTTTATGATCGCCTCTGAATTTAAAATTTATTGTCCGGCAGCCGGTACATCTTCCAAACGATAATATACATTCAACCCCAATTCTTTCGCGATCCGCACGTCTTCATCAGCTCCTTTGGAAGCTCCCTCAAGACGAAGTACCGCATCGCATTTTAACAGCAACCGATGTGCAACAGGATATTGTATTTCCTTATAAGGCGCATCACCGGGTTTTTTTGAACCGGCTAATTTAAGTAAAGGCAATGCCAGCCACTCACCGATTACCGGTACATGCCCCAACCGGAACAAAGGAAGTGCTACCGACTCTAACCTGTTTAAGTTTTCTTGTATTAATACCGGATCATCGTTTGTGCCGCTGCGGTATGGGCCTGCAATCATTATCAGCATATGTTTAATTCTTTGTGTAAAAGAAATAAATAGCGGACAAGTTTCAATTAAGGTATCTTAAGAAATTATCGCCGGCTCTTACCGGCCCGGATAGCACTTAAGAATTCAGGTGTTATTCCAAGATAAGAGGCAATCTGTTTCAAGGTCACCTGTTTCACTATCTGCGGGTATTTGGTTAAAAAATTATCATAGCGCTCTTCCGCAGAAAGAGAGAGATTTTGTATCACTCTTAATTGTTCCCGTATGTATGCGTTTTGAAAAATGATCCTGAAAAAGCGTTCGAATTTCGGTATCGCGTTATAAAGACTATCAAGATCGTTTTTTTCTAATTGAAAAATAACGCTTGCTTCCACCGCTTCGATATTCAACATAGCCGGCAGTTTGTTAATGAAGCAGTACATATCGGTTATCCACCAGTCCGCAATGGCAAACATTATTGTTGATTCCTTTCCCTCAGTATCGAGATGAAAAGCTCTTAACGTGCCGGTGTTGACAAAATTGATGTATTTGCAAACCTGTCCCTCTTTCAGAATGAATTCTTTTTTTGCGACCTGTTTTTCTTTTAATAATGAAATGAAAAAAGTTATTTCTTCCTTGTTTAAAGAAATATGTTTGGCAATATTAGAAAGGATCAGTTCGTATGACATGACTGCGTTTTACAAAACTCAGCTTTTTTAGTCATACAAAAATAGCTGAATGATATGCCGTGCCCGCTGTTCGTTCGGATGCAAAATAAATGTGGTGATGTTTGTTTAGTCTTTTACATAGACGTTAACTAGCTGCTGAAATTTGCAACTTGCCGGAATAAAAGAAATAACCTGCAGGTGTAAGCGCTGATCAAGCTGGAAAACTGACACCAGTGATGGCAATGATTTTTTTCTACACAAGCAGTCATTTTAGTAAATTATGCCATGATTAGCAGGATCGAGAGTATATTTTATGCTGATGATGATGAGAACGACCACTTCTTTATGAGACACACCATTGAAGAGTTATTTCCGCGTGTAGCCTTTGAAAGTTTTTATTACTGCGAAAAATTGCTGGAGCACCTGAAGGACGGGCGGAATAAGTTACCTGATATTATTTTCCTTGATCAGAACCTGCCTGGTATGACCGGAACAGAGTGCCTCCGGGTAATTAAGACATCGGCAGGCTGGCGGGACATTCCGGTTATTATCTATAGTACAGGCGCAAGCGAAAAAGATCGCAATGAAGCGAAACGCTTCGGCGCCTATAAATATCTTGTCAAACCCAGGACCTACAATGAGATCAAGAGCCTGCTTTACGATGTTATTTTGGAACTTGCAGCTGAACAGCAACCATAACTGGTTCGGTTTTGCGTTACCTCCACGACCCGGAATTATTCGCCAAAAAATACGGTTCACCTATAACCCCGGTTAAGAATAAATTTTAAAATTTTTATAACTATCTTACTTTCAATTATTTATATAGGGTTGTAATGCGCTCCGGGTGCCTTCCCGCGGCTGCTTTCATCGAAAAATTCCGATTCTTGTGTTATACTTGCACTGCCTCCTTTTGTGTTATTATATAATTATGGAGTATAAAATGCGTTTGTGAAGAGGCTAATTTTGAAAGTAAAAAATTGAATGTTTTTCCTAATTGATTGACAATAAATACATTTAAGAATAACGAACGAAAAGACGAGTTTAATTCCGGTAATAACCGGACCAAGGCTGGACTAAAAACCCTTTAAATTCATTATGGCGAAGAACCTATTAATTGTGGAAAGCCCTGCGAAAGCTAAAACTATCGAAAAAATCCTGGGAAAGGATTTTGAAGTAAAAAGCTGCTACGGCCATATCCGTGACCTTGAAAAGGCCGGAATGGGTATTGATATCGAAAAAAATTACAAACCCCGCTATATTGTTCCTGAAGAAAAGACAAAGGTTGTCAATGACTTAAAAGCTTTAGCTAAAAAAAGCGGTGAAGTATGGTTAGCGACGGATGAGGATCGTGAAGGAGAAGCCATCAGCTGGCATTTATGCGAGGTACTGGGTCTTGACCCCAAGGCTACCAAGCGGATCGTTTTCCATGAAATTACAAAGCCGGCGATCAAATCTGCGGTTGATAATCCACGTAAGCTGGATATGAATCTTGTAAATGCGCAGCAGGCAAGGCGGATACTGGATCGTATTGTAGGCTTCGAATTAAGCCCTGTGTTGTGGCGTAAAATGAGCGTACGGAATAACCTGAGTGCGGGACGTGTGCAAAGTGTTGCCGTACGGATAATAGCCGAAAGAGAACGGGAGATTAATGCTTTTACGCCGGTCAGCAATTTTAAAATTGACGCACTGTTTACGGCGAATGACGCTGGCGACAGAGCGATTACCTTTAAAGCAGAGGGTGGCCGCTATTCATCCGATGAGGATGCTGAAAAGTTTCTGAGGAGTTGTATCGGCGCCAATTATAAAGTTGCAGACATACAGGTAAAGCCGGGTAAACGTTCTCCGGCACCGCCTTTTACCACATCAACGCTGCAACAGGAAGCAAGCCGAAAATTGGGCTACGGTGTATCCAGGACAATGTTGCTTGCCCAGCGCTTGTATGAAAACGGGCATATAACGTATATGCGTACAGACAGTGTAAACCTGAGCGATACTGCACTGGGTGATATCACGAACACTGTTAAAACCATGTACGGAGAAGAATACCACCAATTCCGTAAGTACAAGAATAAAAATGAAAGTGCACAGGAAGCTCACGAAGCGATCCGTCCGACGTACATGAATAACACGACAGTGGAAGATGCTGAACTGAAAAAATTATACGACCTGATCTGGAAACGCACTATGGCCAGCCAGATGGCTGACGCCGAACTGGAAAAAACAATTGCCAAAATAAACATCAGTACAAATAATGAAGAGCTGACGGCACAGGGAGAAGTATTAAAGTTTCCCGGGTTTTTAAAAGTGTATCATGAAGACCGGGATGATGAAGACATGAATGAAGATGATACGCAGGAAGGCATGTTGCCACCATTATCCGTTGGTCAGCAATTACCATTGAAAGAGATGAAGGCAACAGAGCGGTTCAGCCGTCCTTTGCCAAGATTTACAGAAGCATCATTGGTAAAAAAATTGGAAGAGCTCGGTATTGGCCGCCCTTCTACTTATGCACCTACCATTTCCACGATTCAGAAAAGAGGATACGTAGAAAAAAGAGACCGGGAAGGTGTGCTGCGTGATTTCCGTGTATTCAAATTGTCGGATAACAACGTTGAAAAAATCACCGAGCAGGAAACTACCGGTGCCGAGAAGTCGAAATTATTCCCGACAGACCTTGGTCTTGTTGTGACTGACTTTTTAAAGCAGTATTTTGATGATATCATGGATTACAGTTTCACGGCAAGAATAGAAGAAGAGTTTGATGAAGTAGCGGAAGGAAAAATGAAGTGGAACAAAATGATTGATGATTTCTACCTACCATTTAAAAAGGATGTTGACAATACAATCGAAAATGCTGAACGTATAAAAGGTGAACGTGAATTGGGCGTTGACGAACAAACCGGGAAACCGATTGTCGCCCGTATGGGAAGATATGGACCGATGGTACAGATTGGCATTGCCGACGATGAGGAAAAACCAAGATTTGCCGCATTAAAGAAAGATCAGAGCATTGAAACAATAACCCTGGAAGAAGCGCTAAAGCTTTTTCAATTGCCAAAAGCATTAGGTGAATACGAGGGCCTGGAAGTATTGGTGAACGTAGGCCGCTTTGGTCCTTATGTAAAATGGGGGGAGCAATTTATTTCAATACCAAAAGGCGAAGAGCCGCTGGATGTGGAACTGGAGAGGGCTGTTGAACTGATTGAGGAAAAGAAAAAAGCAGACGCTCCTGTCGGGTACTATGATGAAAAACCGGTAACGAAAGGTAAAGGACGTTTTGGCCCGTACATCAAATGGAATGATATGTTCATAAACGTGCCGAGACGTTACAATTTTGATGCATTGACACAAGCAGACATTAATGAACTGGTAGAAGCGAAAATCAAAAAAGAAGAGAACCGTTTTATAAAACAATGGCCTGAAGACAAAATCTCCATTGAGAATGCACGCTGGGGTCCCGTTATCAAGTTCAATAAAAAGATCTTAAAGGTTGGCAAGAAAGCCGATGATACAAGATATTCTGCAGATGAACTTGCATCAATTGCACTGGACGATGTGAAGAAAATGATTGAGGCGCAGGTTCCAAATGCATTTATAAAAAAGACAAAGGCTGCTGCAAAGAAAGCGCCGGCTAAAAAGGCGACGAAGAAAAAGAAGGCGACGGATTAAGACTGCAACATACATTCATTATTAAAAAGCAGTGAAAAGAAATTTCTTTTCACCCAGCTCACCTACCTTTATAATCAATTGCGCAATGATATTGCTGTTCACACCCTCTGAACATCTCCGCCCCCTCCTTTCTTAACTTCTAAACTTATTTATAATGAAACGGAGAAATTTTATCCGCAGCTCATCGCTTGTGGCATTCAGTGTTGGCGTTTTTGGAAATATAAAGTGGGATGGAATTAAATATATTGGAAAAGATCCAACAACAACGGACATCCTCGGGCCATTTTATCGCCCGGGAGCGCCGATAGTGGCGGACCTGGTGCGACCCGGCACCAAAGGCCAGATAATGCATTTCGAAGGGACGGTGTTTGAAAAAAATGGAACAACTCCTGTAAACAATGCCCTTGTAGAAATATGGCACTGTAATGAAAATGGTGTATATGATAACACTTCAGATGAATACGTTTATCGCGCAGCATGGAAAACGGGTACAGATGGTAAATATCATTTTAGAACAATCCTTCCGGTTCCTTATAATGCAGGCCCCGACAATATTCGTCCCGCGCATATTCATATGAGAATTTCGGGCACCAGTCAGCAGGACCTTGTCACACAGATTTATTTCAAAGGCGATAAACATCTTAAAGAAGATTCGAGTTCATCTGACGCATTGTCCCAAAACCGGATATTGGATATTACGCAAAATGCAAAGAATGAAAAGGAAGTAAAGTTTGATATCGTATTACAGGATGCATACGTTCCCGACGCTGCGTCATTTAAAAAAATCTGCGGTCTTTATGCGATGAATGATAAATCAATGTGTGATTTTTACAGGAGCGGCGACCAGCTTTTTGTAAAAATAAATGGACAGATCCAGGAAGCAATGGATTACAAAGGAAACAACAATTTTGAAGGAGGGCTTGGCCAGGTAAAAGTGCATTTTGAATTATTAAATGGTGGAGAAGTAAAAGTAACTGCCTCTTACCCGGATGGCTTAAAAACGATTAAAATCGACGGAACCAAACTATTGAAATACCCGGATCAATCGTAACGTGACTTTGTAATAGCCGTTGTAAGCGTCTCTTTATTTTTCATTGACGACATAGGGCCCGCCTGTTTCTCCCCATCCCCACTTTGGCATGGGTTCATTTTCATTTACGGGATTGTTATCAGTATTTGAATTAATGACCGCAATGCGGCTGCCCCATTCAAGATAACCAACGAATGCGGAGCGAAATTCAGGATCATTTGCAAGGCCAAGTTCATCGGCTGTTTCCAACAGCAGTTCCATCCACCTTTTTCTTTTTTCTTCAGAAAGCATTTTCCCCAAATGATGTTTGATCATAATAGCGTGGCTGCCGTTGTCATTCTCAGAATACAACTTTGGCCCTCCAAATACTTCCGCAATGAAATGAGCAACATGGCGGGAATGCTCAGGTGACATGTTTCCAAAAACTTCTTTCAACATGTCATCCTGTAAAACTTTTTCATAAAAACGTTTGGTCAGGCTTTCAAAAACTTCTTTGCCACCGGCCCATTCGTATAGCGTTGGAATATTTTTCATCGTGCAGAATTTGTATCAATAACAATGGAGACGAACGCAGGTTTAAAAAACTTTAATTAGTTAGTAAGAACTTCTCAATCTTGCTTCTTCCAGGTCAAGCTCCCACTCGCGGTCGCGTATAAGCTCTTCGTTATATTCTTTTGTGCGCCGGAAACGCGATAGCTCTTTACGCCGCACATCTACCAGTTCCAGCAACATTTGACGATACCGGGGCAGAAAGGCATCGGTGCTATCGGCAGCTTCTTCATCCGATTCTAATTTCTTTTTTGCCGTTTCTATCATACGGTCGTAACGGTCACGCACACGCTGATACGTATCGTGCGTACGGATTTCGTCCACGTAATTCGTATCCATATAGGCCAATACGGCTTCGGCAAGTTGTATGCGCAACGCCATGCTCTGCAGCTGTTGTGCCTCTTTTTCATTTACTTCAATTTTCAATAACCGGATCAATGGCTTCAGGCTCAATCCCTGCAACACCAATGTAAAAAGTATGACGATAAACGTAATGAACAATATGAGGTTGCGGTCGCGAAACTCATAACCGGGGCCAATCGTTAAGGGAATTGCTAATGCCGAAGCAAGGGATACAACACCGCGCATACCACTCCAGGCCACCAGCAAAACCGATTTCCACCCGGGATTGGGTTCATTCTGTCGTATGCTTTTAAACAAAAAACGTGGTATGTATGCACCGGGAAACACCCAGACGATCCGGATAATTATAGTAAGCAGGCTGATAATAACGCCGTAAAAAATAGCTTCCGTTATTGAATAATTTCCAAGTCCCCTGCTTATCGTTGGCAATTGAAGACCGATAAGAATAAACACAAAGCCATTTAAAAGAAAAATAAGCGTTTGCCATAATGCCACTGAATTTAACCGGGATTCGTAACTGAATATTTCCTGCGAACGATAGCCCAGGAACAAGCCACCACTTACAACCGACAATACGCCTGAGAAATGAAAATGCTCTGCGGTAATATACATTACATAAGGAGTGATTAATGTCAGCGCAGCATCAATAGCGGCCGTGGTAGGGAAGAAACGATGGATAGCATACACAATTAACGCAATTGCAACGCCGATGACTATTCCCATAACGGCCACCATGAAAAACGTTTTGGTTGCATCCCACAAAAAAAACTCGCCGGTCGTTATTGCCATCAACGCAAACCGGAAGACGATCAATGAAGATGCATCGTTCACGAGACTTTCTCCTTCAAGTATTGTCACCACCCGTTTCGGTACTTTTAATCCCTGCAATACGGATGTAGCTGCAACTGCATCCGGCGGTGAAATGATACCGCCTAATAAAAAGCCATAGGCTAATGGAAAATCAGGAATGATGGCGTGAGACAATATCGCCACTAACGTTGATGTAAATATGACAAGTCCGAATGCAAGCAGACCGATAGGACGCCTGGTTTTCCAGAAGTCCGTCCAAACAGTGTTCCATGCAGCAGAATATAGCAGCGGTGGTAAAAAAATAAGAAATACAAGATCAGGATTAAGCCGTACATCGGGTATACCCGGAAAGAGACTGATCAATAAACCGCCAATAACAAGAAAAATGGGATACGATATTTTCAATTTACTGCTGACCATTGTCAGCATCGTAATTGTAAATAAAAGTGCTAATACCAGTAAAAGATTATCCTGTATAAAATTCGCTTTGGTCATCGGTCTTCAAGATAAGTAAATCCGGATAAACGAAAGTGAACCATATAAGGCTACCAGGTCACATAGATTTTCTCATGGGCCTATTTGTTTTCTATTGTCTGCCATGTGATCTAATATTTCAAATTGCGCTGTCAATAATTTCGGTTCTGCGCTACTTCCGGCTTTTCGCACCGATCATTTACATTTGTTAAAAGCTGACCGGCTTATGCAAACCCTCATTCTGCAGAATATTGCCAAACATATTTCACTGACCAAGGAACAGGAAAATTATTTTCTTTCGCTTTTAAAAAATAAAAAGGTCAGGAAAAAACTTTTTCTCTCACAGGAAGGTGATATAAGTAAAGGCCCCTTTTTTGTAACCAAAGGAATTTTGCGCAGTTATACTGTAGATAAAAACGGGTTTGAGCATGTTTTACAATTTGCTCCTCCCGGCTGGTGGATAGCGGATATGTATAGTTTAATCACGCAGCAACCCGGGTCGTTAAGTATTGATGCTGTTGAAGACAGTGACGTGCTATTATTGCCTAAGCAGGAATTGGACAAGCTTTATAATGAGATCCCGGCTTTTGAACGATTTTTTCGCATACTCGCAGAAAATGCATTGGTTACTTTTCAACAGCGATTGATTGACAACCTGAGCCTGACAGCAAAGGAACGGTATGCGAATTTTTGTAAGCGTTATCCATTGTTAATTGAAAGGCTTCCGCAAAAACAGGTCGCCTCTTATATAGGAGTAACACCTGAATTTCTAAGCAAAATGCTGAAATCAAAAAATAAACAAATGAAATAACAAACCGTTACCGGAAACTGTAAAGGAAAAATAGCAAACGAGAAAAGTGACAATCACCATCCGCTGGCCAACACATCTGCCAGGTGCATTGTTTGTAGTTTGTATCCTTTGTTGGTTATATAGCCCTGCAGGTGCATAAGACAAGACATATCTGTTGAAATAAGATATTCAGCACCGGTAGCTAATGCGTTTTCTACTTTTTGTTCACCCATGGCGATTGAAATCGACTCAAATTTTACGGCAAACGTACCGCCGAAACCACAACAGGTTTCTACATCATGCAATTCTGTTAGTTCAAGTCCCTTCACATTCGACAATAATTTGCGCGGCTCTGTTTTTATTTTGCATTCTCTCAATCCCGCACAGGAATCATGATATGTAGCTTTTCCATTCAATACAGCGCCTACATTCTGCACCTGCAATACATGCACCATGAATTCTGAAAACTCATAAATGCGTTTACCGACTTCTTTCACTTCATTGTGCATAGATGAGTTATCAAACAGCTTTGAATAATAGTTACGCACAAAGCCGGCACAACTGGCACTCGGACTTACGATGTATTCATCGCCTTTAAAATCTTTGAGAAATTTTGAACAAACATCTTTTGCTTCACCCCAAAAGCCTGCATTGAATGCAGGTTGACCACAGCAGGTTTGATTTGTATTGTACGAAACGGTACAGCCCGCTTTTTCCAATACTTTAATCATATTAAATGCAGTATCCGGGTAAAGCTGATCGACAAAACACGGTATAAAAATCTGGACGTTCATAAGCCTCAGGGGCAGTTTTTCAATTTTACGATTGATGAGCAAAGAACAGAACGATGAAGAGTGCGACGCAACAGAAGCTTAACCAGGGCCTGATGCCCGCAACATAATCATTGAACCGGCAACTTGAAAGAACTCGCAATAAATATAGGAGTATTCTGAATCTCGACTTTGAGAGAGATTAATTGTTTATCATTTTCAATGCAGTTATAGCTGCTTCTTCTCCTTTATGTCCATGTTTACCTCCTAATCGTTCACGGGCCTGCTCCTCGTTATTCACCGTCAGCACTCCAAAAATAGTTGGCACAGGTAACAACAAATTCAGTTGTACAACACCATCTGTTACCGCTTTACATACATAATCAAAATGCGGGGTATCGCCGCGCACTACACAACCCAACGCAATAAACGCATCCGGTCTTTTCTTTTTACCATGAGTATCCCAATAGCGTTTTATTGCAAATGGTATTTCAAAACAACCCGGTACAGTAAGCGTAATAATCTTTTTTACTTCTTGTTTTTCGAGCACATCGCGGCATCCTTTTTCCAATTCATCAACAATGTCTGCATTCCATTCTGTTTTAACTAAAACAATACAGGCATCCTTTGCGTGAGGGATGCCTGTTGTTAATAATTTGCTGTTTGTTATATCAGCCATAAATAGTTTAGTCTGCTTTGTATACTCCCAACTGTGCAAGATATTTGTCTGCTTCCAATCCTTTTTCAGAGCTGGGATATTTCTCTTTCAATTTTTTAAAAAGGTTGATCGCCTCAGAAGAATTCTTCAATACTTTGTCTGCAAAATAAGCAGCCATAAATAAATACTCAGGCGTATTTACATTATCTTCTTCAAAATAGTCTGCCGCTTTTTTATAATAATCAAATGCCTCATTGTTTTTATTCTGATCGGCATACGCGTCGGCCAACAATTTGTAGGCTCTTGCCTGTACTAATTTTGAACCTGTACTGAACTCTTTCAGGTATTTAATCGCATTTGCGTAATCGCCTAACTTGAGATAGCAATCGCCGGCGTAGAAACGGGCAAGGTTTCCTTTCTCCGTACTTCCATAGCGGCTGATCACTTTCAGGAAACCGGGATTCAGGCCATCGCCGTTCAATGCAAGTTTTGCAGAGTCAAGACGATAATATTCTTCAGCTTTGAAAATATAATCTGCAGCTTTTACTTCCTGCGGCTCTTTGTAAAAATATTTGTAGCCGAGATAACCACCGGCAACTACAATAACCGCTACCGCTACGATGATAAGGATTTTACTGTACTGCGACCAGAAGTCTTTTGCTTTGGCAATCACCACTTCATTATGATCTACCGGCTGCACTTGTGTTTTTTCTGCCATAATTTAATTTTCTATTTTCTATATGGGTTGTAAATTTTAACTGTGCCATAGCAAATCGTTGAAAAAAAATGCAAATGAAATCTATGGCTGATTTCACATTGCAGTCATTAAATTTAATCTACTATAAACGGATAGTTTTGATCAACGTACACATCTTTCAACACTTCGTTGTCATCGGGCCAGGGGCTTTCTTCCGCGAATTTTACAGATCCGGCTACAACGCCGTCTATTCTGTCGTTGATAGCTTTTATTTCTTCTTCTTTTGCAAATTTGTTTGCCAGGATCGTTTTTAATAATAACTGGATGGGATCTTTTTCCTTATACTCGTCTACTTCTTCTTTGGTGCGGTATTTCTGTGGATCACTGATAGAATGTCCTTTGTAACGATAGGTTTTCATTTCAAGCAAAGTCGGACCGCCTTTTTCTCTCGCTCTTTTTACGGCTCTTGACACTGCATCATGCACAGCTTCTGCACTCATGCCATCTACCGCATCGGCAGGCATTTCGTACGCATCGGCGAGTTTGTAAATATCAATGACATTGGATGTACGTTCTACCGATGTACCCATTGCGTAATTGTTGTTTTCGCAAATGAATATAACGGGCAGCTTCCAAAGCATTGCCAGGTTAAACGTTTCGTGAAGAATACCCTGGCGGGCGGCGCCATCGCCAAAAAAACAAAGCGAAACACTATCTGTGCCTTTGTATTGTTCTGCAAAGGCTAATCCGGCACCTGTACCAATCTGCGCACCCACAATGCCATGACCGCCATAGAAGTTCACATCTTTGCCGAAAAAGTGCATGCTTCCACCCTTTCCTTTTGCACAACCGGTGGCCTTGCCATAAAGCTCCGCCATACAACTGTTGAGGTCCACACCTTTTGCAATAGCGAGACCATGATCACGATAACCGGTAACAAAAGAATCTTCGGGTTTTGTAGCAGTCATACAGCCCGCGGCAATAGCCTCCTGGCCTATATAAGCATGGAAAAATCCGCGGATTTTTCCCTCCATTTTATATTTTTCTTCGGCCATCAACTCGAACTGGCGGATCAATTGCATCAGTTCGTACCAGTATAAATATGTTTCTTTAGAAAATTTGGCAGCCACAGGCTTTATTTTGAGCCGCAAAAATAAGGGAATCAGCGGAATTTGGAGGTATGGATTTGCCTGGTAAGTGAGATGGGGACCGGCAGACTTAGCAGGCAAATCAGGGGCCGGACGTATATTGCACAACTGATGCTTTCCGTTGTTTCCATATCACTTACCCAATTCAAGAATTACCAGCACCAAAACTTCGATTTTTCGGAGCGGATCGTTGGTATTTGCGGCAAAAATGGAGTGGGTAAAACAAACCTGCTGGATGCACTGCATTACCTGTGCTTTACCCGCAGTTATTTTACACGCTCCGATGCTATGGTTGTAAAACATGACCAGGAAGGCTTCCGGATCGACGGCACATTTATCGTAAATGATAAAAAGGAAAAAGCTACCTGCATCCTTCGCGAAACCGGCAAGAAAGAGTTTTCCATCAATGGCGAACTGTACGATAAATTTTCAAAACATATCGGCCGCTACCCCTGCGTTATTATTGCCCCTGACGATATACAAATCATCACAGACGGCAGTGAAGAAAGAAGAAAGTTTATTGATACGTTGCTTTCACAAATTGATCCTGAATATTTGCAAAACCTGATCATCTACACCAAAGTTCTTCAGCAACGAAATTCACTACTGAAATCATTTGCCGAAACAGGTAATAAAGACCTTGGATTGCTCGATATCATTGATTCGCAATTAATAAAACCGGGAGAAATTATTTTTGATAAACGAAAAGAATTTCTCGTTTCTTTTTTACCGATAGCAAAACAATTGTATAGCAACATCGCGCGGCGACAGGAAAATGTAAATCTATTTTACGACAGCGAGTTGCTGAATGCCTCATTTGCTGAACTCATACGGGTCAACCGCACAAAAGATTGTATGGTTCAGCGAACAACTTCAGGCATTCACCGGGATGATCTTGAATTCAACCTTGAAGAAGAATCGTTTAAAAACATAGCGTCACAGGGACAACGTAAAAGTCTTTTGTTCGCATTAAAGCTTGCAGAAATGCAGGTTCTGAAAAAAGAAAAAGGCTTTGCTCCTCTGCTGTTGTTAGATGATGTGTTTGAAAAACTGGATGAAGACCGCATCAGCAATCTTCTGGAAAAAGTGTGTATTGAAAATGATGGACCGGTGTTTATTACGGATACAAATGATCAGCGTTTAAAAGAACACCTGGAGAAGATTGAGGTGAAGTGGCAGTTGATTGAGTTGTGAAGAAAGTTTAACGTTTAAGGTTTAATAGTTTAAAGTTCTTGCACATCACCAGACTTTACAGTTTTGAAAAGATCAATAAAATAAAACAACTGATATTGTAAATCAATTTAGCCCAACATTAAACCTCAAACTTTAAACCATTAATCTCTTTACCTTCGCCACATGGGCCAGTTTTCAATGCGTGATGCCATACAGGAATTTCTGAATAAAAGCCGGATTAAAGGCGATATACAGGCATTGCAGATTGAAGATGTGTGGGCGGAGATTATGGGTAAAACAGTTGCACGCTACACCGATAAACTTCAGATTATAGGTGATCGCCTGATCATCACGACAAATGTTGCTCCTTTACGCAATGAACTTCTTTACCAGAAAGAAAAAATAAAGCTTCGTGTTAACGAAGCTCTTGGAAAAAATATTATTAAGGAAATAGTTGTTCAGTAAATCAATCAGCCAATCCTTATGCATCAAATATTTCAAGCCTGTTGTGCACGGCTTCTGAAAGAATATCTTCGCTGGATATAACACCTACAAAATTAAAATCCTCAAATACCGGAACAAACCGGGTTTGATGACGCTGCATTAATTGCATACATTCTTCTATCGTATCATAAGATGCTGCATGAGGCAGACGGTTATTCATGACGTCCACTACTTTGATTTTATTCAATGGCTTGTTGCTAAGCATCAGCTTTGTCGCAATATCATGTTCGCTTAAAAGACCGGCAAAATTTTCATTGTCATCAATGACGACTACATAGTCGATGTTCTGACAACTCATTTTGTGTAAAGCGTCACTGACAAGCGATGAACAAGACACATGATTAAAATGTGATTGCTTACGGGAT
>Ga0207683_10000733_pt1 | contig 29828 bp, 26 predicted proteins | sample KBSM73metaG_FD_184333 | JGI IMG/M metagenome (GOLD analysis project Ga0207683, IMG submission 184333) | Miscanthus rhizosphere microbial communities from Kellogg Biological Station, Michigan, USA - KBS M7-3 metaG (SPAdes) (version 2) | ecosystem: Host-associated > Plants > Roots > Rhizosphere >... | reverse complement strand
CTCGACCGGCGGATAGACGCGGGTCACGCCCTCGACGCGAAGGTGCTCGGTCATGTGGCGGCGCCGAGGCCTCTCAAGACTTCGGCTTACCCTTCAGGATTGCCGGCAGATAGCTGTCGTCGACGATCTTCGACCATTCGAACGGGCCGGGCTCGACCGCCTTCACCAGCTGAAGACCTTTCAGCATCGTCGCCATGCCTTCGTAGTCGAAATCGCCCGGGCTCCAGTACACGCCGCCGCCGGCCGCCACGTCCGCGATCGCGGCCTTCGCCTCGGCTTCGGTGATCTTGTACTCCTTCGCCATGATCTTTGCGGATTCGTCCGGGTTCGACTTGATGAACTCGACGCCTTTCCGCCGCGCCTCGATGATCCCGCGGATCACGTCGGGATGCTTCTTCAGGTATTCGGTCTTCACCACGCCGACGGTCTGCACCACGCGCGGCGCCCATTCGGTCGAGTTGAACACCAGGCGGAAATTGTTCTTCTCGCGCGCCCACACCGGCTGCGTCACGTACGTCATGTCGACCGCGCCTTCGCGCAGCGCGGTAAGACCCGAGCCGACGCCGCCGATCGATTTGCGCTCGACCTTGGCGGTGAGGCCGTTGGCGTCCAGCATCATCGAGGTGATCATGTCGGTGACCGACTTCGGGCTCGAATAGCCGAGCTTCCTGCCGGCGAGATCCTGCACGGTCTTGATGCGCGTATCGTCCTTGCGGGTGATCCACACCTGATCCGAAACGCTCGCGACGCCGGCGTGCACGATTGTGAGCTCGAGCCCCTGCTGCGCGGCCGCGATCACGGCGGGCAGCGCGACCTCGCCGTAGGGGAGCTCCGAGGCGAGCACGTTGCGCACCGTGGTGCCGCCGCCCGCCGAGGTGAGGAAGCCGGTGACGTCAAGGCCCGCTTCCCTGAAGAAGCCCTTCTCCTTCGCGACCGCATGCGGCACGCCGTACATGCCGGTGCCGAAATGCGTGACGTTGAGCTCGACCGCCCCGGCAGACAGCGTCTGCAGCGCGAGCGCTGTCGCAGCGGCGATGGCAATACGCATGGTTCCCTCCGTGTTGACCGCACTATTCGGCTTTGCGCCAATGTTAGTCGAGAGGGATGGGCGGCGCCAGCGCGCGGGACGCCCCGCCCTGGCCTCTCCTCGGCCCGGCGCGAGCGCCTGGAACTTCGGCGGCCGCAACAGGTCACCGTTTGTTAGGTGTTTCCGCCCACATTGCGGGGTATTCGGGCCGCATTGGCGACGTTGCGGGTCCGCCACGCATGTCATGGGCGCTCCATGCAGAACTCTGCCGACGCACACCCGTCCGCTCACGACGACGCCGAAATGTTCGCGCTCGCGCCGGTGTCGCTCTGGCTCGAGGACTACAGCGGCCTCAGGCAGCTGTTCGGGACGTGGCACCGCGCCGGCGTCACTGACCTGCGCGCCTATCTGCTCGACGATCCGCGGCGCGTGAAGGAATGCTCCGCCCTGATCAAGGTCCTCAAGGTGAACCGCGCGACCCTCGCGCTGTTCGAGGCGCCGACCGTCGAGCACCTCGTCGCCAGCCTCGACCGCGTGTTCCGCGGCGACATGCTCAAGGCCCACATCGATGAGCTGGTGCAGCTCTGGGATGGCAAGACCGGCTTCTCCAGCCACACCGTCAACTACTCGCTGACCGGGCGGCGGATCGACATCCAGCTCAAGGGCGCGATCCTGCCCGGTCACGAAGAGACCTGGGATCGCGTTCTGATCGCGATCGAGGACGTGACCGAACGCGAAACCGCGCGGCGCCAACACGCTGCGAGCGAGATTTACGCACGCGGGCTGTTCGAGCACTCACCGGTGTCGCTGTGGGTTGAAGACTTCTCCGCGATCAAGCGGCTGCTCGACGAGATGCGCGACCGCGGCATCGTCGACTTCCGCGTGTTCACCGACGTGCATCCGGAATTCGTCTCGCGCTGCATGAACGAGATCCGCGTGATCGACGTCAACCGCCACACGCTCGACCTGTTCGGCGCGCCCGACAAGGGCACCCTGCTCGGCCGGCTGTCGGACATCTTCCGCGACGACATGCAGCAGCATTTCCGCGAGCAGCTGATCGACCTGTGGGACGGCAAGCTGTTCCAACAGCGCGAGGTGATGAACTACACGCTCGACGGGACCGAGCTGCATCTGCATCTGCAGTTCTCGGTACTGCCGGGGCGCGAGCGCGACTGGTCGCTGGTGCAGGTCGCGCTGACCGACATCACGGCGCGCAAGAAGGCGGAAGCGTATCTGGAATATCTCGGCAAGCACGACGTGCTGACCAAGCTCTACAATCGCTCGTTCTATGCCGACGAGCTGGCGCGGCTCGAACGCAAAGGCCCGCAACCGGTCACGATCATCATCGCGGATTTGAACGGGCTGAAGATCGCCAACGACCAGTTCGGCCATTCGGTCGGCGACGCGCTGCTGCGCCGCGCCGGCGAGGTGCTCAACGCACTGGTCGAGAAGCCGCATTACGCCGCGCGCATCGGCGGCGACGAATTCGCCGTGCTGCTGCCGGGCATGGATGCGAACGCCGGCCTGGCGATGATGGACGCGATCGCGCGGCTCGCCGAGGTCAACAACCAGTTCTATCCGGGTTCGGCGCTCAGCTTCTCGATGGGCGCGGCGACCAGCCAGCCGGGCGAGCGGCTGGAAGCGGTGGTCAAGCGCGCGGATCTCGCGATGTTCGAGCAGAAGCGCGCGCACTACGCGCGCGACATGGACGAGTTGCTGCGCGCGACGTCGGCCGCTTGAATCGACCGGCCGGTCGATCGGACCGTAGCGCCGTTACGGCTGCCCGCCGATTTTTTCATTGTCTGCGCGCCGGACCGCGCGCAAGTTGACTCATATTGTCCGTGAGTCGCTGACAAGCCGTAGTCCGTTCATCGCCTAGTGTGGCGGTTCAGAAGTCCGCATCACCATTGCCGCGAGTCCGTCATGCGGACTTCTGAACCAAAGCCACACTAGGTCAATAAGTTGCTAGTGTCTTTCGATTCCGAAGTTCGCAACTGAGGGTGCCGCAAAATGGTGCGAACTTCGGAATCGGGACACTAGCCTTCAGGGCGCTGAAGGTTGGCAGCCAGCCCAATAGCCAGCTCAGGAGGCGTGATGGCAACCGGTCCATCCACGGCGCAGACGCCCTATCTCGTGCCGACGCGAAGCGGCGTCAGTTTTACCTCGATCATCAGCGCCGGCGACGGGCTTCCCGGCTCGACCTGGAAGCTGGTCGGCCTGCCCGACGGGATGGGCGCATTCGACAACGGCGACGGCACCATCACGGTCCTGCTGAACCACGAACTCTCCGGCGGCGCCGGTATCGTGCGGGCGCACGGCTCGGCCGGCGCGTTCGTCGACCGGCTGGTGATCGACATCAACTCGCTAACGGTCCTCTCCGCAGGCGAACTGGTCAGCAGCGGCGCCAACATATTCACCACGGATCTGGCGACCGGCACGGTCTATTCCGCCGGCACCACTGCATTCAATCACATCTGCTCGGCCGACCTCGCCGCTCCTTCGGCATTTTTCGATTCCGGCAGCGGACTCGGCACGGCCAGCCGCATCTACCTGACCGGTGAAGAGGCCGGCAGCGAAGGACGCGGCTTCGCCTTCGTCGCAACCGGCGCCGATGCCGGCAAGGCGTTCGAACTGCCGCGGCTCGGCAACATGTCGTTCGAAAACATCCTCGCCAATCCCGGCTCCGGTGCGAAGACCGTCGTCATGATGATGGACGACTCAAGCCCGCGCGGCCAAGTTTACGCCTATATCGGCGACAAGCAGTCGACCGGATCGGACATCCAGAAAGCCGGACTGACCAACGGCGCTTTCTACGGAATCAAGGTTGCGGGACTTGTCGACGAGACCATCGGCACGGTGGTCCCGGCAGGCGGGCTCGCATTCACGCTGGACGAAATAGGCCCGGGCGGAAACGTCGCCGCGATGACCGGCGCGCAGATCCAGACCGAAAGCGAGGCGGAGAACGTCAGCGAATTCCTGCGCCCGGAAGACGGCGCGTGGGACCCGACCAACCCGAACCGGTTCTACTTCGTCACCACCGACGCGTTCGCCTCGCCCTCGCGGCTCTGGGCTCTCGATTTTGCCGACGCGAAAAATCCTCTGCTCGGCGGTACGATCAAGCTGCTGCTCGATGGCAGCGAAGGCCAGGTGATGATGGACAACATCGCCGTCGGCATCGACGGGCATGTCATCATCCAGGAAGACCCCGGCGGCAACGCCCGCCTCGCCAGGGTGTGGGATTACAGCCCCGTCACCGATGCGCTCACCCAGCTGGCCGAGCACGATCCCTTCCGATTTTCCGGAAGCACGCCGCCGTTCACACAGAATGAAGAATCATCCGGCGTGCTCGACGTCACCTCGCTGTTCAACCTTCCCGGCAAGTTCGTCTACCTGCTCGACACCCAGGCGCACTATGCGTTCGGAAGCTCCGAGATCGTCGAGGGCGGTCAGCTGCAATTGATGGTCGTCGACCGGACGATCAACGGCACGGGCGGGAACGATACGTTCAACGGCACCGCGGAAGCCGAGTCCTACAACGGGGACGCCGGCAACGACACCGTCAACGGCGGCTTCGGCAGCGATCTGCTCAACGGCGGCGCGGGCGACGACACGGCGGTGTTCAATCACGATCTCACGCAGACGACGATCGGATTCGCCAACGGCATCGTCCTCACCGGCCCGAACGGCCACGATGTGCTGCTCAATTTCGAGCACTACCGGTTCACCGACGGGACGGTCGACGCCAACGACGGCAGCGCGCTGGTGGACGATCTCTACTATGTCATCCGCTATCCAGACATCTGGAACGCGCACGTCGACCCGGACGGGCATTTCGCCGCGTTCGGCTGGAAAGAGGGCCGCAACCCGAACGCCTTCTTCGACACCAAGGGTTATCTGACGGCCAATCCCGATGTCGCGAACGCGGGGGTAAACGCGCTGCAGCACTATCACGACTTCGGCTGGAAAGAAGGCCGCGATCCGTCGCCGAACTTCGACACCGACAAATATCTTGCGGCGTATCCTGACGTCGCGGCGGCGAAGGTCGATCCACTGGAGCACTATCTCGGTTTCGGTCTCAATGAAGGCCGGTTCTCGTTCGGCGACGGTCTGTTCAACTGAAACAGACGACGCTCGCTCACACGAACTGGACCGAGATACTCCCAAGCTCCCCGAAATCGGCGCGGATGGTGTCGCCCTTCTGCGCCCATACCACGCGGGTGAACGAGCCGGCCAGCACCAGGTGGCCGGCTTCGAGCGGCGTGCCGAGGCTGCCGAGCTTGTTCGCGAGCCACGCGACGCCCATCGCCGGATGTCCGAGCACGCCGGCAGCGACCCCGGTCTCCTCGATCTCGGAGTTGCGCATCATCAGTCCGCCGACCCAGCGCAGGTCGATATCCATCGGGCCGACCGGACGGCCGCCGACCACGATGCCGGCCGCAGCGCCATTGTCCGAAATCGTGTCGAATATCTTGCGCGGATTGACCATGCGCGCATCGACGATCTCGATCGACGGCACGACATATTCGGTCGCGCGCAGCACGTCGGTCAGCCCAACGCCCGGACCCTTCAGCGGCTTGCCGAGCACGAAGGCGAGCTCGATCTCGACGCGCGGCGCGCAGTAATTCTCGTGCGGCACCTTGGCGCCGTCCGCCACGATCATCGACTCGAACAGGTAACCGTAGTCCGGCTCGTCGATCTGCGAGGAGGCCTGCATCGCCTTCGAGGTGAGCCCGACCTTGTGGCCGATCAGCTTCTCGCCCGCCGCCATGCGGCGCCTGGCGCATTCGGTCGAGATCGCGTAGGCGTCCTCGAAACCGATGCCGGGGAACGTGACGGAGAGCTGCGTCGCCTGTTTGCGCGTCTTCGCGGCGTTCATCAGGATGTCGGCGGCTTGTCTGCGATCGGCGTCGGAAAGCATGTGTCGTCCTCTTGTGTGACTTGTTCTATTCCGCCGCGGCGGGCGTCGCCACCGGCTCGTCCTGCACCAGATGCGCGATCGAGTTGGCGTAGTAGCGCAGCAAAATCTCCTCGTCCGGGTTGGCGCGATACAGCCCGTCCTGCTCCAGCACGAAATGGCGCAGCAGCAGCATGCGCAGGCCGACCTCGACCGCGTAGTCCTGATCGGCGCGCGGGATATGGATGTGCGCGCCGCATGCGGTCAACCGCGCCATTAGCTCGGCGATTTCGCTCTTCAGCTCCAGCGCGGAAAGCGCGCGAGACGCGCCGAGCACGACGGTCGCAACCAGCGATACGGGCAGCGCCGGCACGACGTCGCCGACTTTCTGCATCAGCGTCTCGCCGAGCCGCTCGATCTCGGCGAAGCGCCGACCCTCGTCGAGCATGCGGAAGTCGATGCCGCGCGCGGTGACGTATTGGCGCAGCGAGATCGGCTTGCCGAAGCTCACGCAGGCATAGCCGTAGCGATAGAGCTTGCCGCGCAGGCGCAGCGCCACGTTATGCGCGAGATAGCCGATCAGCACCTTCGGGGAAAACTTGAAGCGCGGCTTCTCGCCGTCCAGGGTCGCTAGTGTGGCGACCTGCACGCGGTCCTCGATCACGCGGTCGTAGTTGATGCCCACGGGCACGAACACCGCGTCGCGCGGCCCCTTCGGGTCGAAACTCGACACCATGTAGCTCAGCAGGCCGAGCTTGGGCGGGCGCAGCCTGCCGTCGCGCGTCAGCCCGCCTTCGGGAAACATCGCCTGTGTCAGACCCCCGGCGATTGCGAGATGAACATAGCGCGACAGCACCTTGCGATAGAGCGGCTCGCGCGAGTCGCGGCGAACGAAATAGGCGCCCATCGAGCGGATCAGGTTCTGCAGCAGCCACACGCGCGCCCATTCGCCGACCGCGTAGCTCAGCGCCGAGGAGGACGACGCCATGTAGGTGACCAGCACATAGTCCATGTTGGAGCGGTGGTTGATGACGAAGATCACCGCGGAGTCGGGATCGGCCGACGCCATCGCCTGCTCGTCGAGATAGCCGAGGCGCACGCGGTAGAGAAACGTCGAGACAAAGCGCGCGAGCCGCGTGCCGATGCCGAAATACGCATAGGCCGAGAACGACGGCACGATCTCCTGCGCGTAGCGGCGCGCGCGCTGCTGCGCCGCCTCGCGCGGCACCTTGTTCTCGACCGCATAGGCCTCGACCGCGCGCAGCACTTCGGGGTCGAAGATGAGCTGATCGATCAGCGCCTGGCGCTTGGCGAGCTTGAACGGCTGAATGCGCAGCTTCAGCCGCGCGTTCAGGTCCTCGATGGTGCGGTTGAAACGGCGGCGCATGACCGCGCGCAACAACGGGATCAGAACGTGGTCAAGCACCGCCCAGAGCGCGAGCGCGCCGACGATCAGCATCAGCCAGAGCGGCGCCGCGACCGGCGAGGTCAAAGGCGTTCTCCCCCATGTAGGACGGGCACGTCGCTAGCTTGTGCCCGGACGGCGCGGAGCGCCGATCCGGGTGCTCCTTTGCCCGCCCTACGGGCTCCGCGGCGTCTTCGCCGTCTCCTGACGCGGGTGCACGTAGCCCTTGAAGATGTCGAAGCCCTTCCATGCCGGCTCGACCGGGTCGCAGCCCGGCTGCGGCACGTAGACCGACGGCTCGGCGAGTTGCATCTTCGGAATGTAGCGCGGGCAGTTCGGAAAGATCGCGCGGGCCTTTACGCGCACGATCAGTTGCGCGCCGACCGTTTCGCCAAGCAGCGGATCGTCGCGCGACACCGTCGCGCTGCCGTTCACGCGCAGGCGGCGCGGCCGCTCGTGCAGGTCGATGAACAGCAGGCCGACGTTGGGATTGACCAGCAGGTTGCCGAGGCTCTTGAACATGCCGTTGCCGTCGTAATCCGGGAACGCGATTTCGCCGTCAGCGGTGACGCGCACGAAGCCCGGCGGGCCGCCCTTGAACGAGCAGTCCGGCCGGCCCTCGGCGTCGGCGGTCGACAGGAAGAAGTAGATCGCGCTCTCGATGAAGGCCTTGTCGTCGGCGGTGAAGGCCGTGCGTGTCAGCTTTTCTTCGAGGCGATCGGAGATGCGGCGGCTGTCGAACTGATCCTGCAGGCGGCGATTTCCGTCGTGGTACATGATCGTCATGGCGGCCCCTGGGTTTAAGCCCTCAGACGCCCAGTTTCCAACTAAGCGGTCTCCTCCGCAATGCGCTTGCGCCCGCTCATGTAGGCGCGGCCGTCATTGACCGCATCGACCGCGATCAGTCTGCCGCCCTTGCGGTACTCGACCGAAAAGCGCGCAGCCGAAACATCGCCGACGGTCTGCGCATCGTCGTAGCCGTCGCTCAGGCCCGCCATCTGCAGCTTGAGCTCATACTGGTCCGACCAGAACCACGGCACCGGATCGTAATGCTGCGGCTTGCCCAGCATTTCGCTGGCCACCGCCTTGGCCTGGTCGATCGCGTTCTGCACGCATTCGAGCCGCAGCGCGCGGCCGTAGCGCCGGCTGGGAAAACGGGTGCAGTCGCCCGCCGCATAGATCGCCGGATCGGCGGTGCGGCCGTGCTCGTCGACCACCACGCCGTCCTGGCACGGCAGCCCGGCGGCGGCGGCGAGATCGTCGTTCGGCCTGGCGCCGACCGCGAGCAGCACCAGATCGGCCGGCAATGCTGCGCCGTCGGCGAGCTTCACCTGCGCGACCTTGCCGTCGCCCTCGATCGTGGCGAGGCGCGCGCCGACGCGGACGTCGACGCCGCGGTTGCGATGAAAGTCCTGCATGAAGTTGGAGATCACCGGCGAGGTGACGCGCTTCATCACGCGGTCCTCGGCTTCCAGGACGGCGACCTCGCGCCCCTCCCCGCGTGCGACCGCGGCGACCTCGAGCCCGATATAGCCGCCGCCGACGATCACCACGCGCCTGGCGGCATCGAGCGGGCCGCGCAGGCGGCGCACGTCGTCGATCTTGCGCAGCGAGAACACGCCTTCCAGATTGGCGCCCGGCACCGGCAGATCGCGCGCGCGCGTGCCGGTCGCGAGAAACAGCATGCCGTAATCGGCGCTGCCGTCCCTGAAATCGACGCGCCGGTTCGCGCGGTCGATCTTCGCGACCGGCGTGCCGTAGTTCACCGTCACGCCCTGATCGGTCCAGAACTTCTCCGGGCGAAAGTAAAGCGTCTCGGCCGGCGGGCGCTCGGTGAGAAACTTCTTCGACAGCGGAGGACGCTGATACGGCGCGTAGGGCTCGTCGCCGATCATGCGGATCGCGTCCTTGTAGCCGCCCTGGCGCAGGCTTTGGACGAGCTGCGCCGCCGCCTGCCCGGCTCCGACAATCACAACACTCATGCGGCCGCCCTGGTCTTGATACTGATCTCGCTGTGCAAGGTTCGGTGCACCGGGCACTTGTCGGCGATTTCGAACAGCCTGGCGCGCTGCTCGGCGGACAGCTCGCCTTCGAGCCTGATCTCGCGGTCGATGCGGTCGATCTTGCCTTCCTTCGTCTCGCATTCCTCGCAGTCGACCGCATGGATCTTGTCGTGCTTCAGCAGCACCGACACGCGTTCGAGCGGAATCTTCTTCAGGTCGGCGTAAAGCCGGATCGTCATCGACGTGCAGGCGCCGAGCCCGGCGAGGAGGTATTCGTACGGGCTCGGCCCGCTGCCGTTGCCGCCGACCGAGACCGGCTCGTCGGCGAGATAGCGGTGCTTGCCGACGACCACCGACTGCTCGAACTTGCCGTTGCGCGTCTCGCCGACCAGCACTCCGTCGATCGGCATCTCGTCCGGCTCCGGCACCATGTCGAGATAGCGCTCCGACCACGCGGCGATCACCTCGGCGACATAGACGGCGTCGCTCCGCTTGCTGAGCAGATGATCCGCGCCGCTGAGCGAGACGAAACTCTTCGGGTGCTTCGCGGCGGTGAAGATCGCGCTTGCGTGCTCGATGCCGACCAGATCGTCGGTCGGCGAATGCAGCACCAGCAGCGCCTTGCGCAGATTGGCGAGGCACTGCTCGAGCTTCTGCCTGGAGACGTCGTCGAGGAATTCCCTGCGGATGCGGAATGGCCGCCCGGCAAGCGCGACTTCCACCTCGCCCTTCTCGTGGATCTCGGCGATGCGCTCCTTGAACAGGCCGGTCACATGGTTCGGATCGGCGCAAGCCGCAATGGTGGCGACCGCGCGCGCTTCCGGCACCTGGCTGGCAGCCGCAAGCATGGCGGCGCCGCCAAGACTGTGACCGATCAGGATCGCCGGCGCCCGATGCATCTTGCGCAGGTGGTTCGCGGCCGCGACCAGATCGGCGACGTTGGACGAAAAATTCGTGTTGGCGAATTCGCCCTCGCTCGCGCCGAGCCCGGTGAAATCGAAACGCAAGACCGCGATGCCGCGCGCCGTCAGCCCTTCGGCGATGCGCTTGGCCGCCAGATTGTCCTTGCCGCAGGTGAAACAGTGCGCGAACAGCGCGAACGCGACCGGCTGGCCGGTCGGACGATCGAGCAGCGCGGAGAGCTTCTCGCCTCCCGCGTTCGGGAAGTCGAAGCGTTCAGACGGCATGGCGCCCTCCTATTGCTTTGCCTTGTCTTTGTCCTTGTCCGGCTCCGCGGCCGGCGCCGGTTCAGCCGGCGCGGGCTCCGGCGCCGCCGGCGCCGCGATATCCGGATGAGCCTTGCGATACTGCCGGATCACGGCGCCGATCACGTTGGAATAGTCGTCGGTCCAGATGCGCTGGCCGGCCGGCGGCTCGATTGCGCTCCAGTCGGCGTCCTCGCGCAGCGTGGCGAAATCGGCATCCTCGCGCGCGCTGATGACCACGGTCGAGGTGAAGACATAGTCGGAGTCGTCCTCGCCGTCGCGTGCGGCGCGGTTGTTGACGCGACTGACGAGGCCGTTGGCATGCGCGATGCCGGCCACCACCGACGACAGCTCCATGTGGCGGTTCGAGACATGCATGATCACGATGCCGTGCGGCGCGAGCCTCGACAGATAGGTCGCCATCGCCTCGCGCGTCATCAGGTGGATCGGGATCGCATCGGATGAAAACGCATCGAGCACGATCAGGTCGTACTGGTCCTTGCTTTCGGCCAGCGTGAGGCGCGCGTCGCCGAGCACGATCGGCGCCTTCGGCGCGCATTCGGTGAGATAGCGGAAATAGTTCGGATCGCGCGCCATTTTCTGCACGGTCGCGTCGATCTCGTAGAAGGTGAAGTTGTCCCCCGGCTCCGCGAAACACGCGAACGTGCCGGTGCCGAGCCCGACCACCGCGACCTTGATCGGGCCGTCGACGCGCGCGCGCGTCGCCTTGACGGTGACGCCCATCGGCGAATTGTCGTGATAGTAGGTGATCATGGGCGGCTGGCCGGTGATCGGCTCGCCGGCATTGTCCTTCAGCCGCTCGGCGCCGTGGATCGTGGTGCCGTGCAGGAACACACGGAAGCGGCCGTCCGAGGTCTCGTTGATCTTGTGCACGCCGAAGAAGCTGCGCATCGTCTCGCGCGTTTCGGTGTCGGGACGATAGCTCTGTCCGATGATGAACACGACCGCGATCACGGCAGCAAACGGCAGCGGCTCGCGCGACACGAAACCCGCGATCACCAGCAGCGCGCCGACCACCCAGTTGAACGCCTTCTCGTCGGTCACGTAGCGCTCGGTGAGGCCGGGGAACACCAGGATCGCGACGAACGCGACCGCGCCGGCCCAGAGCAACCGCGTGCGCAGGTCGGTTGGCATCTCGAGCCCGGGCCGGCACAGGATCGCGAGCACGATCAGCGCCGGATATTCCAGCACCCAGGAGAACACGTTCGGCGCGATCAGCCCGGCAAAGATGCCGCCGATCACGCCGCCGGCCGACATCCACATGTAAAATGCGGTCAGGTGGCGTGCGTCCGGCTTGGTGCGGCTGAGCTCGCCGTGGCAGACCAGCGTGATGACGAAGACCGCGACGACATTCAGCGCAAGGATGCCGAACAGGTAACCGCGAATGTCGAACACGATCACGCCGACCAGCGCGACGATGAACACCGGCTCGATCGCGACCATCCAGCTGTGCGGCAGGATCGGGCGCGTCTGGAACACGATCACGAAGGTGACGAGATAGAGTGCGAGCGGAATGACCCACATGAAGGGCGCGGCCGCGATATCGGTCGAGATATGCGCGGTCACCGAGATCAGCAGCGCCGACGGCACGGCAGCGAGCACGATCCAGCGCGCGGCCTGCTGCCAGGACGGTGCCGCGACGGGCACATCTTCGGCAACGACCTCGTTGCTGCGCATGGTGCGCAGCATCAGCACGCCGCACCATCCGATAAACGCGATCAGCGCGACGAACAGCGCGGCCCAGACCCAGCGCTGCAGGCCGAGCGTGGTGAACGGCTCGACGATGAACGGGTAGGAGATCAGCGCCAGGAAGCTGCCGACATTGCTCGCCGCGTAGAGAAAGTAGGGATTGGCGGCGGAGGGATGGTCGGTGCGCGCGAACCAGGCTTGCAGCAGCGGGCCGTTGGCCGAGAGCGCGAAGAACGGCACGCCGATCGACACCGCGAACAAGCCGAGCAGCCAGAGCGCCGCCGTGGCGTCGGCCGGCGGCCGACCCCACCACGTGGCGATCGAGAGCGGCAGGAACAGGACGGCCATCGCCATCACGACGAGATGGATGGTGATCGAGCGCTTGCCGGGGAAGTATTTCGTCAGCGCGTGCGCGTAGGCGTAGCCGGCGAGCAGCACGGCCTGGAAGAACACCATCGCGACCGACCACACCGACGGCGTGCCGCCGAGGCGCGGGAGCACCATCTTGGTGAACATCGGCTGCACGGCGAACAACAGCGCGGCCGAGAGGAAAATCGCGCCGGCAAACACGCGCAGGAGAAGGCTCGGGCTGGTCGGCATGCTGGTTCCGCTGGCGCCGCCGCACGGGTGCGCAGCGATCGCGGCACTATCAAGATTGCCGGCGGTTTTGCAAGTAAACGGGGCGTGTGGAACGCGCGCCGCTCTCTCGTTCCCCTCTCCCCTGCGGAGAGGGGAAGAAGGAGAGAACGGAGCCTCGAAGATTTACTCCAGCCCGATCGCCGTCAAATCCTGGAACCAGTGCTGCGCCTGAACGAACGTCTTCACCTTCGGCGAGAGCACATGCGGGTTGGTGTCGTGCACCGCCCACACCAGCACGGCGTCGTCCACGATCATCTCGTGCGCCTTCGCCATCAACTCGTCCTGCCTGGCGACGTCGAAGGTGCGCTTGGCCTCGTCGATCACCGCGTCCACCTTCGGATTGGCGTAGAAGCCCCAGTTCACGCCGACCGGCGCGGCCTGTCCCGAGTGGAAGAAGCGCACGATCGCGTAGAGCGGGTCCGAGGTGACGTAGGCGATGTTGTTCGAGGTGAGGCCGGCATTCATCTCGTCCTTCGCGCCCTTGCGCCAGTGGGTGTAGAGCGTCTCGAGCTCGACCACCTTGAAGTCGATCTCGATGCCGACCTCCTTGAGGTTCTGCTGGATGTATTCGTTCATCGGCAGCGAGAGCATCTGCCCGGTGCCGCCGGACGCGATCACGAACGTGGTCTTGAGCGGCTTTGCTTTCGAGTAGCCCGCCTCCTCGACCAGCTTCTTGGCCGCCGCCGGATCGTACTTGATGTCGAAGGCCGGCTTGCCGAACCACGGGCTCTGCGGATCGACCTGCCCTTTCGCCGGCATCGCAAGGCCGTTCATCAGCGCGACCAGACCGTCGCGATCGATCGCGAGATTGGCGGCCTTGCGCAACCGCACGTCGGTCCAGGGCGAACCGGGCAGCACGCTGAGATGATAATTCCAGACATGCGGCGTGACGTTGGTGACGATCTTCATGCCGGCCGATTTGAGCTGCGGCACCGCGTCGGGCGCCGGCGTCTCGATCAGGTCGACCTGCCCGGAGAGCAGCGCGTTGGTGCGGTTCAACGCCTCGGGGATCGGAATCAGGATCATCCGGTCGACCCTGGCGAGCCGCTTCTTGTCCCAGTAGTCGGCGTTGCGCACCAGTTCGGCGCGCTCGCGCGGCACGAACTTTTCGAGCTTGAACGGACCGGTGCCGGACGGCGCGGTCGCGAACTTGTCCCAGTCCTTGCCGACCTTCTCGTACTGCGTGGGACTCGAGATCAGGAACCAGAGCATCTGGTAGGGAAAGATCGAGTCGACTTCCTTGGTGGTGATCTCGACCGTCATGTCGTCGAGCTTCTTCCAGCTTGCGACCGAGGGAAGCCGCGTGCGCACCTGCGCGCTCTGGCGCTTGTCGAAATGCGCCGCCTTGTCGTCCAGCACCTTGTCGAGATTCCACACCACCGCGTCGGCGCTGAACGCGCTGCCGTCGTGAAACTTCACGCCCGGACGCAGCTTGAAGCGCCACTTCTTCTGGTCGGCGGGATCGACCGACCATTCGCTCGCAAGCCCGGGGATCAGTTTTCCGGGACGTTCCGCGACGTTCATCTCCCACGCGACGAGCGGGTCGTAGATCGTGTAGCCGGTGAATTGATAGGCCCCTGCCCCGCGATCCGGCTGCCCCGTGGTCTGCGGAATGTCGGCGAGCGAAATGCCGTAGCGGATCACGCTCTCGGCGGACGCCGGTGACGTCATCAGGACAGCGCCTGCAACCAGGGCCAATATGCGTTTCATGTGAAGTGCCTCACGGGTTGGACCAATCGGCCGTAAGCGTGAGCAACTTTGATGCCAGCGCAGGGCGCGGTTCGGCGCCGCTATCCGGCCAAATGATCGCGTTCCTGCTCCTGAAAAAGGCACGCCGCCGCAAAATGCGGCGGCGGGGCGCGCGTAGAAACCTCTTGAACGAAACGGACGAAACGTTTCGCCGCAGTGGGAATAATCGCTGCCGCGCGTGTAACCGCCTGCCTATTTCTCCGACTTCGGCAGCGCGACGATCATGTCGAGCTCGACGCGCGCGCCGGGCGACGACAGCTGGTTGATGCAGATCATCGTGCTCGCCGGAATCCAGTCGCCGAAGTAGCTGCGCATGGTGCGATGCATGCCGTCGCCGTCGCGGATGTCGGTGAGGTATTTCGTGATCTTCACCACGTCGGTCCAGGTTGCGCCGACCTCGTCGAGGATCGACTTGATCGCCTCCATGGCGTTGCGGGTCTGGTCCTCGATGCTGTGCGGATGGATGTGCTCCTCGTCGCGGTGTGGATGATGATGATAGAGCGGCGACGCGGTCGCGCCCGAGATGAACATCAGGTCGCATGCCCCGACGATGCGGATCGCGGGCGCGTACGGCATCTTGTGGGCCTGGCTCGGGTCCGGATGCACCACTTCGAGCTTGTGGGCCGCGGTCGCTTCGTTGCTCATGAGGGCCTCCTTGTTCCTGGGCATATCGTGAGATGAAAGCCGCTCAAGCCAGGCGCCAGCGGCCGAGCCAGATGTCGATCTGGTCCTGGATCTTGGTGACCAGGATGCCGAGTGCCGCCAGCACGATCAGCACGGCGAAGACCTGCTCGGTCTCGAGCACCTGTCCGGCGAGATAAAGCCGCGCGCCGAGACCGAGCTTGCCGACCACCATCTCGGCCGCCACCACCAGAATGATCGACACCCCGAGGCCGAGTCGCACGCCGGCGAAGATCGACGGGATCGCGCTCGGCAGCAGCACGAGGCGCATCACCTGGCGCTGGCTGGCGCCGAGATCGCGCGCCGCAAGCACGAGCCCGGGATCGCACTGGCGCACGCCGAGCACGGTGTTGATGATGATCGGAAAGATCGCGCCGAGCGCCGAGATGGTGAGCATGAACGGCCCGCCGGTGCCGAGCCAGATGATCAGCAGCGGGATGAGCGTGACCTTGGGCAGCGGATAGAGCGCCGCGATGAACATGTCAGCGACCGCGCGCACGCGCGGCGACGTCGCGATCCAGATGCCGAACGCGACGCCGACGACGAGCGCGATGAAGAAGCCCGCGAAGATGCGATAGAGGGTATAGGCGAGATCGACCGCGAGCTTGCCCTCGGCGAACATGTCGAACAGCGCGACGACGATCTGCGTCGGGCGCGGCAGATAGAGCCGGTTCACGCCGGTCAGGATCGCGGTCAGTTCCCAGCCGGCAAGCACGAGCACGACCGCGCCCCAGCCGAGCACGCGCGGATCGTCGAGCAGCGAGACCGACGGCTTCGCGGCGGGCGGCGCTGCGCGCGGAACGTCAACGGAGCGTTCGGCGATGGGCTGGTCGCTCATGCGTCCACCCGCTCGCCGACCATCGCGCGCATCACCTCGTCGCGCAGCAGACCGTAGATGCGCTCGAACAGCGCGCCGTAGGCCGGCTCCTTTGCCGTGCCATGCGAGCGCGGCCGCGGCAGGTCGACCGCGATCTCCGCCGCGATGCGGCCGGGACGCGCGGTCATCACCAGGATCGTGTCGGCCAAAAGAATGGCCTCCTCGATCGAGTGCGTGACCAGGATCGCGGTCGTGCCGCTCCGCTCGACCAGCGCGGCGAGTTGCTCCTGCAGCACGAGGCGCGTCTGCGCGTCGAGCGCGCCGAACGGCTCGTCGAGCAGCAGCACGTCCGGCTCCATCACCAGCGCGCGCGCAAGCCCGACGCGCTGGCGCATGCCGCCGGACAGCTGGCGCGGATATTTCTCGTCGAAACCGGTGAGATCGATCGCGGCGAGCGCCTTTTTCGACCGCGCGCGGCGCTCGGCCGCCGGCATGCCGGAAAGCCGCAGTCCGAACTCGACGTTCTCGATCACGGTGAGCCACGGGAACAGATTGAATGCCTGCCACACCGTGGACATCGCCGGGCGCGCGGCCGGCGCGCGGCCGGCAGCCTCGACGAAGCGCAGCCGTCCGGCGGTCGGATCGAGGAAGCCGCGCGCGATCTGCAGCATCGTGCTCTTGCCGCAGCCGCTCGGTCCGATGATCGCCGTCACCTTGCCGGGCAGAAAGCGGCAGTGCAGGTCGTCGAGCGCGATCGTGGGCGCGCCGGATTGCGCCGCATAGGCGAGCCCGACGCCCTCGAACTCGATGACCGCCGGCGCAGGCATCTCAGACGAACGGATTGGACTTGGCGAGCCGGTCGTTCGCCTCGACGGCGGGAAACAGATCGAACAGCTGCTGCTCGGTCACCGAGCCGCTGACCAGCTTCATGGTGTCGGTCCAGAATTTTCCCTGCGCCATGCAGGAGGCGATGTTCGGCTTGCCGTCCTCGAAGAACCAGGTCCAGCGCGGCGCGGCCGCCTCGATCAGGTTGGCCGGCACCTTGGTCGCCTCCGACACGATCTTGATGACGTCGGCGTCCTTGGCGGCGGCCGCCTTGTTGAACAGGCGGCCCGCATGGGTGTGCGCCATCGCGAAGCGCACCGCGGCGGACTTGTTCGCCTCGAGATATTTCTGCGACATCGCCCAGCAGGCGAGCTGCGTATTCGGTTCGATGTCCCAGCCGGAGAAGACGAGCTTGCCGAAATTGTTGCGCTCGACCAGGAAGCCGAGCGGCACCGGGATGTTCGCGGCGTCCACCTGCCCTGCCCCCATCGCCTTGACGATGTCCGGATAGGCAAGCCCGGTCGACCATTCGACGTCGCTGCGCGGATCGAGACCGGCGCGCTGCGCACCGAGCCCGAGCAGGTATTGGTCGATGCCGCCCGGCGCCTGGATGGCGAGACGCTTGCCCTTGAGCAGCGCCATCTTGTTCGGCGCGGTCATGCCGGCCGTGACCATCGCGTTCGAGGCCGCGATCGTCATCGAGCCCGAGCCCGGCTTCTCCGATCCGCGATCGAGGATCAGTCTGTAGGGCGCGCCCTTGCTCACCGCGTTGAACAACCCGGCATTCAGCGTCGACACGGTCGCATCGAGCTCGCCCGCGATCAGCGCCGGGATCGCGAGCGCGCCGTCGGCGAAATACTTCACCTCGACATCGAGATTGACCTTCTCGAAGAAGCCTTTCGCCTGCGCGACGAAGATCGGGCCCGAGGAGATCAGCGGCACGAGCCCGATGCGCAGTTTCGCGCGCGGCTCCTGGGCGCGGGCACGGCGCGGCGCCGTCGCGGCAAGACCGGCGGCCGCGCCGCCTGCGAGAACGGTCCGGCGGGTCAAGGTTGCGCGCATCGTTGCCTCCATGTGGCGCTGCATCGCGCGCCGGATTGAAAGATTGCCATGAGGGCGAAGACGCGTGCAACGGCCGTGCCAGCGCGGCGACAGCATGCCGCTGCGCCGCTTCGTCTTTGCAACGCGTCGTGCACGTACCACGCGCATTGACGCGCGCAGCACGATCGCAGGCAGACGGGCACATTCGCGCGCCTGATGAGCGCCTCAATGCTTGTGCTCTTTCGCGCCGCCGCCGCCCGCGGCATCGACGGCGAACTCAATGTCGACCTTGCCGGCTTTCTCGAAGATGAGCGAGGCCTTGACGAAGTCACCCTTCGCGAACGGCCTTGCGAGCGTCGTCATCATGATGTGATAGGAGCCGGGCTTGAGCTCCACCGTCGCACCGGGCGGGATTTCGATCCCGCCGGAAAGCTCGCGCATCTTCATCACCGAGCCTTCCATCTTCATCTCGTGGATCTCGAATTTCTTCGCGGCCTCGGTCGTGCCGCCGGTCAGGCGGTCGGGCGTCGTGCCTGTGTTGGTGATCTTCATGTAGCCGCCCGCGACGGCGGCACCCTTGGGCGTCGCGCGCGACCACGGATGGTCGATCACCAGCGCGCCGACCTTGAAGTCGTGGGCAGCCGCGCCGGTGACGAGCGCAAGGACGAGTGCGGACGTGAGGAATGAGAGTTTCATCGAAAGCTCCATGACGTTTGATCGCGCCGCAAGGACGCGCCGAAATAATTGGCCGGACTGTCGATCAGCCGGGCGGCGGCGCACGCGGAGAATGTTCGCGGGTCTGCGTCGCGGCGGACGGAGCAGCGGCGAGCGTGAACGAATGCACGAATGACGTGGCGCCGAGCGGCCACGCGAGCGGGCTCGCCTCGCGCTCCGGGCCCGCCGCCGTTCCCGAGCAATGCGCGAGGCACGCGCTGCATGGATCGTGCGCCGCTGGCCCCGCGGGCGTATTGGAATCGTCGCCGCGGCAGATCGCGAAGCCTGCTTCGGCGGCGAGCGCGAGCGGCGCAACCGCCGCGAATGCGGACAGAACCAGTTGCAGCGCCACCGCATAGGCGGCGGCAAGGGCAGCGCATCGGCGCAAGAGCAACATGAACCGAGGATAGCCGTTGGCGGGCCGCCCGGTCCATGGATAAAGCGGCAGCGGCCGCGAATAGAAATCGGGACGCTCGCGCGCTGCTCCGGCATAATCGCGGAGGAATCGCGAGGTCCGCATGCCCGCTCCGACCGACGGCGTCACCGCGTTGCGCGGCACGGTCGTGACGTGCCGTGACGATCCGTTCCTCACCGACCCGGCGACGGCGTTCGCGGTCGAGACCGACGGCGTGGTGATCTGCCGCGACGGTCTGGTCGAGGCGGTCGGCTCCGCCGGCGAGCTTCTCAAGACCGCGCCACCGGGCAGCGTTACGGATTATTCCGGCTGCCTGATCGTGCCGGGCTTCATCGATACGCACGTGCACTATGTGCAGACCGGCATGGTCGCGTCCTGCGGCGAGCAGTTGCTCGACTGGCTCGACCGCTATGCCTTCCCGGCCGAGATGGAATTTTCCGATCCGGCGCACGCAGCCGCGATGGCGAAGGTGTTCTGCGACGAATTGCTGCGCAACGGCACCACCACGGCGCTGGTGTTCTGCGCGGTCTATCCGCAGTCGGTCGATGCGTTGTTCGCCGAGGCGGAGCGGCGCGGGATGCGCATCGCGGCCGGCAAGGTGCTGATGGACCGCAACGCGCCGGCCGCCTTACGCGATACGGCGCAGAGCGGCTACGATGACTCGAAGGCGCTGATCGCGCGCTGGCACGGCCACGGGCGCAGCCTCTACGCCATCACGCCGCGCTTTGCCGGCACCAGCACGCCGGCGCAGCTCGATGCCGCGGGCGCGCTGTGGCGCGAGCACAAGGATGTGCTCCTTCACACCCACATCGCCGAGAACAAGCGCGAGATCGCGTGGACCGCCGGGCTGTTTCCCGAGCGGAAGGATTATCTCGACATCTACGATCATCATGGGCTGACCGGGAAGCGCGCGGTGCTGGCGCACGGCGTGCACCTGAGCGAGGACGAGCTTTGCCGCTGCCACGAGAGCGGCACGGCGCTGGCGCACTGTCCGACCTCGAACCTGTTCCTCGGTTCCGGCCTGTTCCGCATCGCCGCCGCGAAGGATCCGCGCCGTCCGGTGCAGGTCGGGCTCGGCACCGATATCGGCGGCGGCACCAGCTTCTCGCTGCTTGCCACGATGGGGGCGGCTTACGAGATCGCGCAGCTTGGCGGGCGCACGCTGAGCGCGATCGAGGCATTTTACCTGGCAACGCTCGGCGGGGCGCGCGCGCTCGCGCTCGAGGACCGCATCGGCACCATCGCGCCCGGCCATGAGGCGGACTTCGCGGTGCTCGATCCGAACGCGACGCCACTGCTGACGTTGCGCAATGCACGCGCCGACAAGGTCGAGGACGTGCTGTTCGCCCTGATGATGCTTGGCGACGACCGCGCGGTACGGGCGACCTATGTGGCCGGACAACGCGCGCACGCGCGCACCGCATGAAAGCTTCGCGCGCGGCGCAGACTGCGAAGTGCTAGATTGCGACCCATGAGCGCGCCGCGCCAAGAACCGGACGAATCGAAAGGCCTGGTGCTGCCGTTCCGGCGGCGCGAGAAGCCGCGCCCGCAGGGCAACGGTGCGCCGGTCGAGGGACTGGAGAAGTACGCGGAAACCAGCGAGCCGGACGATTACCGCCAGCGCATGACAAACAATGTGCTGGCGTTCGTGTTCTGCATCCTGCTGGTCGCGGCCGGCGTGTGGATCGCGGACCGAATCGCCGAGATGCGCAAGAATCAGGATTGCGTGCTGTCGGGCCGGCGGAACTGCGCGAACGTGAACGTGCCGCCCGCCAACCCGCTTTGAGCCGCATGATCCCGAAAAAGCCTGTCCCGGGCTTGACCCGGGATGGCTACCGGTTTTCAGAAAAGATCATGCGCAAACAAGTAGAATTGCGAGATCCCCGGAACAGTCCGGGGATCTCGCCGTTGTCGAAAAGATCAGCTCCCGACGACCGACAGGCTGACCGGCGCGAGGCCGGACATGCCGATCGCGCGCGCCCCTGCGGGGGTCAGGTCGATCACGCGGCCGCGCACGAAGGGGCCGCGATCGTTGATGCGCACCACCACCGACTTGTTGTTCCGGGTGTTGGTGACGCGGACCATGGTACCGAACGGCAGCGACTTGTGCGCCGCCGTCAGAGCTCCTGACTGCGCGCGCTCGCCGCTGGCTGTGCGCCGGCCGGCATAACCGTCCCCTTTGGTGGCATAGACCGAAGCCATGCCGGCGGCTGAGGAAGAATGATGTGCTTTGGAACGACTCTTTGCTTCTGCAAGGTTTGAAAATGACAAGGCGAGTGAAGCCGCCAAGAGGAAAAAGCCCAGTTGCCGCGTGACCATCGGCGAGTACCCTTCTTTTGTTGTTGAGAGACGCTCGCTTGGACAGGAAACTGTACGATTTCCCGGCGCTCACTCGGCTATAAAAAGGTAACAATGTGGCAAGGGTTCCATGACCCTTGTTCAACAATAGTGATGCGCGTCCCAATACTGGTCACGGTATTGGGGTAAACCTTGCCGCGAATTGGCGATTCCGCAGCACAAGAGCGAAATTTGCCTCACGATGTTACTTTGAGCTCGTTTCAACTGTTGTTTCGGCCTGTTAATTCATGTGATGACCTTACGTGCGCGATCCGATCTCGCCCATCGCGGCCGACCGGGGATTGCCGGCACGGCCGCAATTGAACCGACTCCGCCCCTCGGCTATACCCCGCAACACGATCAGGACCGGCGGGGGCACGCTTCCGGCATGGGGGTATGGTGCGCGGTCCGGCTCCCCGCCAAAAAGCGACACATTTCAGAGGGTTGCCGATGTCTTCGACTTTCGACACCGTGGCGAACATCATTTCCGAGACCTGCGACATCGAGCGGGAGAAGATCACGCCGGAAAGCCACGCGATCGACGATCTCGGGATCGACAGCCTCGACTTTCTCGACATTGCGTTTGCGATCGACAAGGCGTTCGGCATCAAGCTGCCGCTCGAGCAGTGGACGCAGGAGGTGAACGACGGCAAGGCCAGCACCGAGCAGTATTTCGTGCTGAAGAACCTCACGGCCCGGATCGACGAGTTGATCGCCGCCAAAAGCGCACCGGCCTAAACGTATCGCATGCGGCTTGAATACTTTCTCCTGATCGACCGGATCGCCGAACTCAGGCTCGACGAGCGCACGATCCGTGCCGACGCAACCGTGCCGGACACGTCCACGATCTTCGAGGGCCACTTCCCGGGCTATCCGCTGATGCCCGGCGTGCTGCTGATCGAAACGATGAACCAGGCGTCCGGCTGGCTGCTCATTGCACTCACCAAATTCACCCGCATGCCGTTCTTCGCCGCCGTGAAGGAAGCCAAGCTGCGTTCCTTCGTGACGCCCGGTCAGAAGCTCAGCGTCAGCGCGTCGATCAAGCATGAAGGTTCGGGCTACGCGATGACGAGCGCCGAGATCCGCCACGACGGCAAGGTCGTGTGCAATGCCGACCTCACCTTCCGCATGGTCGAGTTCCCGAGCCCGGACTTCCGCGCCAGCATGGAGAAGGTCGCCGCAGAGATCCAATTCCCGATGGAGGCGCTCGGCCATGGCTGAGCGCGAGAATAATTTGCGCGAGACCTGGATAACCGGCATCGGCATCGTCTCGTGCCTCGGCGAAGGCCTCGACGCGCACTGGCAGGGCCTGAACGCGCCACCGCCCGCCGCCGATGCGACCTCGTTTGCGCCCTACATCGTGCATCGCATCGTCCCGCTCGAATTCGACAGGCAGATCCCGAAGAAGGGCGACCAGCGGCAGATGGAGCCGTGGCAGCGCATCGGCACCTATGCGGCCGGCCTCGCGCTCGACAGCGCCGGCGTGAAGGGAAGACAGGAATTTCTCTCGCGCATGGACATGATCGTCGCGGCGGGCGGCGGCGAGCGCGACGCGCAGGTCGATCTCAATGTGGCGGCGAATGTCGACAAGGCCGCGAAGGCCGAAGCCTTCGTCAACGAGCGGCTGATGAGCGACCTGCGCCCGACCCTCTTCCTGGCGCAGCTTTCCAATCTGTTGGCCGGCAATATCTCGATCGTGCACGGCGTCACCGGCTCGTCGCGCACCTTCATGGGCGAGGAATCCGCGGGTGTCGAAGCGGTGCGCGTCGCGCATGCACGCATCCAGGCAAACCAGAGCGATCTCGCGCTGGTCGGCGGCGCCTACAATGCCGAACGCTGGGAAGTGATGCTGCATTTCGCGCTCGGGCGACGGCTGGCACGCGGCGAGCCGAAGCCCGTCTGGGAGCGCGGCGGCATGGAGCTCGGCACCATCGGGGCATTCCTCGTGCTGGAAGAGAAAGCGCATGCCCAGGCGCGCGACGCGACACCGTTCGCGCGCATCGCCGCCGTCACCTCGGATCACGTGAAGCGCGCGCCGGGCGCCGTGACCGGAGCGCTGGAGCGCATGTGGAGCAAGATCGCGCCGAAGCTCAACGCCACGCAGGCCGCGGTCATCTCCGGCGCGGCGGGCGTTGCGCCTGCGACGGAAGAAGAGCGCGCGTTTCTCAGCCGGCAGAACCTGGCCGTTCGCGCGACCGGGACCCATTTCGGCCATGGGCTGGAGCCGCAGTTTCCGGCTAACATCGCGCTCGCGGCTGCGGCGCTGCGCGCCGGCAGACTGTACCCGGGCAACGCTTCGGAGACGGCGATGGACTCCGGACTGAAGCAGGTTGCGGTCACCAGCATCGGGCACTGGCGCGGCGAAGGCCTCGCGCTCGTCGAAGCGGTTTGAGGGAGGACACGATGGCGAAGGACAAGGCCGGGCGCCCGATCGTCGTCGTGACCGGCTACGGCGTCGTCACCTCGCTCGGCGCCGGAAAGCAGGACAATTGGGCAAAGCTCACCGCCGGCCAGTCCGGCATCCGCGAGATCACGCGCTTTGCCACCGACGGGCTGAAGACACGCATCGCCGGCACGGTCGATTTCGTGTCGATCGGGTCCGCGATCAATGCACCGGAATTGTCGCAGCGGTTCGCCGAGATGGCGGGCGAGGAAGCGGTGGCGCAATCCGGCATCGGCAGCCGCGGCGATTTCCCCGGACCCCTCTTCCTCGGCGTCGCGCCGGTCGAGATCGAGTGGCAGCAGCGTCACGAGGTTGCGGTCGCGGCGGGCGCGAACGACGCACTGAGCTACAACGATCTGACGCGCGCCGGCGAGAGCGGCCGGTTCGAGAATTACTATGAGCGCTTCCTGTTCGGCTCGGTCGCGGACGGACTCGCGGAGAAATTCGGCACCAAGGGCGCGCCGATTTCGCTCTCGACCGCCTGCGCGACCGGCGCAACGTCCATTCAGCTCGGCGTCGAGGCGATCCGCCGCGGCGAAACCGACGCTGCGCTGTGCATCGGCACCGACGGCTCGGTGAACGCCGAATCGCTCATTCGTTTCTCGCTGCTCTCGGCGCTGTCCGCGTCGAACGATCCGCCGACAGGCGCGTCGAAGCCGTTCTCGAAGAACCGCGACGGCTTCGTGATGGCGGAGGGCGCCGGCGCCCTGGTGCTGGAAAGCCTCGAACACGCGCAGGGGCGCGGCGCGAAGATTCTCGGTGTCATCGAAGGTCTCGGCGAGATGGCCGACTCGTTCCACCGCACTCGTTCGGCGCCGGACGGCAAGCCGACCATCGGCTGCATCACCCACGCGATCACCGACGCCGGACTTTCGCCCGACGACATCGACTACATCAACCCGCACGGCACCGGCACGCCGGAGAACGACAAGAACGAGTACATCTCGATCGCCGCCGTGTTCGGCGAACGCGCCAGGAGCATTCCGACCTCGTCGAACAAGTCGATGATCGGCCACACGCTCTCGGCCGCGGGCGCGGTGGAGAGCGTGTTCAGCCTGATGACGCTGGAGCATCAGCGCGTTCCGCCGACGATCAACTACGCGGTGCCCGACCCGGCGATCCCGCTCGACGTGGTGCCGAACGTCGCGCGCGATGCGCGCGTGACCCATGTGCTGTCAAATTCATTCGGTTTCGGCGGGCAGAATGTTTCGCTCGTCATCGGACGGGAGCCGCGCTGATGGCCGACAATGTCTTGAGGCGTGTTTTCGTCACCGGCGGCGGGCGCGGGCTCGGCTCCGCGATCGTGAAGCTGCTGGCCGAGGGCGGCCACGACGTGACCTTCACGTATCGTTCGGCGAAGGCCGAGGCGGACGAGCTGCTCAAGCATCTGCAACTGGGCCACCCGGAGCAGAAATTCGCCGCGCATCAGGCCGACCTGGGCGACAAGGCCGCGGTCGATGCGCTGGCGCAGACGCTCGAGAAGGAAGGCCCCTACTCCGGCTTCGTGCACAATGCCGGCCAGTCCTACGACACGCTCGCCGTGATGATGGATCAGGCCAAGGCCGAGGCCGCGATGCAGGTGAACTTCTGGTCGTTCACGCGGCTCGTCAACGTCCTGGTGCGCCAGATGATGCGTGCGAAGGACGGGCGCGTCGCCGTGATCGGCTCGGTGACCGCCGAGCGCGGCAACCAGGGCAATGCGGCCTACGCTGCGACAAAGGCCGCGCTGCTCGGCTATGTGCGCACGCTCGCGGTCGAGGTCGCGAGCCGCAACATCACGGTGAACTACGTCGCGCCGGGCTTCATCGACACCGACATGATTTCCAAGTTCGCCAAGTTCCGCGAGAGCATGGAAAGCCAGATTCCGGCGAAGCGCTTCGCGACGCCGGACGAGATCGCCGGCATCGTCGGCTTCCTGATGTCGCCGCATGCCGCCTACATCACCGGCGCCTATCTCCCGGTTGACGGCGGTCTGACGGCGGCAATCGGCATCCACCGCTGATGCGGAGCCGCCGCGCCTGGCCGGAGGCACGATGCGTGCGCTGACCCTCGTTGCCGACCGCAGGGTCGAGTTGCTCGATGTCGCCGATCCGCCCGCGCCCGGCGCCGGCGACGTGCAACTGCGCATCAAGGCGATCGGGCTCAACCATCTCGACGTGTGGGGCTGGCGCGGCATGGCGTTCGCCAAGCGCAAGCTGCCGCTTGTCGTCGGCGTCGAGGCGGCCGGCGAGATCGCGGCGGTCGGTGCGGGCGTCACGAACTTCAAGCCGGGCGACAAGGTCGTCGGCTACGGCGGGCTCACCTGCGGGCACTGCAAGGCGTGCCGCGAGGGTCGCGATAATCTGTGCGAGAACGTCGCCGGCGTGATGGGCTTTCATGTCGACGGGTTCGCACGCGATCTCCTGAACATGCCGGCGCGGCTCGTGATCCCGGTCCCGGACAATGTCAGTTTCCGCGACGCCGCCTGCGCGCCGATCGCGTTCGGCACCGTGCAACACATGCTGTTCGACAACGCCAGGCTGGAAAGCGGCGAGACCATTCTGGTGCAGGCCGGCGGTTCGGGCATCGGCTCAAGCGCGATCAAGATGGCCAAGCAGATCGGCGCGACCGTCATCACCACGGTCGGCGACGACGAGAAGGCCGCCAAGGCCAAGGCGCTCGGCGCCGATCACGTCATCAATTATCGCAAGGACCGCTTCGCGACGATCGTGCGCAGGCTGACGGGCAAGAAAGGCGTCGACGTCGCCTTCGAACATGTCGGGCCGGACACCTTCAACGACTCGCTGCTGTGCCTCAAGCGCGGCGGCCGGCTGGTGACCTGCGGCTCGACCTCGGGACAATCGACGCAGATCAATCTGTTCCAGCTTTACCTGCAGCAGTATCGCATCTTCGGCTCGTTCGGCTGCACGATCCGCAACGTGCATGAGAGCCTGGCCAGGATGGCGGGCGGGCTCGCCCCCGTGATCGACACCGAAGTGCCGCTCGCCGATTTCGAGAGCGCGCTCGCGCGGATCGAAAGCCGGAACGTGTTCGGCAAGATCATCGTGACGTTCTGACGTGGCCGCGCGCCTTAGATCAGGCGGCCGCGCCAAGGCCTGGTTCGATGCGGCCATCGGATGGACCGCGGTCGGGCTGCTGCGCCTGCTGCGCCTTCCCAACCGCAAGCGCATGTCGAATCTCCTCGGCCGCATGATGCGCGCGGTCGGGCCGTGGTTTCCCGAGCACAAAATCGGCCGCGAGAATCTCGTCGCGGCCTTTCCCGGCAAATCGCCGGACGAAATCGAGACGATCCTGCGCGGCGTGTGGGAAAACCTCGGCCGCGTCGGCGCCGAGTTCGCGCATCTCGACCGCATGAAGGTGCTCGACTTCGAGCGCGGCGGCGAGGCCGATGTGGTCTACGACCGGATCGCATTCGAGCGCTTTCTGGCGATCCGCGACTCCGGCAAGCCGACGCTCTTCTTCGCGGCGCATCTCGCCAACTGGGAAGTGCCGGCGCTCGCGTCCGCCTCCTACAACATCCGCTCCAACCTGCTCTATCGCCGCCCCAACCTCGGCGCCGCGGCCGACGCCATCGTCAAGATGCGTGCGGGCTGCATGGGCAACCTGATCGCGAGCGGACTCGATGCGCCGGTGCGCCTGCTGCACGCGCTCGAACGCGGTGAGCACGTCGGCATGCTGGTCGACCAGCATATGGTGAAAGGCGTCGACGTGGTGTTCTTCGGACGTTGGGCGAAAGCGAACCCGCTGATCGCGCAGCTTGCGCGCCACTCGGGCGCGGCGATCCGCGGCGTGCGCGTCGTGCGTCAGGCCGACGGCAACTCGTTCTGGGGCGAACTGACCGACGAGGTCGCGCCCGCGCGCGACGCCGACGGCAAGGTCGACATCCAGGGCACGATGCAGATCGTCACCGGTATCGTCGAAGGCTGGATCCGCGAGCATCCGGAGCAATGGCTCTGGCTGCATCGCAGGTGGCGGTAGCTCCGGTCTCTCCCGCTTGTCCCCCGCCCCGCGAAACGGAGAGGGACACTGCGGCGAGACCGCCCTCACCTTCCCGTCTTGATCCTGGTCCACAGCCGGTTCATCAGCCGCTGCGTTTTCTGGTCGTGCGACTGGATCGTGTAGAACGTCTTCATCGTGGCGTCGTCGGGATAGACCGTCTTGTCCTCGATGATCGCCTTGTCGATCAGCGCGCGGCTCGCCGCGTTGCCGTTCGCGTATGAGATCACGTTGGAGTTCTTCGCCGCGACGTCCGGGCGCAGCAGATAATCGATCAGCGCATGCGCCTCGGCGACGTTCTTGGCGTCCTTCGGGATCGCGAGATTGTCGAACCAGAGCTGTGCGCCTTCCTTCGGGATCGCATAAGCGATCTCGATGCCGCTCTTTGATTCCACGGCGCGTTTCTGCGCCTGCTTGACGTCGCCGGAGTAGCCGAGCACGAGACAGATCTCGCCCGATGCGAGCGCATTCAAATATTCCGATGAATGGAATTTGCGCACGAAGGGACGTATTTTCGTCAGCAGGTCCGCCGCCTTCTCGAGATCGACCTGCTCCTTCGTGTTCGGATCGAGTTTCAGATAGGCGAGCGCCGCCGCGAACACGTCGTCGGCGGCATCGAGGACATGCACGCCGCAGTCCTTGAACTTCGCGATCGCTTCGGGCTTGAACACCACATCCCAGCTGTCGATCGTTCCCTCCGCGCCGAGCACCTCGCGCGCCTTCCTGGCGTTGTACCCGATGCCGGTCGTGCCCCACATGTAATTGACGGCGTACTGGTTGCCGGGATCGTAAACCGCAAGCCGCGCCGCGATGTCGTCCCAGGCATTCTTCAGGTTCGGCAGCTTGCTTTTGTCGAGCTTCTGGAACACGCCGGCCTTGATCTGGCGCGCAAGAAAATACGCGGTCGGGACCACGACGTCGTAACCGGTGCGCCCGGCGAGCAGCTTGGTCTCGAGCATGTCGTTGGAGTCGAAGGTGTCGTATTTCACCTTGATGCCGGTCTCCCTGGTGAAGTCTTCCAGCACTGCCGGATCGATGTAGTCCGACCAGTTGTAGACGTTGACGATTCGCTGTTTGGCTTGTTGCGCATCCGCCGCGCCGCAAAGCATCAGCAAGACCGCCGCTGCAATCGCCACCGCTCTGCACATCGAATCTGCTCTCCAAATGACCCGGCGGAAGGACGCTAGCGGCGGTGCCACCCCGCCGCAACACGGCGAACAGCGCTTCATTTCGGCGAGTTGACCAAAGGTCGGCGGAACTTGTCGTGGCAAAAGAAACACACGTCCGGCTCGACACATCAGCGGCGCGGAACGTGTCGCATTTGCGCGCGTTCTTGCCGCAATTGGGACGCGAGGCGCGGCTAGTCAGCCGGCCTTCGAGACGTTTCAGCGGGGGTGATATTCAAGTGGAGAATAGGATGCATAAGGGCACGATGCGTCGTGTAATTCTTGGTCTGGCGGGTGCGGCGATGTTTGGCGGCGCCGCGATGGCGGCGGACATGGGTCGGCCGGTCTACAAGGCTCCGCCCGCGGGCGCGCTGCCGGTCACATATGACTGGACCGGATTCTATGTCGGTGGACACATCGGTTACGGCTGGGCCGACAAGTCGTGGCAGGACCTCGTCGGGTTCGGCACCGTGTCGCACAAGGGCGACGGATTCCTCGGCGGCGGCCAGGTCGGCTTCAACTACCAGACCGGCATGTTCGTGTTCGGCGTGGAAGGCGACTTCTCGTGGGCCAACATCAAGGGCGGCAGCAACCTCGGCCCCGTGATCGGCGTTCCGCTCGGCGCGACGTTCAACACCGAGGTGGACTTCACCTCGACCCTGACCGGCCGTCTCGGTCTCGCGTTCGACCGCTGGCTGGTCTACGGCAAGGGTGGCGTCGCCTGGGCGCACGACAAGTACAGCACCAACTTCTACGCCTTT
>Ga0207683_10000731_pt1 | contig 29866 bp, 32 predicted proteins | sample KBSM73metaG_FD_184333 | JGI IMG/M metagenome (GOLD analysis project Ga0207683, IMG submission 184333) | Miscanthus rhizosphere microbial communities from Kellogg Biological Station, Michigan, USA - KBS M7-3 metaG (SPAdes) (version 2) | ecosystem: Host-associated > Plants > Roots > Rhizosphere >... | reverse complement strand
GATCGCGGCGCTGGAGCGCGGCGACAAGGTCGCCGCCACCGCGCGCGACACAGCGACGCTCGACGACCTCGCGAAGAAGTACGGCGACGCGCTGCTGCCGATTCAGCTGGACGTGACCGACCGCGACGCGGACTTCGCCGCGGTCAAGCAGGCGCACGACCACTTCGGGCGGCTGGACATCGTCGTCAACAACGCCGGCTACGGGCACTTCGGCTTCATCGAGGAGCTGACGGAGGCAGAGGCGCGCGCACAAATCGAGACCAACGTGTTCGGTGCGTTGTGGGTCACGCAGGCCGCGCTGCCATACCTGCGGGCGCAGCGCAGCGGCCACATCATCCAGGTGTCGTCGATCGGCGGCATCACCGCTTTCCAGAACGTCGGCATCTACCACGCATCGAAGTGGGCGCTCGAGGGCTTCTCGCAGGCGCTCTCGCAAGAGGTCGCACCGTTCGGGATCCACGTGACGCTGATCGAGCCCGGCGGGTTCGCCACGGACTGGGCCGGGTCGTCGTCGAAGCGCTCCGCGCCACTGCCCGACTACAAAGAGGTGCACGAGGAAGCCGAACGGCGCCGCAGCCAGCGCACCTCCAAGCCCGGCGACCCGCAGGCGTCGGCGGGGGCGGTGCTGAAGATCGCCGACGCCGCGGAACCGCCGTTGCGGGTGTTCTTCGGGGAGCTGCCGCTGCAGCTGGCCAAGGCCGACTACGACAGCCGGCTCAAGACGTGGGAAGAGTGGCAGCCGGTTTCCGTCGAGGCGCAGGGCTAAGCGGCGCGCAGTTGCCGCTGGCCGATGACGTCCTCATAGTGGCCGAGAAGCTGGTCGCAGATCGCAGGCCAGGTGCGGCCGAGCACGCTGCGGCGGGCGGCCACCGAGTAGCGCTGACGCTCGGCGATCAGGTGGTCGACGGAGTCAGCCAACTTCGACTCGAACTCGTCGACTTCCAGCAGCAGCCCTGTGCGATAAGGGGCAACCAGGTCCCGCGGTCCTCCCGCATTGGGTGCGATGACTGGCAGGCCCGATGCCATGGCCTCCTGCACCGCCTGGCAGAACGTCTCGTGCTCGCCGGGATGGACGAAGACGTCCATGCTCGCGTATGCCATGGCGAGCTCCCCACCGTACAGTGCACCAGTGAAAACTGCTGACGGCAGCGCGGTTTCGAGCTTCCTGCGGTCGACGCCATCGCCGACGATCACGAGCTGAAGGTCGGCGCGCCCGTTCAGTGACGCCAGCCGCTCGACGTGCTTCTCCGGTGCGAGCCGCCCCACGAATCCGACGATCGGTTTGCCTTCCGAAGACCACCTGCGCCGCAAGCCGTCGTCCCGTGTCGACGGTGCGTAACCGGTGATGTCCACGCCGCGGGCCCACTTGTGCACACGCGGAATGCGGTGCGCTGTCAGGTTTTCCATCGCGGCGGTCGACGGCGCAAGCGTGCGGTCGGCACGGCTGTGCAGGTGCCGTGTCCACGCCCACGCCGCGCGGGCCGTGAAGCCGATGCCGTAGCTTTCCGCGAAACCCGCTACGTCGGTTTGGAATACGGCGACGGTCGGCACGCCGAGGAACCGCGCTGCATGCAGCCCGCCGTAGCCGAGCAGGGCAGGTGATGCCAAATGCACGACATCTGGCTCGAATCCACGTAGCACGCTCACGATCCGGGGTCGTGGCACACCGAGCGGCAACGAGGTGATCTTGGGAAACATGCGAGACGACACCCGGTGAACCCGGATGCCGTCGTGAATCTTGTCGGCCGGTGGCTCGCCGCGCGGGGTGTCGGGCGCGATGATCAGTGCCTCATGACCGGTGCGGCGGAGATGCTCGATCACCCGAAGCACCGAGTTGGTGACGCCGTTGACATTCGGGAGGAACGACTCTGCGACGATTGCAACGCGCACGCCAAAAGCGTCCCATCAACGGCTGTCGTCAAGGTTGCAGCACGGCATACGACACGCAAAAACCTCGTGCCAATGATCGGCCTGTCGGCAAACCGGGATTCGAGTATCGTGCGCACAGAGAAGGGCGGTCGACATGCGGATTTCCCGGACCGTGGTGCTGATCACGGCAGCCACGATGATCGTCGCCGTCGGTTGCACCAAACAGGTCGCAGGCACTGCGGAGTCCGATCCGAACAAGCCACCGCTAACGGTCAGCAAGGACGGCTACGGCATCGTCGCAGGCTTCGACAACGCCCCTACGAAGATCGAGATCTACACCGAACCGCAGTGCAATCACTGTGCGGATCTCCAACACGACTTCGGCGACCAACTCGCCTACTACATCGCCGTCGGGCAACTCGAGGTCACCTACCGGCCAATGACATTCCTGGACGACACGACCGGCGGCTATTCGGGGCAGGTCAGCAATGCGCTGTTCCTGGCCACCCAGAAGACGGGGTCGCCTCAGGTCACGGCGACCGGCACCGAGTTCCAGCACTTTGTCGAGAACGTGTGGGCACACCAACGGCCAGGCGGTAATCCACCCACCGGAGACGAACTGTTGGACTTCGCCAAGAAAGCCGGCATGCCCGACGCAGTCGCGCAGAACATCAAAGGCGGTGGGTCCGCGGTCAACGTCAAGGAAATGGACGACGCGAACTTCGAATTTCTCTACGAGATCGACTCGGTCGAGACGGGCACGCCGACGGTTTACGACCTAGGCAAGGGCGAGAAGCTCGACATCTACGACAACAACTGGCTGACCAAGCTGGTGCAGTCCTGACATTCGCGGAACACATCGCCGCCGTTGGGAACTACGATGCGCTGGTGTACGCGCGAGCCAACCCGCCGAAACATCCGGCGATCTCCGTCGCCGCCGGCGCTGCTGCGGTGGCGGTGGTCGGCACCAAGGCCGCCTACCGAGCTGCCACGGCAGTGCCGATCGTCGGATCCTTCATGCGCCGAGGGGTGGCGCAATTGTCCGACCTTGGCGAAAGATTCGTGACCCGCAGCATCGACCCCGCCAGGGCGCTGGTGACCGCGATCGCGGTGGAGGTCGTGGAGTCCGTTCTGGATGAGATCGAGCTCACGACGCTGGTTCGCGAGCGGGTGGACATCGACGCGATCGTCGCCGATATCGACATCGACGCGATCGTGAACCGGATCGACCTGATCGGGCTGGCCAACAAGGTGATTGATGGCGTCGACCTGCCGGCGATCATCCGCGAGTCGACGGGTTCCGTCACCGCAGAGGTGATGGATGACGTGCGTAGCCAGGGCGAGCGCGCCGACGATTTCGTCAGCGGAATCGTCGACAGGGTGCTGGGGCGAAGCCGAGATGAGCAGTGACATCGACCGATCCCGCGCCGCATGATGCACGCGTCGCGGGAATCGTCAGCCGAGGCGTGGCAGCAGTCATCGACCTGATGGTCGTCCTGGTCCTGCTGGGCCTGCTCTATGTCGGCCTGATCCTCGTCAGGCTCGCCCAGTCACCCGCCGCCTTTGCGTTCCCAGCCGTCGATGCCGTGTTTTCCACCGCGGTGACATTCGTGGTGGCCGTCCTCTACCTGACGTGCTGCTGGGCGGTCTCCGGGTGCACCGCGGGCGCTGTGACCATGGGGCTTCGGGTCGTCGGGCGAGCGTCGCCGCGCGTTCATCCACTGGTTGCGCTTGCGCGCGCGATCACGTGCGTCGTGTTTCCGATAGGCCTGCTCTGGGTCACCGTGGACCGGCAACGAAGATCGTTGCAAGACATCGTGTTTCGTACTCAGGTGATTTACTCTCGACCGTCAGGACGGCGAGGCTTTCTTCCGGACGATGAGCACCGGTAGCAGCAGCGTCGCCAACGCCGTCACCAACCAGACCACCAATGTGGCAGCCAGCCACGACCCGATGCCGCGGATCGACAGGCCGTGGGTGAGAGTCGCGGCGAGGATCAACGCAACCAGGGTCGAGACCAGGCCGATCCCGCCCAAGAAGGCGGATGCGTACCTGCTGGCCATCTTGAAGATGAACGGCGACAGGATCGCTTGGGCGATCGAGAACACCACGACGGCAGTGATGAACCCCACCACCGACACCGATACGCCCGGCACCAGCCAGGCGGCCACCAACAGTCCGATCGCCGAGGATCCGAGAAAGACAGCCGCCCGCAACAGAAGCCGCACCATGGAACCGATCCTAGGCCGCGACGGCTACCGTACCCGTCGTTCCACCAAAGCCACGCCTGCCAACGCCCCCATCGCGATCAGCCAGCCGACCACCGCGATCGAGCCGGCCGGGATGATCGCCAGCGACGCGTTACGGTCCTGCACCCGAACCAGATCCGGGTTGTTCCTGTCGTACTCGACGTAGATCCGCATACCGGTGTCGAGTTCGGAGGGGTACAGCACGCCGAGTTCGGGACGGTAGGTGACGCGGTCGGGCGTGACGAATTCGATCGTGGAGCGCCGTGGGCCCGCGCTCAGCACGCTCGCCTCGGCTACGCCCATGTGGCGCTCGATCTGGCGGTCGTTGCGCCACGCCCCGAACACCAAGAGCACCGACTGAAGCGTCACCAAGCATGCGAGGGCTACGATGCCGATGCGAATCCGCCGGAACATCCGTTGCGATCGGGTTTCGTCCGGATCCCGGGACAGACGCGGAATCAGCCAGCGTCGCAACGTATTCAGACGCTGCACCGCTTCGCTCACAGGGCGGCCTTGATCGACGCGTGCAGCGCCCGCAGCGACGACCGGTCGGCCTTCACCTCCAGCACCCGCATCCCCTCGAACGGCTCGTCGAGCGCGCCGACGAGGTCGCCGGCCTCGATCTGCCTGCTCTCGACGTGGTACGCCCGGCACAGCGCGCCGACATCGACGTCGTGTGGCGTGCCGAAGATCCGCGACGACACATCCGAGAACCTCGGGTCGCCCTGCTCGAGGAGTTCGAAGATGCCGCCGCCGTTGTCGTTGGACACCACGATCGTCAGGTTGCGCGGCGTCGGCTCCGTCGGCCCGATCAGCAGGCCCGAGCTGTCATGGACGAACGTCAGGTCACCGATCAACGCGATCGTGCGCCCGTTGTGTGCCAGCGCCGCGCCGATCGCCGTCGACACGGTGCCGTCGATACCTGCCACGCCGCGGTTCGACCGCACCTTGATGCCCTGTGCGTTCAGCCCGACGAGCGCGGCGTCGCGCACCGGATTCGATGCGCCGAGCACCAACTGGTCCCCCGGCCGCATCGCATCGGCCACCGCCGCCGCGACGTGCAAGCCGGTGGTCAGCGGGTGCGCCTTGAGCTGCGTGCGCACCGCCTCGACGGCATGCCGATTCACGTCTGCGCAACGGCGCAGCCACGCGGGATTCGGCTCGCCGGTCGTCACCGCGCGCGTGCCGGTGGCCTGTGAGTTTCCCGAAACGTCCGGCCAGCGCGGGCCTGTCGTCAGCGCATACACCGGGACCGCCGGGTCGGCCAGTAGCGCCGACACCGGCCGGTGCAGCGTCGGGCGGCCGAGCATGATGACCTGCTGCGGGCGGACCAACCGCAGCGCGAACGGGTGCAGCGGGTTCTCGGCAGGCGGCGCGGTCGGCTCGGCGACCGTCGGCAGCATGGCGAGATTGGGGTGCACGCCCGCGCCATGTCCAGCGATGACCACGGTGTCCGGGGTGAGGTCGATGTCCAGCGGCTGGTCGAACGTGACCGGCGGCGTGTAGGTCCACGGCCTGCCACCGGTCCGGCCCTCCGGCGCGTACGGACGCGTTGCCCTGCTGTCTTCGGCGTCGGGCACCAGCGGCTCGCGCAGCGGGATGTCGAACTGCACCGGCCCGGCGTTGGCGGTGCGAGATCCCGTGGCGGCGCCCAGAACTCGGCAAGTCGCGGAGCGCCACTGGGCGTTCAGCGCGTCCATCCGCTCGGGTGCCTCCTCGGCCAGACCCAGGCTGATGTTGGCGCGCACCTGTGTGCCGAAGTAACCCATCTGCTCGAACGTCTGGTTGGCGCCGGTGCCCAGCAGCTCGTAGGGCCGGTTGGCGCTCAGCACGATCAGCGGCACACGTGCGTAGTTGGCCTCCACCACGGCGGGCCCGAGGTTCGCGACCGCAGTGCCCGACGTCATCGCTACACAAACCGGCGCCCGCTCGGCGACCGCGAGCCCGATCGCCAGATAGCCCGCAGTCCGCTCGTCGATGCGGACATGCAACCGGAGGCGGCCTGCCCGGTCGGCATCCTGCAGGGCGAACGCCAGCGGCGCGTTGCGCGAACCGGGGCACAGCACGACGTCCCGCACGCCGCCGCGAATCAACTCGTCGACGACCACGCGGGCCTGCGCAGTCGATGGATTCACCATTACAGACTATCGGCGAAGAATTTCAGGGCCGCGGCGTTGACCGCCACCGGCGCTTCGATGAACCCGAGGTGCCCGGTGTCGGGAATCTCCAGGTAGGAGCCGTTCGGGATGGCGTCGGCGACTTCCTTGCCGAGGTGCGGAGGCATGACGACGTCATCGGCGAACCCGATCACCAGCACGGGCGCCGTAATACTTCGGTAAGCGGGCAGCCGGGTGTCGGTGGGCCCGATCGCGAGCTGCGTCTGAAGTCCCGCCGTCTGTTTGGTAGGCCACATGGTGAACATGTCGATCCAATCGCCGACCTTTGCGTCGTCGTTGAGCGTCTTTGGCGAGAAGCTCTCCAGCAGGCGCATTTTCGCGTCGTAGTTGGCAGGCAGCCGAACACGGGACGAAATGAGCTCCCACTCGGCGGTGCGGAAGAATTCGCGGGTGCGGTCCTGGCGGCCGCGGGTGGCCATCAGCACCGCCTCCCTGACGAGTTCCGGCCGCGCGACCATCAACTCCTGGGCGATGTAGGCGCCCATCGAGACGGCCACAATGCGTACCGGCGCTGCGTCGAGCTTTTCGATGAGCGCGGCGGTGTCGGCCACCATCTGCTCGGTGGTGAAGCCGCCGGCGTTGTCGGTCGCGCCGACGCCGCGGTTGTCGAAGGTGATGCAGCGATAGCCGGCCCGCTGGAATTCGGGTACCTGGTGCAGGTGCCAGGTGCGGCCCAAACCCCCGCGACCTGCAATGAACAGCACCGGCTCGCCTTTTCCGCGATCGTCGTAGGCCAGATTCACGCCGACGACCCTACTGGAGAGCGATTTGGGCGCGGTCACGGACGCTCAGCGGGCGTTAGCGCGCCGAAATCGCGGGGCCGCGGAACGGAACGGCTGTCCGTGGCGTCCATCCCATGTGCTCGACGACTACCTCCGCCGCAACGACGGTGTGATCACGCTTGCCCAAGCTCGTCGCCTGGGGTTGAGTCTGAAGGCCGTGCAGCGACGTGTGGCCTCCGGTCACTGGGTTCGATGCAGCCGCGGCGTGTACTTCGTCCACGACCGCCCATTCACCGACGCCGCGCGGATCCGCGCCGTTGTATGGGGCTACGGCGAGCACGCCGCGGCCAGCGGTCTCGCGGCCGCGTGGTGGCACGACCTCACGAGGTTCGCACCTGACATCGTCGAGGTGACAGTGCCACGAAACAGCCACGGCCGCAGCCGCGACGGCTGCCGGGTTCGGCGTCGAGATTTGAACGCCACTGATGTCGTCGTCCACCGTGAGATCCGTGTGACGGCGCTCGCGCTCACGGTGATCGAATCGGCGGTAAAGGGACGCGGTGGCATCAAGCTGATGGACGCCGCATTACAGCGCCACCTCGGTCTGCAGGATCTGTGGCGAGCGCATCTTCGCAACAAGGGCCGGTACGGGTCGCCGCGAGCCCGGCGGCTCTTGAAGGCCGCGTCAGATGGTGCCCGCTCCGAGGCCGAGCGCTTGCTGGTGAGACTCCTGCGCGAAGCGGGTATTACCGGCTGGCGCACCAACTACCCGATCGGCCCATACAAAATCGACGTCGCGTTCACGGCGCCGAAGATAGTCGTCGAGGTCGATGGCTGGGCGTTCCACAGTGATCAGGAGGTCTTCCAGAACGATCGAAAGCGCCAGAACTACCTCACGCTGATGGGTTGGCAGGTGCTGCGGTTCACATGGCTGGACCTCGTCGAGTACCCGCAACGGGTCATCGCCGAGATCCGCTCGGCGATTTGGGCGCGGTCACGGACGCTGAGCGGGCGTTAGCGCGCCGAAATCGCTTCGCGGTCGCGACGCTTGCCGCGGCGCTTGGAGCGCGCACGCTGGATGGCGGCATCCCAGAGCAGCAGCGTGGACGGGAGCAGCTGGCCCTTCTTGACCGACTCCTTGGTCAGCATCGCGGTCGCGGTCGCCTTCGTGGCGGCCGACGCCTTCGACATATGGCCTGAGTCGAAGGGCGGATGAGGGTCGTATTCGATCGTGAGCTGGATGGCTTTGGCTTTCGCCTCACCGACGATCTGCCCCGCCAGCCACAACCCGAGGTCGATGCCCGCCGAGACACCCGCACAGGTCACGATGTGGCCCTCGTGGACGATCCGCTCGTCGCCGACAGGCGTGACACCGAACGGCTTCAGCATCGGCACGCATATCCAGTGCGATGTGGCCCGCTTGCCTTCCAGCAACCCTGCCGCCGCGAGGATCACCGAGCCAGAACACACCGATGCCGTCCATGTCGCGGTCTGGTGCGCCCGTCGCACCCAGTCCAGCAGCTTCTCGTCGCGCGCGTGTTCGAAGGTCGTCATGCCGCCGGGCACCAGAAGGATGTCGGGCGACAGCGTCTCGTCGAACGAATGCGTGGCGCCGACGAGCAGCACCCCGGAGTCGGCGGCGATGGGCCCCGGCTCATGCCAGACGAAGCGCACCTCCGCGTCGGGCAGGTTGCGTAGCACCTCGTATGGGCCGATGAAATCCAGTGCGGTGAAGCCGGGGTACACCACGATCGCGATCTGCGTCATTGCCATCTCCTCTGTTAGGCGAATGTCTTACGGTACTGGTCTGGTGAAATACCAAGTCGTCGAACGAAATTGCGTCTCAATGTCTCGGCCGATCCAAAGCCGCACCGGGCGGCGATCACCGTGACGGTGTCGTCGGTCTCCTCTAGTTGACGTCGGGCGGCTTCGGTGCGGACGCGCTCGACGTATGCGCCGGGCGCCTCGCCGACCTCTTCGGTGAACAGTCGGGTGAAGTGACGCGGGCTCATCGCCGCACGACGCGCCAAGTCCGGGATGCTGTGTGCGGCACCGGGTTCTGTCTCGATGGCCTCCTGCACCTCGCGGATCGGGGTCCGTTTCGCACGCGGCATCCACACCGGCGCCGCGAACTGTGTCTGCCCGCCGGGCCGTCGCAGATACAGCACCAGCCAGCGAGCGACGGTCTGCGCGGCCTCCGTGCCGTAGTCGTCCTCGACCAGTGACAGCGCCAGATCGATGCCGGCGGTGACACCCGCCGCCGTCCAGACCTTCTCCGAACTACGGACGAAGATCGGCTCGGGATCGACCGTGACAGTGGGGAATTCGCGGGCCATCTGGCCGGCGAACGCCCAGTGGGTCGTCGCGATGCAGCCGTCGATCAAACCGGCCTGCGCGGTGAGGAAGGATCCGGTGCAGACGCTGACCACGCGGCGGGCGTGCTCGGCCGCTATCTGGATCCAGCCGATGGTGTCGGCGTTGTGTCGGGCGTCGTCGACCCCGATCCCGCCGGGCAGCACCAGGGTGTCGATCGGTTCGCGCGGATCGGGCAGCGGTTGGGCCACGAGCGCCAGGCCCGTGAGGGTGGTGGCCGGTTCGCCGCCACGGGAGACGACGGTGACTGAGTAGCCCTCGTCAACGCGTCCGTGGCCGGCCAGGTAGATGGTGGCGCCGGTGAACACCTCGGACGGGCCGACCAGGTCGAGTGCCTGGACGCCCGGGTAGCCGAGGACCACCACTGATCGCACGTATCCAGTGTTGGGGACCTCAGTTGTGGCGTCTAGGCCATGACCCCCACAAATTAGGACAAGGCGGACTCGAGTACCCGGCTACCCTATGCCGCACCGCGGCGTCGACGAATGATCGGTCCATGCCCGGATCTGCACCGTCAGCCCTTGAGCACTGCGACGTCTGCATCGTCGGAGCCGGCATCGTGGGGTTGAACGCGCTCTTTGTCGCCAGCCGCTATCTATCGCGCGATCAGAGGATCATCCTGATCGACCGCAGACAACGTGTCGGCGGCATGTGGGTGGACACCTATCCCTACGTGCGGCTGCACCAGCCGTATCCCATGTTCACCGCAGGCAACATCAAATGGACCCTCGGCAAGGACCCCTCGTACCTCGCGACGAAGACCGAGGTGCTCGACCACTTCGCGCATTGTGTTGACGTGATCAAGCAGCGGGTCCCGGTCGACGAATTCTTCGGTTGGGAGATGGAGGCCGACGATGAGATCGATGGAGTCGTGCGGATCCGGTGCAGATCGTCGGATGGCCGGATTCTGGTGGTCGAGACGAAGCGATTGATCAAGGCCTACGGAATCGGCGTTTTACCCAACGACCCGCTCGAGGTTTCCAGCGAGCGTGTCCAGTCGGTGTCTCCGGACTTCTGCGACATGCGCGGGGACGCCATGCGGGACAGCAATAAACCCGTGTGGGTCATCGGTGGCGGTAAGACCGGGATGGACACGGCGCATGCGCTGATCACGGAATATCCGGGCCGTGAAGTGAACCTGGTGGCGGGTTCAGGCACGTTCTTCGCATGCCGTGAGCAGTTCTTCCCCACTGGGGTCCGGCGATGGTGGGACGGCACCCGGTTCGCCAGCCTCGGAGTGGAACTCGCCCGGCGTTTCGACGGCACCAACGAGAAGTTCGTGTGGGATTGGCACCGCGACAACTACGGCACTTGGTTGACCCCCCAGACGGGGAACTTCGTGGGGGGCTTGCTGTCGAGAGCCGAGAACAAGACGATTTCCGACGGCCTCAACGACGTGATCATGGACCACTTCGTGGATGCCGTGGACCGCAACGGCTCGACCGAGATGGTCCTCGGCAGCGGAGCCACCAAGGCGATCCAGCCGGGCAGCTGGATTGTGAACTGCACCGGATACCTCACGCAACGCGAGTACCCTTACGAGCCCTATGTGTCCGACAGCGGAGCCGTGCTGTCGATCCAACCGCGTTCTGCCACACTTCATTTGACGTCATTCGCGGGTTACTTCCTGACGCACCTGCTATTCCTGGGCAAGATAAGGAAAGTCCCGCTGTACGAAGTCGACGTTCCGGAGATATTCGACAAATCACGTACGGTTTTCCCGTACGCGCTTTTCGCGATGGCGCAGTACAACCTCAGCCTGATCGCCGACAACGTCCCGACCAAAGCGTTCAGCGAATGCGGGCTCGATTTCGACCGTTGGTATCCGTTGCCACGCAGGATGATCGGCGCCGCACGATTCATGCTCACTCACCGCCGCGAACGCGAGAGTCTGCGCCGCACCCTGGACACGGTGCGCGAACGCTTCGACGTTCGGTGCGGTCCGCTAATCCACTGAGTCAGAGCTTCCTCAGCCGTCGCATTATCCGGAAGAAGGGCACTGTCGAAGCGAACCCGTTGCGCAACCTCGGCTGCAGGAAGCTGATGTTGCTCGCGACCAGGTGCCGCACGCCGCAGTCCCGCCACTCCGCCGCCTGCTCGATGACCTCATCGGGGGTCCCGGTCAACATCATGGATCGCAGGAAAGCCGGCGTTATCCCCTTGATATGCGATAACACCGTCTGCTCGTCCAAGGTCTGCGGCAGCAGATCCTGGCCACCAATGAATCCGACTCCCAGCGGGTGCTGTGCACCGTGCTGGGCGAAGAACTCATCGGATGCGCTCAGCGCGGCGGTTTTGAGCACATCCGATTCGAGCGCCTCATCGATGTCGTCGCGGCTGAGCCCCGTCAGGATCGGCATCAGAATCGCCGGGACGATCGCCATCGGATCGCGGCCGGCGTCCGACGCGGCCGCCCTGACCGCCTCGAGGCGACGTGCATACTCCTCGGGCCGGTGGGGAAACGCGGGAAAGTAGCCGTCCGCGTATCGTCCCACCACCCGAAGCATGCGCGGTCCGTGCGCGCCGATCCAGATCTGAGGCCACCTGCCCTTGTACGACGGCAGATCGAAGACCGCGTTGCGAAGCGGGAAGAACGGCGAATCCCGATTCACGAGTTCGCCTTTCGAGTCCCACAGGGCCCGAATGGTGGCCATCGCCTGCTCGAATCGGGCGACCGGCTTGGACCACTCGACGCCATAGGGCTCGTTGCCCTCGCGTTCGCCGGGACCGATACCGAGGATGAAGCGGCCACGGGTCAACAGATTCATCGTCGCAGCGGCCTGAGCCGTCACCGCCGGGTTGCGACGCCCGGCGTCGGTGACGCCGATGCCGAGCGGGAGCCTGCTGATCCGGTTGCGCGCGGCTATGTTTCCGAGCATCGCCCACGGTTCCATGGAAGCGTCGACCGATGGTTGGATCCTGGCCGCGCCGCAGTACTTCGATTGCCACAACGACCGCGGAAAGATCGCATTGAGATGGTCGGGCACCCAGAACGAGTCGACACCCATGGCGACGGCGCTGAAATAGTTGAGGCGCGTGAACGTATCGGCGGCGGGGCGGCCCGCGACGATCAAGTCCATCAGGCCAACACGAAATCCGCTCATACCAGCAGTGTCTGACCACCGTCGGCGACGGCATAGGGTAGGTAGTTACTCGAATTCTTCGAATTCTTGTCGATAGCAAGCAATGACGCGGTCGATCCACCATTCCCTGCGCTCCGGCTCCGCAGCGAGAGCAGCGAGGCGCGCCGGGTCCGGCGTCACCCGTTTGACGGACAAGTAACCATCGACGGGCGGCGCCGGTGCCGCGACGTCCTCGATGAACAACCCGCCGGTGCCAAGCCCGCACGCGTGCGCCAGCTCGGGCAGGGCCGCGGCGGCCAGCAGTCCGTGACCGATCCCGACGGCCGAATCGAGTGCGCTGGACACCACGATCGCAATCTCGATCTGCTCAGCGATGTCGAGCAGTTTGCGCACCCCACCCAGCGGCGCGACCTTCAGCACCGCGATGTCGGCGGCCCCGGCGCGGACGACGTGCAACGGATCGTCGGCCTTGCGGATGCTCTCGTCGGCAGCGATCGGCACGTCGACCCGCCGCCGCACCTCGGCGAGTTCGGGCACCGTCTTGCACGGCTGCTCCATGTACTCGAGCGGGCCGTCGGCCGTCAGCGCATCGGCGGCCGCGACGGCATCCTCGACGCTCCAGCCCCCGTTCGCGTCCACCCGCACCGTCGGCACTGATGCGCGAACTGCGTTGACCCGAGCCACATCATCGGCCAACGACTGCCCGGGCTCCGCGACCTTCACCTTGGCTGTACGCGCCCCGGGAAACCTGGCCAGCAGGTCAGGCACCTCGTCTGCGGCGACGGCGGGCACGGTGGCGTTGATCGGGATGCGATCGCGATACACCTGCGGAGTCGGCTGATAGGCAGCTTCGATACCGGCGGCCAGCCAATGCGCCGCCTCGGCCGGCTCGTACTCGAGAAACGCTCCGAACTCGCCCCACCCGGCCGGCCCGTCGATCAACGCGATCTCGCGAACCGTGATGCCGCGGAAGCGAACTCGCATCGGCAGCGACACGACATATAGTCGGTCGAGCAGGTCGTCGAGCGGCGGGGTCACGGTCTTAGTATTGCCAACCCCTAGACCGTCGCGCGGTCGCGGCCCTCCCAGTACGGCTTGCGCAGATCCTTCTTCAGGATCTTGCCGGTCGGATTGCGCGGCAGCTCGTTCTTGATGTCGACGGTCTTCGGGCACTTGTAGGCGGCCAGATGCTCGCGGCAGAACGCGATCAGCTCCTGCTCGGTGGCGTCACCTTCCAGCGAGACAACGGCTTTCACCACCTCGCCCCACTTCTCGTCAGGCACGCCGATGACCGCGACCTCCGCCACCGCCGGGTGTTCGGCCAGCACCCGCTCGACCTCGATCGAGTAGATGTTCTCCCCGCCGGAAATGATCATGTCCTTCAGCCGGTCCTCGACGAAGATGTAGCCGCCGTCGTCGATGCGGCCGATGTCGCCGGTGCGGAACCAGCCGTCCTCGGTGATCACCTCGGCGGTCGCCTCCGGCTTGTTGTGGTAACCCTTCATCAATTGCGGTGAGCGGAACCACAATTCGCCCTGCTCACCGGTCGGTACGTCCTCGAGCGTGTCAGGGTCGACGACCCGTACCTCCGCGTTCGGCACCAGCGTCCCCGCGCTGGTCAGCCTCTCCGGACGATCCTCGGTGCGGTGGGCGTCCGGAAGCAGATGGCTGATCACACCGCACAATTCGGTCAGTCCGTACGCCTGGATGAAGTCGGTGTTCGGCCATGCCGTCAGTGCCGCGCGCAGCAGCGGCAGCGGCATCGGCGACGCCCCGTACGCGTAGGTCTTCAGCGCGCCGAACAGCTTGACGGCGTCGTCGCCGGATTCCAGCACCTTCGCCAGCACCGCAGGCACGAGGAATGTTCTGTTGGCCCCCTTGAGGATTGCACCTGCCAGCGCCATGCCGTCGACATCGCGTGTCATAACCGTAGGGAAGCCCAAGTGGAGGCCGATCTGCATATAGGACGAGCCACCGACATGGAACAGCGGCATCGACACCATGTTCTTGTCGCCCGGCTCGAACGTGTACAAGGTCTCGCCGTTGAGCGTGTGCGCGATCAAGTTGGCCTGCGTCAGCTCGACGCCCTTGGGACGACCGGTCGTGCCCGACGAGTACATGATGATGCAGACGTCGTCGGATTCGACATCGGCAGGGCGGTCGACCGGGGTGGCGGACGCGAGCAGCGCCTCGTACTCGTCCCCTTCACCGCCCTCCGGGGTGACCTCGATGACGTGCGCGATGTTTGTGAGGTCGCCGCGGATCTTGTCGATCATCGGTTTGAATTCAGCGCCGACGAACAGCACCTTGGCATCAGAGTCGTTGAGCACGTAATCGAGTTCCTCGGCGGCGAGCCGGAAGTTGATGATCGCGGTGGCCGCGCCGAGCGACGCGGCGGCCGTGGTCACCTCGACGCAGGCAGGGTGGTTCTTGTCGAGAAACGCCACGACGTCGCCGCGCTTGATGCCGAACTCCTTCAGCGCGCCCGCAAGGCGGCGGACCCGGTCGTTCCACTCTGCCCAGGTCCATGTTCGGTCGAGGTACGTCATTGCCTCTTCGTCAGGCTTGGTTGCGGCCCAGTGGGCCACTCGTTCGTCGAGAAACCGCGGTTCAGCCAGGTCGGACATGATCAGAAGCGTGCCACGGCTGCGGTCGGCTCAGTCGCCTTTCGCGTAAACCTGCCGACCCGCCAGGAACGTCGCCCGCACTTCGAGATCGGCGATCTCCTCCGGCGGCACGGTGCGCGGATCCGCCGACAGCACCACCATTTCGGCGTAGTGCCGACCTCCAGCGAGCCGACCACGTCGTCGGCTAACAGCAGCCACGCCGCGTCGATGGTCTGCGCACGGATGGCCTGCTCGACCGTCAGCCGCTCCCCGGGGGCCAGCACGCGGCCGCTCGGCCGCAACGGGTGGTCGTCGCGGGGCCAGCGCCGCAGAGCGTCCTCGTACATGTCAACGACCTCGGTGCCGGGCCCGATCCAGCTCTCGATGTCGGCGCGCTCACCGACCGCGATGATCCGGCCATCGGACACGGCCGACGCCTCGGCGGTGGGTTGGAGTTCGTCGACAGTCAGAACGGTTCCCTGAATGACCAGGTCAGCGGCCAGCATGAGGCCATCCTTCCAGCGCCCGAAAAATTCTTTGAAGAAATTTCGCGGCGCGTGTCGATTTCGGCGGGTTGCCGTTCGACGTAGTTGCGAGGGGCACCCGAACAACAAGAATGGACGCGCCCCTTCCCAACTAGAAGGAGACACCACAATGTCGCGCTACATGCTGATCATGCGGTCAACCCCCGAGGCCGAGAAGGCCATGGCGGAGCAGAACATCGACTTCAACGAGATCATCGAGTCGATGGGCCGCTACAACGAGGAGCTCATCAAGGCCGGTGTGATGCTGGCCGGCGAGGGCCTGACCGGGCCCGATGAGGGCTTCGTCGTCGACTTCAACTCGGATCCGCCCGTCGTCAGCGACGGCCCGTATACCGAGGCCAAGGAGCTGTTCAACGGGTTTTGGATCCTCGACGTGTCGTCGAAGGAAGAGGCCAAGCAGTGGGCACAAAAGTGCCCGTTGGGCCCCGGCGTCAAGCTCGAGGTGCGCCGCGTGTCCGACACCGAGGAGTTCGACCTGGACAACCCTTGGATCCAGAAGGAGATCCAGTGGCGGGCCGACCTCGCCCAGAAGGTGGCTGATCAGGCACGCAAGGCCGCTGGCCGCTGAGTTCGAGCGCCGAAACTGTATTCCGGCAGGGAAAGGCCGAGGCCTGCTGGAATACAGTTTCGGCGTTTCCGCATTTCTGTAACACGTTCTAGTCTGGTCTCCATGACGGACCTGCTGCGCCATCCCATCCACTCCGGCCATCTCACCGTCGGGGCTCTCAAGCGGAACAAGGACAAGCCGGTGCTATTCCTCGGCGACACCACCCTGACCGGTGGTGAGCTGGCCGACCGGATCAGCCAGTACATTCAGGCGTTCGAGGCGCTGGGCGCAGGCACCGGCAGCGCCACCGGCCTGCTCTCGCTCAACCGGCCCGAGGTGCTGATGATTCTCGGCGCCGGCCAGACCCAGGGCTACCGGCGTACCGCACTACACCCTCTCGGGTCGCTGGACGACCACGCGTATGTGCTGAACGACTCGGGAGTGACGTCGCTGATCATCGATCCGAACCCGACGTTCGTCGAGCGGGCGGTCGGGCTCCTGGAGAAGGTGCCTGCGCTCAAGCAGGTGCTGACGATCGGCCCGGTGCCCGATGCCCTGTCCGATGTGGCCGTCGACCTCACCGCCGAGGCCGCGAAGTATTCGCCGCAGCCGCTGGTGGCTGCGGACCTTCCGCCGGATCACATCGGCGGCATGGCGTACACCGGCGGGACAACCGGTAAGCCCAAGGGCGTGATCGGCACCGTCCAGTCGATCACCACGATGACGACGATCCAGCTCGCCGAGTGGGAGTGGCCCGAGCATCCGAAGTTTCTGATGTGCACGCCGCTGTCGCATGCGGGTGCCGCCTTCTTCGTCCCGACGATCATCAAGGGCGGCGAACTCGTCGTGCTCACCAAGTTCGATCCCGCTGAGGTGCTGAAAACCATTGAGGAGCAGAAGATCACGGCTACGATGCTGGTGCCGTCGATGATCTACGCGCTGATGGACCATCCGGATTCACACACCCGCGACCTGTCATCGCTGGAAACCGTCTACTACGGCGCTTCGGCAATGAACCCGGTGCGGCTGAAGGAGGCGATCGACCGGTTCGGTCCGATCTTCGCGCAGTACTACGGCCAGTCCGAGGCGCCGATGGTGATCACGTATCTGGCCAAGGGCGACCACGACGAGACGCGGCTGACGTCCTGCGGCAAGCCCACACTGTTCTGTCGGACCGCGCTGCTGAGCGAGGATGGCAAGCCGGTGAAGCAGGGTGAGGTCGGCGAGATCTGCGTTTCCGGTCCGCTTGTGTCGGGCGGCTACTGGAACCGTCCTGACGAGACGTCCAAAACCTTTCATGACGGCTGGATGCACACCGGCGACGTTGCCCGTGAGGACGAGGACGGGTTCTGGTACATCGTCGACCGCACCAAGGACATGATCGTCACCGGCGGCTTCAACGTGTTCCCACGTGAGGTGGAAGACGTTGTCGCCGAGCACCCTTCGGTCGCGCAGGTGTGCGTGATCGGTACGCCGGACGAGAAGTGGGGCGAAGCGGTGACCGCGGTGATCGTGCTGCGTCCCGACGCACCCAGTGACGAGGAAGCCGTCGCGAAGGTGGCCGCTGAGATCCAGGCCTCGGTGAAGGAGCGCAAGGGCTCGGTGCAGTCGCCGAAGCAGGTGATCGTCGTGGAATCGGTGCCGGTGACCGCGCTGGGCAAGCCCGACAAGAAGGCGGTGCGCTCACAGTTCTGGGAGGGCGCCACCCGCGCGGTCGGCTAGCTTCTCGCGCGAGCAAGCCGGCCCAACCGCGACATCGCGTAGGTGATCTTTGTCTCACTCGTGCGAATAGGACTGCAACGCAAGTCGTTTATTCGGCTGTGGCACACGAAGAGACGATCCGGCTCGACCGGGCCTTCTTTCAGAACCTCCATCAGCTCGGCCGGATGCACAGTTCTGGGAGGGCGCAGTCGCGCAGTGGGCTGAGTCTGTACGCGACTGAATAAAGTCGTGGGTGGCGTCCGTTAACACCGCCATGTCAACGTTCGTGTTGATCCACGGGTCGTGGCACGACGGCTCAGCGTGGCGCCAAGTCATGAAACGATTGGGGCACCACGGCCACGAGGCGTTCGGGCCCACTGTGGCGGGGCACGGCAAGGGCGTCTGCAAGAACGTCAGCCATGCCCAATCGACGCAATCAATCGTCGATTTCGTCGTCAGCAGCGGTCTGACCGACATCGTTCTGGTCGGACACAGCTACGGCGGCACGATCATCAGCAAGGTCGCCGAAGTAGTCGCGGATCGCATTCGGCGGCTGGTGTTCTGGAGCGGGTTCGTGCTCAACGATGGGGAAAGCCTCAATGACGCTGTGCCGCCTTATTTTCGTGACCTGTTTCGCGGCCTGGCGGCCGACTCGCCGGACGACAGCGTCATGCTGCCATTCCCGATCTGGCGGGAGGCGTTCCTCAACGACGCGGACTTGGACCTCGCCCGGTCAACCTACGAGAAGTTGTCCCCCACGCCGTATCAGCAGATCCTGGAACCGCTGGATCTCAAGAAGTTCTACACGCTGGACACGCCACGAAGCTATCTGCTTGGCAGCGAGGACATTGCGCTTCCACCGGGCGAATGGGGCTGGCATCCCAGGATGACCAGTCGGCTCGGACTGCACCGGTTCGTCCAGATGCCGGGCGGACACGAGCTTCTTTTCTCGAACCCAAACGGCCTGGCCGACAAGATCATTGAAGCTGGCCGTGACTAGCTAGCGCGCTCCTGGCCTAGTCCGCGCTGCGCGGCCACATCGGCGAGCAGAATGCGCAGCCGCTGGCGCGCGTGATGAAGCCGAGACATCACCGTCCCTATCGGGGTACCCATGATCTCGGCGATCTCCCGGTACCGGTAGCCAACGACGTCTGCGTAGTAGACCACCATCCGGAGAGTCTCCGGTAACGCCTCGACCGCGCCGATGATCTCGTCGTCGGGCAGGCCTTCGAGCGCCTCGATCTCTGCCGAGCGGTCACCCAGTGGCGCGTCCCGTTGCCACGCGGCGTGCTGCCAATCTGCGATCTCGTCGGTGAGTTGCTCCATCGGCCGAGACTGACGCTTGCGGTGGTTGTTGATCCAGGTGTTGTGCATGATCCGCATCAGCCACGCCTTCAAGTGGGTGCCCTCGCGGAACAAGCGAAATTGGCTGTAGGCCCGCACCATGGTGTCCTGCACGAGGTCCTCGGCGTCGCTGCGATTGCGGGTCATCCGCCGGGCACCGCCGTACAGCACGTCCAGCAACGGGACGGCATCGCGCACGAACCGTGCGGTCAACTCCGCGTCGCTCTCATCGGACCCGGTCCGATCTGGGACGGCGTCGAACTCTGACATGTCCCCGAACGTACGTACGTGGGTGGGCACAGTCGCCATCCTCGGCGGATGGGATTAAGGGGTACGGGTAGATGGGATTTACGATTGCCGGAATGGGTCTGGCCGAACCCTTGGAGCGCGAAGCCGAGCTGATGCAGCTCTCGGCGTTGTTAACCGCGGCCCAAGTCGGCCGCGGGCAGGTCTGTGTCATCGAAGGGCCCAGCGGGGTCGGCAAGTCGCGTCTGCTCGACGAGTGCGCCAGTGCCGCCCGAGGGCTCGGACTGTCGGTCTTGCGGGCACGCTGTAGCGAGCTGACCCGCGATCATCCATTCAGCGTCGTCCGTACGCTTCTTGAGCCCACGCTTGTCCGCACGGACGCCGAAACACGCGCCAAACTGATGCACGGCCCGGCCGCAATGGCCGAGCCAGTCTTCGGACCGCGAGAGGCGTTTGATGAATTCGGCGTCATTCATGGTCTCTACTGGTTGACGGTCAACATCGCCGAACAACAGCCGGTTGCGATCCTGGTCGATGACGTGCTGTGGGCCGACGACTTCTCGCTGCGCTACCTGGCCTACCTCGCGGACCGAATCGACGACATTCCAGCGGCGATGGTGGTGGCGATCCGCCACGGGGATCCGGGCGCCAACTCACCGTTGATCGCCCACCTATCGGATGCGGCGGGTGGGCGACCGATCCGTCCCGCCAACCTCAGCGAGCCCGCGGTGCGCGCGCTGCTTACCGACGCACTTCCCGACCGCGACGTCGACGCGGACCTGACGGAAACCGTCCTTGCGGAGACGGGCGGAAACCCGTACCTCGTGGTGGCCGTCGCGGACTCAATCCGTGCCGGCGAGGTCGCGGGGGCGACAACACCGGATTCTGTGCGCCGCCAGATCACGCGCCGGCTGTCCCGACTGCATCCGGCGACGCAAACCCTTGCCAAAGCCGCGTCGGTGCTCGGCGACGAGGCCGCGCTCACCGACGCCGTCCAGCTCGCAGGCCTACGGCCGGACGAGGGTCGGGCAGCTGCCGACGAACTCGTCGCCGCCCACGTCTTAACCAGCACGGACCCGATAATGTTCGCGCATCGAATCGTCCGGATGACCATCCACGACCTGCTGGCGCCGCGCAAGCGGACCGCGTTTCACGCGCATGCGGCGAAGGTGTTGGCCGCCAACCAAACTGACCCCGAGGTCGTCGCCGAACACCTGCTGCTCGCGGGACCGCCCCGAGACGCGTGGTCGGTGTCGGCGCTTCAGGAGGCCGGACGCAGCGCCGCCCGCAAGGGAGCGCCCGCGGCCGCGGTGCGCTACCTGCGCAGTGCCCTCGATGCCGCGGACGCCGCAGATCCGCCGCCCGAGTTGCTCGTCGATCTCTGCCTTGCTGAGGCTTCGGCGGGCGAGGCCACCTCGCTGGCTCGCTTCGAGCAGGCTTTGCAGCATATTCGTGAACCCGGGCGGCGCGCCGATGCGCTCTACTCGCTCGGACAAACCCTGTACCGGTTCGGCCGGTACACGGACGCCGGGACGGTGTTTCGGCGCGGCGCCGCCCTGTTCGAGGACGGCGACCGGCAGGTGCGGCTGCGGTTCGAGGCCGCCGCCTTCGGCGCCGAGTACCACCTGCCGCCCGAACAACACGGCCCGCTGAGCGCCGCCGACGGCACGGGGCCCGGCGACCGCGCGGTCCTCGCCGTTCACTCATTGCGCGAATGCCTGACGTCGCCGCCGGCGAGTATCGGCGCCGATCTGGCGACCCGGGCTCTGCAGGATGGAATGCTGCTCGCCGAGCTCACCTCGCGAAGTCCCGTCGTCAGCCTCGCCGTCCTTGCGCTGCTGCATTCGGGTCGGCTGGTCGAGGCGCACGAGGCCGCCGATGCCGTCGTGACAGACGCCCGTGGCCGCGGCGCACCGATGGCCTATGCGGAGGCGTCGCTCTGTCGTGCACTCGTCCTCCTGGCGCGGGGGCGTATCACCGAGGCGGCCGTCGATGCCCAGATGGCGCTGGACCGGATGGGATGGCATGCGCACGCGCGAACCGCGGCGGCGACGTTGGCCAACTGCATGATCGAACGTGGCGAACTCACCGAAGCCGCGAGCGTGCTCGACAGGGTTGAGGAGATTCCTCCGCCGGTCGATGTTCCCGGCGTCGACGCGTACGTGTATTTGGCCCGTGGCCGACTGCATCTGGGATTGCGTGACATCGAGGCGGCGCGCAAGGATCTCGTGGCAGCCGAGGAGGCGCTGCAGGTGTTCGGCGACGCCAACCCGTCGGCGCTTCCGTGGCGATCACTTGCCGGCGTCATCGCCCACCTCGGCGGCGACCAGCCACGTGCGAATGTGCTTATCCAAGAGGAGATTCGCCTCGCGCAGAGCTATGAAGTCCCGATCGCACTGGGTGTCGCGCTGCGACGCCGCGCAATGACCGAGCGCGGCCAACAGGCTTTGGACACACTCCGCCAGGCCATCGCCGCCCTGGAGACTACCGAGGCGAAGCTCGAGCTCGCCCATGCCCATGCCGGGCTGGGTCGAGGTTTGCGGCGGGCGGGTCAGCGCGTTGAGGCACGACACCATCTGACGATCGGCCTTGACCTAGCGCATCGATGCGGCGCGAGCGGCCTCGAGGCCGAGATCCGCCAGGAGTTGGCGGCCGCCGGTGCCCGACCGCGCCGCCCCGCGCTCAGCGGAGTCGAATCGTTGACGCCGACCGAACTGCGAGTCGCACAGCTGGCCGCGCAGGGCGGGTCCAACCGCGATATCGCGGAAATCATCTTCGTCTCACGCAACACCGTGGCGTGGCATTTGCGAAACGTCTACCGCAAGCTCCAGATCGACTCGCGAGAGCAGCTGGCCCGCGTCGTCGAGGCTTAGCCGCCGCCCGCCCCGGAGTGCACCTAGTCGAGCAGCGCGTCGATCTCGGCGGCCAACCGCTCGATGCGTTCCGCCTCAGGAGGAATGCCGCGGCTCTCCTCGGCGGCCCGTTGCCAACCGAGTCGCCACACACGGGCGACGACACGATCGCCCATTCCCGCGTACGGGTTGAGAAGCGTATGCGGAAAGGCCTTTCGCCCTTCCCGGTACGCGGTGACGAGCCTGTGTGCCATAGCACTACTCTCCGCCCCTGATCGTTGCTACCGCCCGCTTTGCCTCGGCGTGTCATGCACGGCGTTTGATAACAGAGCATCCGCTCTGTTATCTTGGCTGTCATGCCCCGCCCGCAGGTGTACGACCGCGACGCGATGCTCGACGCGGCCGAAGGACTCGCCGTCGAGGGGGGCATCAAGGCCGTCACGATCCGCGCGGTGTCCGAGCGGGCAGGCATCTCGAACGGCGCGATCTATCACGCGTTCGGTTCCCGCGGCGGCTTGGTCGGCCGCGCCTGGGTGCGCGCCGCCCGACGCTTCCTGACGTTGCAGCGGCAGGCCGTCGACGCCGAAGACGAGCCCGTCCGCGCCGTCATCGCCGCGGCCGATGCGCCCGCCGTGTTCAGCGAGCAGTACCCGTCGTCGACCCGATTGGTGTTCGAGATCAGCCGCGAGGAACTGATCGGCGAGGCACCCGCCGAGGTACAGGCCGAACTGAGCGCGCTCGACAGCGATCTGCGCGACATGCTTATCCGGCTGTCGATCGCCATGTGGGACCGCAAGGACGCCGCATCCGTTGCCGTGATCGAGGACTGCGTGGTCGGCCTGCCCACCGGTCTGATGCTGCGCAGGCCCATGCCGCCCACCGCCGACACCCGCCACCGCCTCGCTGCCGCCGTGCAAGCGATCCTGTCCGTCAAGTTAGGAGACAACCATGCCCGCACTCGAAATCATCGATGACATAGCGGTTTTGCACCTCGGCGACGACGAGAACCGCTTTTCGCCCGACTGGTTGGCCACCGTCAACGGATTCCTCGACCGCATCGAGTCCGGTGAGGCCAAGGCATTGGTAACAACCGGAGACGGCAAGTTCTACTCGAACGGCCTGGATCTGGATTGGCTTGCCGCCCATAGCGATCAACGCGACTGGTACATCGACCAGGTGCAGCAACTACTCGCTCGTGTGCTCGTCGCTCCGGTCCCCACGGTCGCCGCCGTCAACGGTCACGCGTTCGGCGCCGGCGCGATGCTCGGAATTGCCCACGACTTTCGGATCATGCGGGTCGACCGCGGCTACTACTGCTTCCCCGAGGTCGACATCCGCATCCCGTTCACACCGGGCATGGCTGCCGTGATCCAGGCCAAGCTCACGCCGGCTGCCGCGGTCGAGGCGATGACCACCGGACGTCGCTACGGCGGGGCCGACGCTCACGCGGTCGGCCTGGTGACCGCGACCGCTTCCGAGGACAAGGTGACGTCGGCGGCCGTCGATCTCGTTACGGCCTTGAAGGGCAAGGATCCCGGCACCCTGCAGGCGATCAAGTCCACCATGTTCGCGGGCGCGACCGCAGCACTGCGCGGGACGGCCTGAGCCGCTCGGCACAATGGGCAAGTGCCGGATCTACAGCAGACCGTCGATGCGGTGTGGCGGATGGAGGCCGCCAAGATCATCGCGACGCTGACCCGCGCGGTCGGCGACGTCGGCCTCGCCGAGGACCTGGCGCAGGAAGCCCTTGTCGACGCGCTGACCCAGTGGCCGTCATCCGGTGTGCCGCGCAACGCAGGCGCGTGGCTGACCACCGTCGCGAGGCGCAAGGCCATCGACCATTGGCGCAGGCAGGAGAACCTCGACGCCAAATACGCGGCGATGGCCCACGAACTCGAGACGCAGGTCTCTAACTTTCCTGAACCCTGGGATCCCGACCGCATCGATGACGACGTGCTGCGGCTGATCTTCATCTCGTCGCACCCGGTGCTGTCCCGGGAAGGCCAGATCGCGCTGACGCTACGCGTCGTCGGCGGCCTGACCGCCGAGGAGATCGCCCGCGCGTTCCTGACGTCGACGGCGACGGTCGCAGCACGCATCACCAGGGCCAAGAAGACGCTGGCCGCGGCGAATGTGCCGTTCGAGGTGCCGGACCGGTCGGAGTACCCGCAACGGCTGTCGGCAGTGCTGAGCGTGATCTACCTGATCTACAACGAAGGCTATTCGGCGTCGTTCGGGCAGCGCTGGATCCGCGACGAGCTGTGCAGCGAGGCGCTGCGGCTGGGCCGCGTCCTGGCGGCGCTGGTGCCCGACGAGGCAGAGGTGCACGGCCTGGTGTCGCTGATGGAGTTCCAGTCGTCGCGCTTCGCCGCGCGCACCGACGCCGACGGAAAGCCGATCCTGCTCGAGGACCAGAACCGCACCAAGTGGGATCGCGCACAGATCCGGCGCGGCGTCGCCGCCCTGGAGAAGGCGGCTAATGCGTTGCAACACAAGGGTGCTGGCTGGGGACCGTACGCACTGCAGGCTGCGCTGGCCGAATGCCACGCCGTCGCGCCGACGGCGGCGGACACCGACTGGGCGCGCATCGTGCTGCTGTACGACGGGCTGCGCCAGGTGGCGCCGTCACCGGTGGTCGAGCTGAATCGGGCGGTCGCCGTGGCGATGGCTGATCCTGTGGCGGGCCCCGCCTCCGCCTTGCAGATCGTCGACAACCTCGACGGCCTTGACGGCTCTTATCTGCTGCCGAGCGTGCGCGGCGAACTACTGGCCAGGCTCGGTCGCGGTGCCGAGGCCGCCGACGAGTTCGACCGCGCAGCACAGATGACCGACAACGACCGTGAACGAGAAGTGCTCACGGACAAGGCCGCCCAGGCGCGTCGTCGCTAGGTACCGGGAACCCCGGTGCGCGCGGCCACCGATGTCGGCGTGCCGGTGTCGAACACCTCGATCACGACGTCGGCGTCCCGATATCCGCCGACATGATGCAGGCCGGCAGTGGCTCCGATGACGTCGTTCGCGTGATCACCAGTCATCGGATAGTCGGCCACCGGGTGGCGCCAGTGCGCGGCCAGCAGGGTTGCGCCTTGCGCCAGCCGCGGCACCTCACGGTCCATGACCGTGCGCAGTACGGCGGACTCCAAGTAGTAGCAGATCTCCGACAGCACAACCAGATCACATCCCTCCGACGGCCAAGGCTGGGCGAGGGATGCGCGGAGCAGCGTCACCCGGTCGCGGCATCCGGCGTCGACAAGCCTGCGATGAGTGGCGTCCAACGCCGCCACCGCGACGTCGGTGGCAGTGACGTGGTCGCACCGGTGGACGAGGTGCTCGGTCAGCACGCCGACCGAGCAACCAGGTTCGAACGCGTGGCGATACCGCGCATATGGCAGAAGGGCCAGGGTAATTGCGTACTTGCGTCGTTCGTACCATCTCGTCTGCAGCTGCCAGGGATCGGCCGACTCGGTGTACATGCGGTCGAAGTAGTCGTCGGACAGCCGAGCGGTCAGCGAAACACCACCTCTCCCACCGCCAGCAGTCGGCGCAACACGGCTGCTGGGATAACCGGCGCTGCATCGGGCGCCGCAGGCTCGAGTTGACTGCGAAATACCTGCGCTGCAACGCGTTTGCGAAGCATCGCGGCGCGGGTCAGCGACACTCTGTATGCGCGGTGCCACGGGATCGCCGAGTCATCCGGGTGTGCCCAGTGCCACATCCACACCGGGTACTCCAGCAGCTGCGCCCCGGTGCGCGCGGCCGCGACCGCCGCTGCCCGCCCGACCGCTTCATGGTCTGGGTGGCCGTCGCCGCGCCAGGTTGCCGCGCACCAGGTTCCGGCGGGACGGGCCGCGAGAATCTCGGTCAACATATCGGCCAGCTCTGCCTCGTGGTCGCCGATCTGCCCGTCGGGCAGGCCAAGTGACGACGGGTCCGATAGACCAAGGGCGTCGGCGGCACTGCGAAGCTCCGCTCGGCGGAGCTGTTCGAGCTGCCTGCGCTGCGGCGGCGAAAGATCAGGGTGCGACGCCCCGCCGTCACTTGCGGATAGCACCTGAACGCGCACACCCGCGTCCGCCATCATCGCGGTCGTCGCGCCGAAGCCGAACGTCTCGTCGTCGGGATGCGCTCCGACCACCACGATTTCACGACAAGAGGAATGGTCAAGTACGGGCAATTCGCGCCGAGCGTCGAGCCACACGTGCGCCGGGGTTCCACCGCCAGACAGCGGCCGGGCCGCGAAGCGGGCGGTGTTGCTCAGTGCCGGGGATGATTTCATCGTTTCTGCCCCGCAAGGCGGCCCAGCTGTTCGAGGTCGCGTTCGGCGTGGCTCTGTCGGACGTAGATGGTCAGGTCGGCCACCCGCTGCGCGTGGTCGGCATCCTGACACAACGGCCCGGGCCCGAGTGCACGCGCCGTGCGATTGATCACCTGGTCCACTGCGGTCTCCACGACGGCTCGGACTCGTCGCGCGATCAGCTCGGCTGAACCCTTGCGGTTCAACGGATCCGCGTCCACCTCGGCGGCGGCCGCCATGAGTATCGCTTCTCCTGCGGCGAGTGCCGCGTCGACGGCGCCCAGATGCGCCAGAGCATGCGGATCCGCGCCGCCGTCGGCGCCGCGGTCGTAGAGGGGCTTCGCCACCGACCGCGCTCCACCCAGCCAACACGCGCTGACGCCGATTGCACCGTGCCAGAAGCCGGGTCGGCTCAGGTAATCGCCGGGTTGTCCGACCGGAATGGCAGGCGCGCCGCTGAAGTGAACGGAGCGCGTGTCGGACTGCGCCATACCGGGATTGCGCCACGTACTCGGAAGGGGCCTGACGGCGGGCCGGCGCAGCGGCACGGCGAACAGTCCCCGGTCCCCGGACGACATCCGCGCGGTTACCAGGGCGTGCGAGCAGAGGCCCGCACCCGAGCACCATGCCTTGGTGCCGTCGAGTGTCACCCCGTTGCCTGCATCGCTGGCCTGCACGACCGCATCGGGGGCCTCCGCCGCCCACACCCCCCACAACTCGTGTGGCTGGACGTCCGGCCCCTCGAGATCGGCCAGAATCGCCACCGCATCGGCGTGTGCCTCAGCCAGCCGGCCCGCGACGATGTCCGTCTCAGTCAGGGCGGCCAGCCGCCGCCACCGTGCGGCCGTCGAACCGCGACCCGGCAGCGGCAGGTCCAGCTCACCCGATGCAAGCCACTCGGCGACCATCCCGGCATTCATGCCCCGGCACCTGTCCTACGTGTCAAGTCGCGCAGGTGCTGCGCGAAGCCGCGAGGCGCCCGGCCGTCGCGTCGATCCGACGTCGCCACCACCAGCTCGGCGTCACGGTGGATGCGCATGCCTGCAGCCTGGAACCGCTCGACCAGCTCGACGTCCTCGCCCGTGGGAAGTGCACGAAAGCCCCCGACACGCCAGTACGCGTCAGCGCGGAAGCCCATGTTTGCGCCGTGAATGTGGTTGTGGCTTTTGCCTTTCGAGTGGTACGCGCGGAGGTATCGGCGGGCGACCGCAGCAGGAAAGTGCCGCCATGCCGGGACGCGCACGATCCCGAGCACCATGTCCGCGTCGGCAGACGTCATCCGCGGCAGCCACTGCGCATCCACCACACTGTCGGCGTCGGTCGTCGCGTACCACGTGCGATCGACGGCGGCCGGGCAGTGCTCCCGTGCGTAGTCGAACCCCGCGGCCCTCGCCGCGCCGACGCAGCCTGCGTCGACCGACACGAAGTGCACGTCCGCCCCGTACCGGCCAGCGAGGCGCTCGCTGCCGTCGTCGCAGGCGTCGAGCACAACGACGGTGACGACGGGCACAGGCATGCACAGTGCGGCCGTCGTCAGCGCCCTCAGGGAGCGCGGCAAGTGTTCGAGTTCGTTGTGCGCGGGCACCACCACCACGACCTGTTCGATATCTGCCATGACAGCTAATTAGCCGGAATGCCCGGCTTTCACACCTGGCACGATGACGGATGTGTCCCACGTGCAAGCCGTTCTCTTCGACTATTCCGGCACGCTCTTTCGCCTCGAAGAGGACGACAGCTGGTTCGAGGGCATGAAGGCCGACGAGCGTCAGATCGATGGCCACGTCCAGGCCGAGCTGATGCGCAGGCTCACGGCCCCGGTCGGCCAGCACGTCGAAATGACACCCGAGGCCTACCACGCCTGGGTCAACCGTGACCTGGCACCGCACCTGCACCGCGAGGCGTATCTGCACGTGCTGCGCGAGTCCGGGCTTGCCGATCATCACGCCGAGACGCTCTACGACCGGGTGATCGACCCGTCGTCGTGGACGCCCTATCCGGACACCGCCGACGTGCTCAAGGGCCTGCACCGACAAGGCATCAAGACCGCCGTGGTGTCGAACATCGCGTTCGACGTGCGTCCGGCTTTCGTGGCCCTGGGGGTGGCCGAATGCGTCGACGAGTTCGTGCTGTCCTTCGAGGTCGGTGCCGTCAAGCCGGCCGCCGCGATATTCGAAACCGCACTCTCCCGGCTCGGCGTGGAGGCCGCGCATGCCGTGATGGTCGGCGACAGTGACGAGGCGGACGGCGGCGCCCGCGCGGTCGGCTGCGGATTCAGCCTCGTGGACCCGCTGCCGACCGCCCAGCGAACCGACGGGCTGACAAGAGCGCTGGCCGAACACGGCGTCGCGATATGACGCGGGCACCACGCTGGCTGAAACCGATCAACAAGATCTACATGCTGCTGCTGCGCCGCGGCGTGAGCTTCGGCGCCGAGCAGCCGCTGGTGTTGACGGTGCGGGGCCGCAGGTCGGGCAAGTCCCGCTCGACGCCGATCACCCCGATGGCGGTCGACGCAAAGCGCTATGCGGTCGCGGTCTTCCCAGCCGCCGATTGGGTAGCAAACGTCCGCGCCGCCGAAGAGGTGACGCTGGCCTACGGGAGGCACACCGAACGCGTCCGGCTGGTGGAGCTCCCGTCGCAAGAGGCGCGTCCCGTGCTGCGGTTGTTCCCGGTACAGGTGCCTGCGGGCGTCGGCTTCCTGAGGAACTCCGGCCTCGTCAACGACGGCACACCCGACGAGCTCGAGGGTCTCGTGGGCCGCCTGCCCGTATTTCGGATCGACCCGATCACGTAGCGTCGCTGTCATGTCCAACAGCGAGCGCCTCCGGCCGCCGTGGTGGCTGAAGTACGTGAATAAGGTGATGATCGGGCTGCAGAAGCTGGGCGTGAACTTCGGCCCGGTCGTGTTGACGGTGCCTGGCCGCAAATCGGGCAAGCCGCGGTCCACCCCTGTCACTCCCATGACCGTGGACGACAAGGTGTACGTCGTTGGTGGCCTCCCCCGCTCGGATTGGACCGCCAACGCCCGCGCTGCAGGCGAGGGCACGCTGCATCGGGGCCGTCACACAGAGCGCGTCCGCCTCGTCGAGATGTCCGTCGAAGACGCCCGGCCAATGCTTCGTAAGTTTCCCGTCAAGGTGCCGAGCGGAGTCGGCTTTATCAAGAACGCCGGGCTGGTCACCGGCCCCAACCCCGACGAGTTCGAGGCGCTCGCCGGCAAGTGCCCCGTGTTTCGCCTCGACCCGGTGAACGCATGAG
>Ga0207683_10000730_pt1 | contig 29877 bp, 22 predicted proteins | sample KBSM73metaG_FD_184333 | JGI IMG/M metagenome (GOLD analysis project Ga0207683, IMG submission 184333) | Miscanthus rhizosphere microbial communities from Kellogg Biological Station, Michigan, USA - KBS M7-3 metaG (SPAdes) (version 2) | ecosystem: Host-associated > Plants > Roots > Rhizosphere >... | reverse complement strand
AGGTGCATCTATTTCCGGACCCTGGTAAAACACTTTGCTTGTATCAGCATGCCCGTCACCGTTAGTGTCTTCAAGAATAATGATGCGGTCACCTTTTGGGTTTGTCGGGTTGCCGTTTATAGCCGGCCGGTAATTGTATGCTTCGGTTACCCAAACCCGTCCTTTTTCATCTATATCTATATTGGTCGGGTTTTTGAGCATGGGCTCGGTAGCAAACGGGTTTATTTCAAGCCCTTCTGCGATTGTTAAACCTTTTAATGCATTTTGAGGTAAATGTTTTTGCTCTTCGGTTAGGGAATCGGTTTTAGTTTCCCCGGTCGCCTTGTGGTCAGCATTATTACAGGAATAAACAGTTGTAATTAACGAGATAATTACTATTTGCTGGATAAACCGAAATGAGTGGCAGATCGTTTTCATTTGAATTAACATCGTTGAGTTTGAAATAGATGATTGAGGGTACAAATTATTTTATTTTCTGCATGTAAATAAATCTTTTGCAAACCCGGGGCATAATTGCTGACAAACCGGGCAATTGATTACTTATGAAAAATTTTTAGCCGTTCAGGATTACATGGCGTGCAGGAGATAAAATGTTCCGTAGTGTGACATTAATCAACGTTCCCTTTACTCATTCCGTTCGCAACGACTTCACCGGGTTCGCTAATGCGGATTTCACAGCTTTGTAGCCAACAGTTAACCATGCTATCAACAGAGAAGCAACAATTGCCAGCAGGAAAGTACCTGGTCCGATGGTAATTCTGTAGGCAAAATCGTCTAACCATTTACGCATAAAAAAATATCCAAGGGGCGCTGCAATGATAAACGCGATCAGGATGAGAAGGGTAAACTCGCGGGAAAACAGGTAAACAATATCAATTACTGAAGCACCTAATGTTTTGCGTATCCCGACTTCCTTTGTGCGCTGTACAGCCATAAACGATACGAGACCATACAAACCGAGGCATGAAATGAATATTGCGATGCAGGCAAATATTTTATACAGCTGCGAAAGCCGCTGGTCGTTATTGTAGAAATCGGCTATTTTTTTATCGAGGAACTGGTATTCATATAATCCATCGGGGAACGTGCTGTTGCATAACCTTTCTATCGCAGTCAGCGTTTGATTGATCGTTGCCGGATGAAGTTTGATATTGATTTTCTGGAACACATTTTTCCATGAGCCCATAATTACCGGCGGAATATCCCGCTTGAGCGAGCGGGTATTGAAATCTTTAACCACACCGGTGATCGGCGCATAGGTAAACTTTTCGTCCCACAAACCGATATACTTTCCGATCGCATCTTTCGGATCGCGCACGCCGAGTTTGCTCAGCAATGTTTCATTCACTACATAACCGGTTATCGTATCACTATTGCCGTAAGGTTGGCCGGCAACAAATTGAAGGTTGTAGAGTTTAAAGTATGCTGCATCTGCCCATTTTAACTGTGCGTTAAAATCAGTTTGCTTTGGCGCATTGTTGTATTTAAAATCACTGCCCCATCCGCCATTATCGGAAGGGCTGGCAAAACTATAGCTGATATCGCGTATGCCGCGAAGAGATAAGAGTTGGTCGCGTAAGCTGTTTAATTTTGACCTGCTGATACTATCGCCCGGAAATTGCACGGTGATAATGGCATCCTTATCAAACCCCAGGGATTTATTCCGGAAATAATCCATTTGCGATACAACAACCAGTGTGCCTATGACCAAGACCTGTGCAATGCAAAATTGAACAACTACGAGTGTTCGTCGCAGTGAGATGCTGCGTTGCCGTCCTGCCTTGATTTTATTCTTCAGCGCTTCAATAGGATTGAATCCGGACAATACCAGTGCCGGGTAAAAGCCGGAAAGTAGGGTCACACCGATAATGAGTGCGCACAAAAACAAGAGTAACACCGGGTCGGTAATAAAGTTTCTGTTAAGTTTTGTGTTGAGCAGTGAGTTCAACAGCGGCAACACCATTTCCGCAATAAGAACGGAGAAGATTACGGCGAAAAGTGTAATGATGAACGTTTCGCTGATAAATTGAAGCACCAATTGGCCGCGATTACTGCCCAGCACTTTGCGCACGCCTACTTCTTTTGACCGGTTCACGGCCTGTGCAGTCGCCAGGTTGATGAAATTCACGCAGGCAATTGTTAAAAGGAACATCCCGATAAGGCTGACAACTTTTATCAGCTGTTTACTGAATGAGTGTCCGCTGAAGACACCTACCTCTGTATTGTAATGCATATCGCTCAGCGGCTGCAAGCGCATTCCATCTTTTACATAATCAGCCGGTTTGTGTTTTTTTACAAATCCCTTTAGTTGAGCGTCAAATTGTTTTTGACTTAAATTAGTTGATAAAACAACAAAGCATTGATTATTGCCATTAATGCTTACCCAATCCTCCATATTCTCATAAAACGTACTTGATTTTACCCGGAGAGTAGCGTAAGACATCATCAGCTGAATTGGAATATCGGTATTCGGTGGCGGGTTTTTTAAAACGCCTGTGATCTTAAAGTCGAATTTGTTTTCGAATTTGATCACTTTGCCGATTGCTTCATGCCAGTCGCCAAAGAATTTATTGGCTTCATCTTCCGTAAGCACCGCTGTATTGGGTTCGGATAATGCCGTTTTCCTGTCGCCTGCAAGCCAACCGAAATCAAAGATGTCGAAGAATTGCGGTTCGGCATAATAAGCATAGTCCTCCCTGAATTTTTTAACAGGTGCTCCCTGTGTCTTTTCTAACGGTGAATAATAACCGCCGGTATTACGATAAATCGCGGCCACTTCTTTTAACGGGAAATCCTGCCTTAGAGCTGCTGCCGTTGGAAAAGGTGTACCGCTGCCGGGCCGGATACCGTCTGGTCCCTGGAATTCTGTCACGATGCGATAGATATGATCCTTCTTTGCGTGAAAATTATCAAAGCTCGTTTCAAACTGAACGATGAGGAAGATGAGCAAACAGGCGGCAATCCCGATGGTAAGACCGGTGAAATTTATGGCAGCATAACTTTTGTTACGCATCAGGTTGCGCCAGCCGATTTTCACGAAGTGCCGGGCAGGAAAATGATTTTTAAACATACCGTAATGGTTAATTTGTTTACGATCCTTCATTCGCATGATATGCGGGCGTAAAAGCTGCATGACATCTTTAATAAAGAACACGTCTGCCTTGCGTCGCCCTTTTTCTTTCACGCGCTCATGGTAAAGCTCCAGCAAATCGCCTTCAATAGAATCGCGCAGCTCCGGCCGGCAATACCATCGGAAGAAGCGAAGAAATAACTTCGGCGGTTGTGGGTTGTTTTTCATAGCTCATGCTTTCCTGATCCCGAAAATGCTTTTTGGAAGTGCACTCCAGAGGCTATCTCTTGTAGTTTTAGAATATTCCATTGCCTTTTTACCAAGAGCAGTTATTTCAAAATATTTTTTTGGTCGTCCGGCCCGCTCAGGGGTTGATTCCCCTTCACGGCTTTTAATGTATCCTTTATCTTCCAGCCGTACCAGGGCGGTATGCAAGGCACCCATACTAACGTTCCGGTGCAACCGATCTTCTATATATTTCTTGATGGCGACGCCGTATGCCTCGCCGAATAAAACACCGATTGTTAAAAGAACGATTTCTTCAAATTCGCCAAGCTGGAACCTTTTCATTTCAAATATTTATTTCCTAAATGTAGGAAAATAAGCAGGGTGTTCCAAAAATTATCCCATAGCTCAATCTTATATTTTCATGGTTCGAGAAATGAGAGGGAAAGACGGGTGAATTTCTAAACGCACCGTAGGAGAGAGGTTAGTTAGAGGCAGAAGAATACACCCACACGGTTTTTTCTGCTAAATACTAATTACAGTGAAAGGAAACGCAGCCGCATTTCTATCTTTCCGAAAATCGCGGACTCTGTGGGACGGTTTGTGCGGAGACATATTTTTTATTGGCATTTGCAGGTTGCAATCACGAAGAATTTCAAATCTAATAAACAGAGTATTTATGAATAGTAAATCAACGAGGATAATCGCAGCAACAGGACTGATTGCAGGAGCCATTTTTGGTATGGCGGGCTCTTTTGTACAGTCCGCCTCACTTCGCGGTCTTGCCTGGGGTATAGACGGCATTGGTCTCATTTTAGCCACCGGTCTGCTTACCATTTTCTATCTTAGAAAGGAGCAGGATATGACAGCTGCTGGTTTCCTGATCTTTGCTGTTGGGCAAGGACTGGTACTTGCATCCTCCGGAATTGACCTGGATGCAAATGTCTCGCTTTTTGGAGCGGGCGCCGGGTTGTGGGCCACATCGCTTTTCGTAATAAGCTTTCAAAAAACATTTTCTGTCTTCATACGCTGTGCCGGCATTCTGGCAGCAGTTTTGTTTTCGGTGGTGGCTGTTCAAATTTATACAAACCAGCCGCTGAATCCGTTGAGCCAGCCATTGCCTTTTTTTGCTTACCCGGTTTTTGTGATCACTATTTTAGGTTGGGCATGGACGTTACTAAAGAAGCAAAAGCCTGTATAACGGTAACAACCCGGAGTCGAAAATTTGATGGAGAGCTTTTTCTGCCAAATACGAGTGGCGGAGAAGTTTTTACAGGTATGCATTCCTTGCCGGCCTTAAACTACTTGTATGGTTAAACCACCGTAATATCAAAATGTTAAAATGCTTTCCTGACGGACTTCTTTCTGTTGATGTTGGTAAATTTAGGAAACTTAAAACCAACACTTATGAACTTCAACAGGGTCAACAACCTCACTGGCTGGATCGTATGTGCAATTGCGTGCACCGTTTACCTGCTTACAATGGAAGCGACTGCCAGTTTTTGGGATTGCAGTGAATTCATTTCCGCCTGTTATAAATTACAAATACCCCATCCACCCGGTGCTCCCTTATTTGTATTGATCGGTCGCTTTTTTATTGTTCTGTTTGGCAATAATCCAACAACGGCTGCCATTGCCGTTAACTCGATGAGTGCCTTTGCCAGTGGGTTTACGATATTATTTCTATTCTGGGCCATTACTTATTTTGCCCGTAAGCTGGTTCAAAAAAATAATGAACTATTGACGGCGCAACAAATCTTTACGATTATGAGTTGCGGGGTTGTTGGTGCATTGGCATACACGTTCTCCGATTCATTCTGGTATAGTGCTGTGGAAGGTGAAGTATATGCATTGTCATCATTTTTCACCGCACTTGTTTTCTGGGCTATTTTAAAATGGGAACGGCGTGCCGATCAACCCGGAAGCGATCGCTGGCTTATTTTTATTTTTTTTATGATGGGGCTTTCAATTGGAGTACACCTGTTGAATCTGCTCACTATTCCTGCGATCATCATGGTGTATTATTTCCGGCGTTATAAACCAACGCTATGGGGCGGCTTTCTTGCATTTATTATTGGATGCGGCATTACCGGTATCGTACAAAAATTTGTGATTCAATCCAGCATAGAGGCAGCAGGTGCGATGGATGTTTATTTTGTAAACGAGTTAAAGTTGCCTTTTTTCTCCGGTATGGCTTTTTTCTTTTTGTTAGTTACAGGTGCTATTGTTGTGGCCATGCGCTATGCTACTAAAAAGGGATACCGCTTAATGAAGCTTTCATTGTGGAGTATTACATTTTTATTGCTCGGTTACTCAACCTATTTGACGACGATGATCCGTTCCAATGCAGACCCGGCAGTGGATATGTTTAACGTGGATAACCCCGTTAGCCTGGCAGGTTACCTGGGCCGCCAGCAATATAATGACTGGCCAATTATGTACGGCCCTGATTTTACAGACAGGCCTTCTTATACGGAAAACGGTACCGCCTACACGAAATTCGGGAAACGGTACGAGGAAGCCGGGAAGATCCTGAAAATGGATTGGAGCAATACGCCATCCGCTCATTTCTTTCCGCGTATGTGGGATAGTGGCAATGACCGCCAGCAGCAGGATTGCTATCGTCGTTTTTCAGGATTGGAGGAAGGGGAGAGCCCGACCATGAAAGATAATCTCAGTTACTTCACACGATACCAGGCCGGCTGGATGTACCTGCGGTATTTCATGTGGAATTTTGCCGGTAAACAAAATGACCTGCAGGGATTTGGAAATGCGAGAGACAGCAACTGGGTCAGCGGCATTTCTTTTATAGACAACGCATTTTACGGAGATCAAAAACAATTGCCCCAAACCGTGCATGAAGGAAATAAATCGTACAATAAGTTATACATGCTGCCAATGGTATTGGGAATAGCCGGCTTATTATTTCAGTATCGCCGCAAACGAAAAGATTTCCTTGTAAACCTGCTATTATTTTTCTTTACCGGTTTGGCTATTGTCGTTTACTTAAACCAATCCGGCTACCAGCCGAGAGAAAGAGACTATGCGTATGTAGGGTCATTTTATGCGTTCGCTATATGGATAGGCATCGGCGTTATAGCAGTGAAAGAATTATTGCAACGTGCTATGAAATTACCTGTTGCAAATTATGCTGCTGCGGGTTTATGTACATTGGCTGTTCCGGTATTAATGGCCAGCCAGGAGTGGGATGACCATGACCGTAGTAATAAAACACTGGCAAGAGATATTGCTAAAAATTATCTCGAAAGTTGTCCGAAGAATGCCATTCTTTTTTCTGCGGAAGATAATGATACCTACATGCTATGGTATTTGCAGAATGTGGAAGGTATACGTCGTGATGTAAGAGTAGTGGTCAATACCATTTTTGCTTCCGATTGGTATATTGACCAGTTGCGGTATAAAATAAACGATAGCGATCCTGTTGACGTAGTTTTTACACCGGAGCAGGTTCGCGGCAGCAACAGGGAAGTTGTATATTTTGATAAGGTAAATGATTTTGACAGCAGCAAATCGTACGACTTATTAACTGTGTTGAAAAATGTCACGGGCAGTGATGATCCGCGATATGTGCGTCAATCGCAGGATGGGGATATGCTGCATATATTGCCGGTTTGCCGTTTCAGCATACCGGTAGATATGAGTGCAGTGCGCAATAATGGCACCGTTGAAAAATCTGATGCAATCGTGAATCAACTTGATTTTGATATCAGTAACAAGCGATATTTAATAAGAAGTGATCTCGCAATGCTTTCCGTTATTGCAGCAAACAATTGGAAACGTCCCATCTGTTTTACCAATCAAAGCACAGTTGCGGATCTTGGCCTTGGCAAGTATGCAAGACAGGATGGAATGACCTGGCGGCTTGTGCCGGTTGAAAACAACGCAGTAAATAACGATGTGGCTTATAAGAACATCATGGAGAGATTTGCGTATGGCAGAAAAAATAGTAAGCGTACGGTTTATATGGATGAAGAAAATCGCCGGCGTATGAATTATATCAGGCTGGCACATGCGCAGGTTGCGATAAGCCTGGCACAGGCGGGAAGAAAACAGGAGGCAAGAAATATATTAGAACATTTTGATCGTAATGTAGATGAGAAAGATTTTCCTTATGGCATGACGGCGAATCGTGGTAACCAGCATAATGCGATTGCTTCCCAGTTTTTGCAGGCCTGTTACCTGGCAGAAGATTTTTCGTTGGCAAAAAAAGTTGCCGCGTCTTTAAAAAAGGATTTGCAGGAACAGATGAAATATTATAGTTCTCTCGGCGATGGACAAATGAATGAAGATCAAATGGTAAATACGGCCTATTCCCTGTTGCAGGGTAAAGGCGGAGAAATGCCCGCAAGACAGGTTTCTTTTGCTTATGATATAGTGAGTTCGTGGCAATTGCTTGCGCAATTGGATAGTTGGCAGAAAGGAAAAAAAGGTTGATAGTTAAAGGTTGAAAGTTGTGTAAAAACTTTCAACCTTTAATTTTTAATATTTAGCTTTCAATATTCCAGGCCAATCATCTTGAGCTCGTTGACTGTGTTGTCATAATTCGTGTGGACGATACCTTTCAGCCCGAGACTTTCGGCAACCTGTACAAAAAGAGGCCGGTCATCGATATACACGATTTCGTTTACAGCGACCTGTGCCACGTCTACAGCTATGCGAAAAATATCAGCATCAGGTTTTCTGAAGTGGACAAAACTGGAAGAGATAAAAAAATCAGCAAAAGAGTGAAGGTTGAATTTTTTAATCCGGTAATCATTCAGTTCCCGTCCTTCATTGTTCACTACAGCTATTTTTAGATTGTATTTCGCCTTTAATAACTGAAGCAATTCAATCATTTCGGGATAAGGCTGTGATTGTTCAAACATGAATCCCCGAAAATCATCTTTGCTAAAATTTCTTTCCTGGTAAAAGACAACCCGATCAAGGTATTCATCCAGGCTGAGTTTGCCTACTTCATAGGTGTCAAAAGTAAGATGATGTCGTTCCTCTGTTTCAACAGGATCGAGGTTAAACACTTCGATCGCTTTTTTGCGCCCGCTGCGTCCCCAACCGTTTGTCAGTAATACTCCACCTACATCAGTAAAGATAGTACTGATTGATCTGCTTGTTTTCATGCAGGGAAATTAACGGATTTATCCATAATACTGTTGCAAAACAGAGAATGCCGTTAATTGCTAAACTGAGTTGTTTTTCCTGCCTGCGACCAACATGATTGCGCCGGCGGCTATAGCGATGCCTCCCGCATAAACCGGCCAGTTCACGGAATGTCTTTCTTTTTTATTTATTTCAACCGGGCCGATGTCGACGACCTTCTTTTCGCGGGTATAACTGATTCCTCTGAAAATGAGCATAAGTAAACCGGCGACGATTAAGATAATTGCTGCTGTTCTCATATTATTTTCCTTTTTTTGATTGAGGGTGGGTGCCTGCGGTTTTTTTCTGCGTATCGCTTTCGGGTTTTATCATTTCTTCGTTGGCCGGGTGATGAGGATAGCCCTCAAAATCCTGGTCGATACGCTTATCGGGGTTCTTTTGCACTTCTTCTTTGCCCTTTATCGGATCGGGATGTTTCTTCTGTTTCGCAGGTTTCATTATGAATTTTATACAACGGTTAAAATAACATGCCTACTATAATCACTACCTGCTATGGAAAATAATCCACAACTTTATTTAAAACCTTTTTAAAACGCTGGCAGTATTGTTGCTGTGAAATAAACATTCACCCTTCTCCATTAGTGCGGTTTGCCCCATTCCAGGGCAAACGAAAATCTGTTTATCATTATTCATTTAAAATTTTGCTTTATGAAAAAAATGCTTGCAATGCTGGTTGCAGTTTTCGCAGTGGTTCTTGTAAATGCTCAAACTGCTGACCAGGCTCACAAAACAGCGCACAAGGATTGTATCATGATGAAAGATGGGAAGGTTGTACAAATGAAAGACGGGAATACGACCGACCTGACGAGTGATGTCACCTTATCGAATGGCACAGTTGTATCTGCAGACGGCACAGTAAAAACAAAGGACGGAAAGACGAGTAAGCTGAAAGATGGCGATTGTGTGTGGATGAATGGGAAGATGACACATATGGCCATGAAGAAAAAAGATGCAAAACAGAGCAAAGGTTGAACGATGAAGGCTGAAAGCTGAAAGTTGAAGGTTTGTCGTACGCAGATCGGGAGTTTCATTACGGTAAAGAAATTTTCTCCCGTAACAAATCTTCAACTTTTAACTTTCAACATTAGTTTGCCGACGGTTCCGGTACAATAGTAACCTGCATCAGCCTACCTTCTCTCAATAAACCCAGTTGAACGGGTGAGCCTATTACATCTTCAGAAAGATATTTAAATAGCCTGTCTATAGATTCAACCGGTTTACCATTGAACTGAACAATAATATCACCGTATTGAATCTTCCGGTGATTGAGTGCGTTGATCTGCATCACTTCAAAAACAAATATTCCTGTTTTATTATTGATGTGATTATACTCCCGCATCCTGTTGGACAGTGTTACCGATTGGCCGGCAATTCCGATCAGGGCACGGTTCACTTTTCCTTTCATAATAATTTGCCCGGCGATATAACTGGCCAGGTTAGACGAAACGGCGAAACAAATTCCCTGAGCAGCGGCAATGACGGCAGTATTTACACCAATTACATCGCCCGAAGAATTCAATAATGGACCGCCGGAATTTCCCGGGTTCAGTGAGGCATCTGTTTGTATGACATCATCTATCAATCGTCCGTTTCCTGCACGTAAACTTCTGCCGATTGCGCTGACAACACCCGCCGTAACTGTCTGTTGAAGACCATAAGGATTACCAATAGCAACAGCAATCTGTCCAGGTTTTAGTTCATCTGAATTTGCGAAATGCAACGCCTTAAAATTTCTGCCATCTACTTTTATTACGGCGATGTCTGTCGATGCATCACTGCCCTTAAGCTCACCATTCAGTACTGTGCCATCGTCAAGCGTGATATATAATGCTTTAGCGCCTTCCGCTACGTGGTGATTACTGATAATATACCCGTCTGATGAAATAATAAAGCCCGATCCCATGGAGTCATTTCCTTCTTTTTTGTTTCCTTTACGTTCTTTACCGCCAACATTCCTGATATGTACAACAGAAGGAGAAATGGAAGTATATACCTGGCTTATCGTTTGCGAATACGCATCCAGCAATTGCGTATCCGAATTAATTAATTGAATCATGGAAAAAATCCTTCAATCCCTGTACCATCTTTGTTAAGTGACAAAATGCGCAGCCACATTACCGGTTTTCTGTCAAAACCGGTTATTGATTTTTTCTGTTACAGTTTCAAATTGTGATTGACTGACAAATTTGAAGGAGGGAGATCACTGAATAAAAACGAAACAATCCGCAAGTGTGTTTAATTCGGAAGGTTGCCTGCACCTTTCCAGGTGCAGGACTTCCAGGTGAGTTTGGTTAGCCGGAATGATTTTAAAAAAACTACGTATCGCTTAATCCAATTTTACAAACTTGGCGGTTCGAACGTAGTCTTTTTGTTTTACTTCGAGAAAATAAGTGCCGGACTGTAGCCTTTCAAGATCATAGATCTGTATTATGACGCTACCCCGGCTTACATTATCACTTAGCTGTTTTACAACCTTCCCGTTTACATCGGTGATGCGAATGGATACCGGCCCATTCTCGGGAAACGAAGCAGATAATGTAAATTCTTTTACGACAGGATTAGGCGTGATCAACAGTTTGTCACTCGTGCCGCTTCCATTATATACTTTCATTATTTTAGAATAAGTATAACTGCCATCAATATCCGTCATTTGAAGGCGGTAATAATTTACACCGGGGCTATATTTTTCATCGGCGTATGAGTATGTCTGTTTACCGGGCAGGTTTTTCACAGCTTGTTTGTTTATTGGTGAGAAATCCTGTCCGTTGATGCTGCGCTCGAGAATAAAATATTTGCCGTTGACCTCCGCATCGGTCGTCCATTTAACAAGGTTTACATGACCCTGCGTATTAACTCCGAAAGAAGTAAGTGTAACCGGTAGAATTATTCCGCTTTGGCAAAGCGGGAATATCAACGAAGAGTCAACCGTAGAAAGCCCTGCTGCATCAGTTACTGTGAGCATTATTTTCCAGTAATACGTTTCGCCATTGCATCCTATTCTTGAAATTAAAGCGGACGTTACATGATCCGTATCTATTTCTTCAGCATGCTGATGGTTGCTGTGTCTCAGTATAGTCTGCCACTGGTATTGTAACTGGTTATCGGTATGTTCTGCATCGACAACAACGGCCTGCAAAGTATAAATTGAATCGGCCCCGATGATGTAATTTGAATTTTTAACCGGGCTGATAATATTTACAACAGGCGGCGTGTTATTCACTGAGATAATTATGCTGTCTGTCGTGCTGAGGTTCATGTTATCTTTTACAGTCAGTTTGACTACAAATTTTTTCGGTGTATTTGCCGGCGCAGTAAAATTGTGTGATGGATTAGCAGACGTACTTGTTTGGCCCCCTCCAAAATCCCATTTGTATGTGATAGCAGATCCTTCAGGATCATACGAAGCATTGCCTGTGAAATTTACAGTAAGAGCAGACGGGCCATACTTTTTATCAGCGCTCATAACAACGACCGGAGGCAGGCTACCGCCATATTTAACTTTCTTTACAGGATTTGATGCACTACCCAAATCGATACAAACGATGCTGCCATCAAGCGGATTCTCAACAACACAAACAATCGCACCAAACCCGGAAGCAAACGGGTCGACCTTTTGCAATTGAGTAGACGTATTCATAGTTGCCCGCTTTAAAAAATTGGTACCATAATCCGCAAACAAATAAGTGTTCTGATATTCCACGGGAAAACTTGAACCTGTATACCAGGTGCCACCAACACTGCAATTACCGGCGAACGGAGTTCCTGCTACGCCTGATTGCACAGTACCTAACTGTGCCACATCAGCGAGATTTCCGTTGAAAACGGGAACGCGTGAGCTATTTGTTCCGTGCTTCCAGTCAAGAGCCGGCCGATGATGTGTGAAACGATTTGGATTGCCGCCCGTAATTGCTACAGACGAATTACACGGGTTGTATACCGTGGTGCTTGCGTCTGCAGTTTCCTGTTTTAAGAGATTATTAAAGAAGAAATACTGTTGTGTACATCCTCCGCTGCCAAATAACGGATTCGGCTCATCTTTGTTCGGTGTATTCTGACTCGCATATGCGGTTAATGTTGTCTGTCCTTCAAAAAGCGGCCATCCGAAATTTGTTCCACCTTTTTCTACGATATCCATTTCTTCGTATGTATTGTAGCCCACATCTCCCACATATATTTCACCAATATCACCTGCGGCCGGGTTTGTTGAACCACTATTAGGCTTAATGGTAAAACGGAACGGGTTACGGAAGCCCAAAGCCCATACTCTCGATTTTGGTGCCCGCGGGTTCGCCGCATCATAAAAAGGATTACTCGCAATACCATTTCCCGTCACCGGATCAATCCTTAATATTTTTCCATTTAGTGAATTGATCAATTGTGACCGGAAAGATCCTACATTCTCTTCTGGTCTGATTATTCCGTCAGTCAATGCCTGTGCATAATACGTTACACTCAAACTACCTGCGTCTGTTGTTGTATAGCTTGCGCCATCACCACATGAAGCAATTAACGTTCCATCTGCAGCAAAAGCAAGCGAACCTACACCATGAGATTGATGTAAGATAGGAATGCCCGTGCTTTTAGTTTCGCCCAAAAGAATTGTTCGTGTTGTTAAATCAGCAGTTAAATTACTGCCGCCGGTAACGGTTTTATATCGCGTGATCCTTCCAATAGTTGCGGCATAATATTCATTTGTCGCCGGGTTATAAGAAGGCGTGCCGTAGTTTATTAAATAATGCCGGTCCACTACGTAGAGCAAATAAATCAATCCGTTTGTGTCAAAATTGGGGTCGAGTGCAAAACCCATCAATCCAAAATCCCGCCAGTCGCCAACCTCTGGTGAAATATCAAGAACCGGTGTTGTTTGTTTAACATACGTTTGACTACCGTTGTTCCAGTTGCACACATATACTTTACCACCTTTTTGCCAAACAAAAAGCTTTTTACCATCTTTTGAAAAAACTGCACCGACAGGTTGATCCCAGCCTGAACCGATATTAGTAATTGAAAAACCAGTTGGAAAAGTTTGAGCTTCTGAGAAGTTCGCTGTACAAAGCACGAGAATAATAAAGACAGAAAAGCGGATAATAGTTTTCATACTACGTCAAGGGTTTAATGTAGTTACGTGATTAAAGTAAATAATTTCCTGAGGGTTCTTCCGGAAGTGTAGTCAGTAGTTAGCTTAGCGGGCTTTTCTGTATGTCTATCGGAGTTTTGATACAGGCATAGTGTAGTATTAATGCCGTATTAGTTTGGAAACACAATGATAAAACAAAAATTACTCCGATGCAAGTGTTGCTTATTATATTATTAAAGGAGAAAAGTAAAAATACTATTTACAATTTTTTGCTTTGAATGATAGTTAAAAATAGTTGCAGAAATTGTAACGGCTGCTGGTTTGTCTTTTGAATGATTTTCAGCAATCTATTATGGTAAAAAAAAGGCCGGTTTAAAAACCGGCCACCTATAAAACAAATCAAACGGGACTTTATTGATGGAGCATATGTTTCCGTAATTGCTGTCCCATAGACAGATTAACCAGCCAGAAGTTTAAATTCCCGGCCGGGGATTTTTAACGGGGGTACATTTACGATTACCTCCCTTCTGCTCACCCGGATGATTAACTATATTTTTTAAGGCTATTGACTGCCGGCATTTAAACCACGTTCTTATGGGTCGGTCTTAAAAGTGCATTTAAAAACAAAGCATCATGAATATTAAACTTATCACTGTGGCCTTATCAATGGCTTTTATAATGATCGCATCAACCTCTTATTCACAAACAAAAACACCACGGATCAGTCAGCGCCAGGAGCATCAGCAAAAGCGCATAGCCCATGGCGTTAAAAACGGCGAATTGACGGCAAAAGAAACAGCAAAACTTGAAACAAGAGAAGCAAAGATTCAACATGACAAAAGAGTCGCTAAATCAGATGGAAATGTAAACAGTGCTGAACGAAGAAAGTTACGTAGAGAGGAAAACCGCACCAGCCGTGCTATCTACCGCCAGAAACACGATGCACAGGCAAGACATTAAGTACATTCAATCAGCTTCACATATACATCCGGGGCATCCTTTAAACAGGATGCCTTTTTTTTAAAGGTCAGGATCGCTATTCATGTTTTGTTGAAACAACTCGATAAATTGTGCAACATGATAGCCATCCATCAAACCGTGGTGAACATGAATAGAGACGGGCATTGATCTTGTGCCATTAGTCTCTGTCATTTTCCCGAATGAAATTTTTGGGATAGAATCTTTAAATGAAAAACTCCTTGCATGCGATAAGCTTGTAAAATTTATCCAGGGCAAAGAGGAATAGTGAATTACATTTTCACCGGTGACCGATGGAATAAGTCCTGTGCTGCCTCTTACTTTATCTATTTCGGTTTTTGCACCTTTTGCGAAGTCAGCAACGTTTTCTTTGTAAGTTATATACGCAAAGCCAAACGTTCCGTCGGGCCGGTTAATAGTAGGAGAGGCGTTTATTATATCGAATATAAAAACGGAATCACCTTCAATTCTATACCTGAACGGCTCAATGGTATTAGCCGCTTTCAACGATGCATGCAGGTAATACAAAAAGAAAGAAAAATTATTTTGTTTGCAAACTGTATAGCCATTTGTACAATCAACAGGTATCGTCACGCCAAAAAATGGTTCGTCAAATTGTTTGAAGAAATTAAAATGATCTTTTCTGGTCCAGTCGGTTATATTTAATTGCGTTTTCATTGAATTAAGAATGGTAAGATCTCTTTGATACGTACAACTTGTTTAAAGTTCGGATGTTCGATTGAATACTCTACGTGTTCATGCGCCCAGGTAGTATGATAGGGAATGTGAATGCCGTGTCCGCCAATGGCAAGTACAGGCATGATATCCGATTTTAATGAATTACCCAACATTAAAAATTCCTCCGGTTTTATGTCCAGGTGTTTGATGAGTTTGATGTAATCAGGTTCGCCCTTTTCACTCATTACTTCTACATGATGAAAGTAATGTTCCAGTTGCGATTTTTTCAGTTTTCGTTCCTGGTCCAGCAGATCACCTTTGGTAGCCACAACCAGGCGGTATTTGCCTTTTAACGTTTGCAATACTTCTTCCACTCCGTCCAGCAGTTCAATAGGTTTTGCAAGCAGTTCTTTACCATACTGTATTATTTTTTCAATAATCTCGTTATTTATAGTTTTATCCGAAACCCGGATGGCTGTTTCAATCATGGAAAGCATGAATCCCTTTATGCCATACCCATAGAGTGAAAGATTGGCCATCTCCGTTTTAAACAATTCCTGGGAAGTTGTGTGCTGGGGAAGAAAATCTTCCAGCAGGGCGCAAAGTTTTTTCTCGGTTTCCAGGAAATAGGGTTCATTTTCCCAGAGTGTATCGTCAGCATCGAATGCTATTACTTTTATTTTCGTCATAAGGGTGATGATGCGTTTAATTCAAACGTATAAAATTAAGGTAAGTGAAGACAACTTGATCATGGCTGTGAAGGGTACGTTGCAGGCAAGAAAAAACCTTTACAGGCTAATGCTGTAAAGGTTTTGATACATGTATTTAACTTTTTAAATCGCGTCAGACAGCGACGTGAACGTGAAATCTCTCAGCTTCATCGGCGGAATCAATGCATGCGTATTCGACTCGGTACTTACAATGCGTTCCGGTATTCCAAACGCGTCGACATTATTCAGCATAATCACGGGACTTTCATTAAAACGGAAATTCTTTATCGGGAATTTTATCTGGCCATTTTCAATATAAAACGTCCCGTCGCGGGTGAGGCCTGTCTGCAATAGTGTTTGCGGATCTACAGAACGGATATACCAGAGTTTGGTAACAAGAACACCTTTTTCCGTACTTTTTATCAGGTCTTCTAATGTAGAAGTGCCGCCATTCATAATAAATGAATCAGGGCCCGGTATCGCTTTCACATTTTTCTTTTGTGCCCAATACCTGGAATAATAAAGATTTTCAACCACACCTTTATTTATCCAGTTTATTTTTTCCTGTGGTCTTCCATCACCGGTCCATACGGATGTAGGCAAGTCGGCGTTATGAGGATCAGAATAGATTGTTACCCGCTCATCAACAATTTTTTCACCCTGTTTTGTTTTACCATCTGCTTTGCTCAAAAAGCTTCTGCCTTCTTCCGCCTGCCGCGCATCAAGGTTGAAAATTAATTGTTCGAGCAGTACCATACCTGCAGCGGGTTCCAGGATCACAGTGTACTTTCCGGGCTCTATCGCTTTAGCCCCTGCGGAACCCGTTGCTTTTTTTGCCGCGATTTGTGTCGCCGCTGCAACATCCAGTTTGTTTACATCGGTATAGCCTCTGATCGCATAGCCGGAACCGGTACTTTCAGCTGTACGAAGCGTAACATTAAAGTTGACATTGGTACTGGTATTGTACGCAAATAAACCTTTACTGTTCATCATCGCTGCGAAACCCGCACTGTTTTCTAAAAACCCTGCTGCCGTAAGTTTATTGTCTCTTGCAATCTGCAGGCTTTTCTGTACCTGGTCCGCTCTGAATTTTGCATCGATAGCGGCAGTAGCAGCTTCAAATGTCTTAGAATCCGATTCGTAAGTTTGCGGGCCAAGGATAGAAACATATTCGGGATTGTCCGGGGCAAGTTTTGCCAATTCCTCAGAACGCTTTACCACTTTTTCAAGCGAAGCATCGTCAAACTCGTTTATCGTGGCAACACCGGATTTTTTTCCATATGCTGATTGTACGACCAATTGATTCTGGCTTATACCTCCGCTGGTAGATACTGAATTGAGTGCATAACGAATATTCCCGTTGTCGCTTCCATTCAGATTTACTTCACATTCTTCGGATTTGGAGTAGCTGAGAACTTTTTTCATTAAGGCTTGCGCCTCGTCTTTAGTTAATATCGGCATGGGGTTAGATTTTTCTTGCGGTGTTAATAACATTGATTCCATTAAAACGGGCCGTGGCAGCGCCGTGCGATACAGAATTACTCTGCGGCGGTTGTCCCTTGCCGTCACCAAACGCACCGCCGAGGCGATAATCTCTTGCATCGGCAATCGCTGCACAGGAATTCCAGAACTCCTGCGTATTGGATTGGTAAGCTACATCGCGCAGCATACCGGCTATTTTACCATTTTTGATTTCATAAAACAACTGGCCGCCAAACTGGAAATTGTAACGCTGCTGGTCAATCGAAAATGAACCATCGCCGACAATATAGATTCCTTTTTCAACACCTTTAATAATGTCATCAACCGATTTCTTTTCTTTTCCCGGTTGCAGCGATACGTTTGGCATACGCTGAAATTGTACATCGCTCCAGCTATCTGCATAGCAACAACCCTGCGACTGTTTGAGGCCCAGTATATGTGCCTGGTCGCGTATAACCTGGTAATTCACCAATATGCCGTCTTTGATCAGATCCCATTCTCCGCATTTCACGCCTTCGTCATCGTATCCCATGGCACCGAGCGAACCCGGTTGTAAACGGTCTGCTTTTATGTTGATTAATTTATTACCAAAGTTGAATTTCTTTGATTGCCATTTATCCAATGTAAGAAAACTGGTTCCCGCAAAATTCGCTTCGTACCCCAACACACGATCCAGTTCGGTAGGATGGCCGACAGATTCGTGAATTGTTAGCCATAAATGCGATGGATCAAGAACCAGGTCATATTTGCCGGGCTCCACCGATTTCGCTTTTAATTTTTCGCCGGTTTGTCTTCCTGCTGCTTTTGCATCTTCCAGCATATCATAGCTCTTGTTATAAAGAGTTGTTGCGCTGTGAATTTTATCTTCCGGTCTTGCATCCATGTATTCCCAACCCATACCCGAAGGGGCGCTGAGTGAATTTCTTGTTTCAAATTTCCCGGTTGCTGAATCAATAGTTGTAATAAAGAAAGCCGGCCATACACGATGAATATCCTGGTCGATATAGGAACCTTCAGACGATGCAAAATATTTCTGCTCGTTTACGAGGAAGGTTAATGAAGTAATGTAATTTGCCCCTGCCTTCATCGCTTCACCATTTACATTCAACAAGAGATCTACCTTCTCTTTTATAGGTACATCAAACGCATTCTTTTTGATTGGTGTTTTCCAACTCACTTCGCCGTATCCTTTTTGAGGAGCTAATTGAACCGGTTCTTTCAATAATCTCGAATTCTCTTTCGCAATGGAAACTGCAAGTGCTGCTGCTTTTGCAATGCTGTCATTTGTCATGTTGTCGGTGGCTGCGAAACCCCAGGCGCCGTTTGCAATTACACGAATACCCATACCATACGACTCGGTGTTCACAATGTTCTGCACTTTGTCTTCGCGTGTAACGACAAATTGATTCAGGTAACGGCCAATTCGTACATCCGTGTACGTTGCACCTTTGCTTTTCGCAGCATTAAGCGCGATGTCGGCCATTCGTTTTCTGTCGGCGGTGTCTACTGTCGTCCACGGCTGATCCAGGGGAACTGTTTTTGCAAACAGCCCGGTAGCGGGCAACAATAATGAACCAACGCCGAGGCCGGAGTTGTAAAGGAAATCTCTTCGTTTCAAGTTGATTGGGATTTAATGAATGAACAAATTAACTGAGGTCGTCAAGAGGTAGCAGACAATTTTGATAAAGTTATGATTTCTCTGTAAGAATGGTATATGTCACAATACCTCGTAAATTTTTTTTGCAACGTTCGATAATAATCAACACACACAAAATTATCATTGGTAAAACTAAAGAAGAATGACTATAGAAAATTCAATTCATTCACCACCCTTAATAAGAGATGATGATTATTTACGAAAGAATGATTTTTTTTGAACAGTATACAAAATCCAGCAGGATTAAAAAAAACTGTCTAAGATGTGTTAGACAGTTTTGAATAAAATTTAAAGCCACTGCAAACGTTTTCGGGCAAAGAAATGTTGGACCAGGCGCATTCCCACGCAAAAAAACGATTCTGTACCACTCCTCCGCGTTTTCATTTCCCGAAAATCAACGCTTAAAGCTTATTGCTTATAGCATACAGCATATAGCTTATTGCCTGAAACCATCACACAGCATCCGACAACGATGAAAATGTAAAATCCCTGATCTTCATCGGCGGAATTAAATAACTGCGATAGGATTCCACACTTATACTTCTTTCAGGTTTGCCCAATGCTTCAATATTATTGAGTGCAATAACCGGACTCTCATTAAAGCGGAAATTTTTAATTGGATGTTTTATCTGACCATTCTCAATATAAAAAGTCCCGTCTCTTGTGAGGCCGGTAAGTAATAGTGTTTGCGGATCTACCATACGGATATACCAAAGCCTGGATACCAATACACCGCGCTCAGTACTCTTGATCATATCTTCCAAAGATTGATCACCGCCTTCCATAATCACATTCGAACCGAATGGAACCGGTTTTACATTTGACTTTTGTGCCCAATAACGCGTATAAGTTAAATTCTTTACAACGCCTTTTTCTACCCAGCTCATTTTATCTAACGGTTGCCCATCGTTGCTCCATGTAGAAGAGGGCAAGTCATCGTTAAACGGATCAGAATAGATAGTTACTTTTTCATCCATCAGTTTTTCACCCAGGCGATTGCCGCCACCCGCTTTACTCATAAAGCTGCGACCTTCATCGGCACTGCGTGCATCAAATCCCCTGAAAAGATTTTCTAAAAAATACGTTCCGGCAACAGGTTCAAGTATCACTGTATACTTTCCCGGTTCGATTGCCTTTGCGCCGATAGAGCTGTTTGCCTTTTGTGCAGCGATCCTGGTAGCACTCAGCGTGTCCAGCTTTTTTATATCGTTAAAACCTCTTGCTGCATAACCGGAACCCGTACCTTCTGCGTTTCTCGTGGTAACAGAAAATGTAACATCCGTTCCGGTATCATAAGCAAATAGTCCTTTTGAATTTTGAATGGCAGAAAAAGAAGTTTCATTTTCTATAAAACCGGCTGCTTCCAATTTTGCATCTTTGGAAACATTGATGCTTTTTCCGACTGCATCTGCCCGGTCATCTGGCGTAATCGCAGCAGTTGCCGGTACAAAAGATTTAGATTCTTTAAACGATTGCGGCCCCAGCAATGGAACATATTCAGGGTTTTCAGGAGCCAGTTTTGCCAACTCTTCTGCTCTCCGCACCGCTTTCTCCAAAGAAGCATCATCAAATTCATTGATCGTAGCTGTGCCGGACCTTTTCCCAAAATAGGAGGTAACCGCCAACGTTAGTTGACTGATATCGCCGGCTGTAGATACACTGTTGCGTGCATAGCGGATATTGCCTCCTTCTGACCCATTCAGGCCGGCTTCGCATTCATCCGCTTTTGAAAAGCTCAGCACTTTTTTTAATAGTGCCTGTGCTTCGTCTTTATTTAAAATTGCCATAATTGTTTCTATATTTTTCTTGCCGTGTTAATAACATTGATCCCGTTGAACCGTGTGGTAGAGCTGCCATGCGATACAGCATTCGATTGTGAAGGTTGTCCCTTCCCATCATTAAATGCGCCACCCAGCCTGTAGTCGCTTTGATCGGCGATAGCAGTACAGGAATTCCAGAATTCCTGTGTATTTGCCTGGTAGGCCACATCATTCAGCATCCCCACGATTTTGCCATTCCTGATTTCATAAAATAGCTGGCCGCCAAATTGGAAATTATAACGTTGCTGGTCAATTGAAAAAGAACCGTTGCCAATAATGTAAATTCCTTTTTCAATATTCTTTATCATATCATCCACAGATAATTTTCCGGAGCCCGGTTTTAAAGACACATTCGGCATGCGTTGAAACTGCACGTCTTTCCAGCTTTGAGAATAACAGCAGCCTTGTGACTGGTTCAACCCGATGATATGCGCCTGGTCGCGGATAGCCTGGTAATTGATCAGCACACCGTCTTTGATCAACTCCCATTGTCCACATTTTACTCCTTCATCATCGTAGCCAACGGCGCCAAGAGAACCTGGTTGTAATTTATCGGCAACAATATTCACCAACTTGCTTCCGAAGTGAAAATTCTTTGAGCGCCATTTGTCAAGCGTAAGAAAACTTGTACCGGCAAAGTTTGCTTCATAACCAAGCACGCGATCCAGTTCAGTAGGATGCGCCACCGATTCATGAATTGTTAACCATAAATGAGAAGGATCCAGCAACAAATCATACTTACCCGGTTCTACACTTTTCGCTTTTATCTTTTCTTCCACATTCGACGCAGCGAATTTCACATCTTCAAGCATATCGTACCGGTTGCGGTAGCGTGTGACCACACCCGTTACTTTGCTGTCGCCAAGCGATGTGAGATATTCATATCCCATTCCCACCGGCGAGCTTAACGATTGTCTTGTCTGGAATTTTCCTGATGCTTTATCAATTCGCGTTACATTGAAGAAAGGATACATCCGGTGAATATCCTGGTCAATATACGAGCCGTCGGTTGAGGCAAAATATTTTTGCTCATTAACAGCCATGATGACTGAATTGATAAAGTTTGCACCGCCGTCAAGCGCCGCGGCATTTACGGATAAAAGGAGATCGACTTTATCTTTTACCGGAACTTCAAACGCGTTTTTTTCGATGGGCGTTTTCCAGCTCACTTCACCGTATCCTTTTTGCGGTGCCAATTGCACCGGTTCGGATAAAATTTTTGCATTTGCTTTTGCAACAGCTACCGCTTTTTCAGCAGCCTTTGCAATATCATCTTTTGTCACTTTGTTTGTTGCAGCAAAACCCCATGCGCCATTGGCGATAACGCGTATACCGATTCCATAGGATTCGGTATTGGCGATGTTTTGCACGCGTTTTTCTCTTGTTACAACAAATTGGTTCAGGTAACGGCCAATGCGAACATCAGCATACGAGGCGCCCCTGGCTTTTGCTGCATTCAGAGCAATGTCGGCGAGTTGTTTCTTTTGTGCGGTGTCTATTCCATCATTCAATGCCTGTAAAGGATCGATGGCATTGGCAGAGGAAAGATCCGGCAACACGAGTCCGCCCAATCCTAATGCGGATAGTTGCAGAAAATCTTTTCTTTTCAACGTAAATAGTTGTTGGGTTAAACAATAGAATGGAAGTGCAGTTGGTCTGACTCATGCATTCAGTTTTCTCTTGAGCCGGCGTGAAATATAGTATTATTTGTAGAAAATATAGTTCACGCTGGTGAAATGCCGAAACAACAAACGATAGGCAAAATTGTCGTCTCATCTCTTGCTATCGGCATCATGTGATTTGGCAATCTACTTCTTTTTTTATAACAGATTTTAGCAGGTTTAAGACAGTTTTTGCTCAATCCATAAAAAGCCGCAACAAATAAAAAACAGGATTACCAGGTATAATTTTACATCAGACGTCGGTTTATCGTTCTCTCCTTCGGTCTGCGGTAAAAAAGAAACAGGATGCTCTTTCACATACTGTTTCATCGCATTTATTTTAGTGTAATCCCTTAGATCTTTCCAGTTTTTTGGGTCATACACGAACCAGTTTTTTGTATCGCCATCACCCTGTATCAAAGTTTGCCAACCACTTTTTCGTGGCCAGTATGATCCCTGCCATAGATAGGAGAGAGTTGGATGCTGCAGCATGCTGATCTGCTCATTGGCATTCAGCCGTTGCAAAGCGGCCACTTTACTCGTTTCGAGAACGATAGGCGTAGGCTGATCTGTAAATGAAAAGCTGGTGCCTGCATATCCTGTTTTGTCCGCGATTGTTTTTTTTGCTGCCTTATCCAGAAGAAGTGCCCAAAGTGATTGCCATGCTTTGTTATTTCCCGTAAGAGCCAATGTATATGTGTTATTAAGTGTTGTCCCTACTATTCTTCCTTGTCCATACATATAATTTGCGGCATAAATGTTCGCTTGTTCATCCTGCAGCAACGGTTGAATATCATTTTGTGAGCGAAGGCAAAGCGGTTCATCTATCTTCAGTTTGTATTTATCGCTGTCATTTAATGACGAATGTATCGGTATGAACGGTTTTTTATCTTGTTTTAATTGAACCAACGGAAATTTTTGACTATAAAAAGACGACGCACTTTTTTCGTCGCTTAATTTAATGATCATCCCAAGCCCGTTATCTTCAATTGCAGACCTTATGGCATACGATGCGGAAGCGGACAATTGAGCCAATGACTTATCATCAGCAATTAATACATCAACGTTGTCAAGATAGGATGAGGTGTGCGTATTTGCCGCTTTTGCCGTATTTAAAAACTGCTCATCATTTTTGTTTTTGCTGATGGATGTATTTATTATTATTTCATAGCCATGTTGCGCCAGTCGGTTTTTCAAAAATGTTTTTTCAAAATCGGGAGAGGAAGACAGGATAAGAATTCTCAGCGGGCTCTTATATTCTACCTCGATGGGTACCGGTTCGTTTTGAAGCGTGTCTTTCCCTGATAAAGCGAGAAACGAGTAAACCGCTCTTCCTCTATGTTTGGGAACGGTGCTCAGGGAGAATTCTTTTTGTATGCCTGGTTTAATGATTAAAGAATCGCATACTTCACCGAAAGCGAGCAACTGAATAGCGACGTCGCGGCCCGAATTGTTATCATATTTTCCCTGGATAGTCAACGGCGCTCCGGATTTTATCTCCTTTTGCCAATGTATTGAACTAACAGTTGGTTTCAAAGCAGCGGGTTTGTAGAAAAAAGAATGACCCTTCAACAGGGATAGCTCTTCATTTGTAAATCCATTTCCAAGTATATACACCGAATCTTTTGCGTGTTGTGAAAAAAAACCGGCGAGATCGGGTATCCATTTTATTTTTTGTTTGGGTGATGTTTGTATCAATGAATAATCGGTCGAGAAAAGAGGTGTGCTTTTATTTGTTTGTAATAAACGGATCAACGTATCTGTATTAAATCCACCTGTCAGAACAATTACTTTTGATGACTGACGCTGCTGTGGTTCTTTTTTATCTGGATATGACAATATTACAATGCTAAGGACGGCTGACAAAGATGCAACGAGCCGGAGTGCCAGCCTGGAACGGTTTGTTCGTTTCCATTCTTTTACAGATAAAAATGCCACCAGGGCAAAAGCAGCAACAAGAATGCAGTACCAAAACATCATGGCCGCTGTTTTTGCAGGTTCTTAAAATATTGTTTGCTTAATTGCTCTGAAGAAGTTGCCGGAGCTGACGGCATGAGTTCGGGCTCGGTTAGCAATTTTTGCAATCCATTTTCAGCAGCTTTGATATCCTCCTCCCGGATATTACCGTTTTTCCAACCATCCATAATTTTTCGCATAGCCTGCACCGATGGCAGATACACCGACGGCTTTTGTATTGCTTTATCGTTGAGTTTTATATTCGCGAGGCGCATTACGTCAACCGGTACACCTTCTGTATTGCGCGAGATCCGCAGCTGGTCCAACCATTGCAATGCAGTTCGCACGGGTAATTGCGGGTCATCATTTGCTTCAATATTTTTTTGCAATGCCGGGCTTGTTATTTTACTCAAATCACCCGTTAACCTTTTTTGCAGATCAAGCGGCGTGGTTTTTTGATTTGTTTTCGCTACGTAAACTCTTGACTTCTGTTGCAGATCCTTTAATAACCGCAAAGCCTTATATTCAAAAGGCAGCGCTTCTTTTGGTTTGAACGTCCGGAGTTGTAATTCGGCGTTCCACATTTCAGTCAATGTCGCTTTCAATTGGTTTTTTACTTCCGGCTCAAGAAATGTAGCATCTTCTGCATTATCATGCTTATCAGTAAACGCATCTTTCAATTTTTCAGCATTGCTGAAATTGGAAGGATCGCTTAAATCATTCAGATTTTCACCTTCGAAAACGCCTGATTCATTTTCTTCACCTAGAAATTTTCCATAACGAAGACGCAGCATTTTCTGATCAATGCCAAGGTTATTGCTTCTGTTCTTAAATGTTTCGGTGCTGATCGTGTCTTTATCTCTCAACAATTGTTCTGTTTCAATAATAATTTGCCGTTGGCTTCTGAAATATTCCGGTTTCAGGTTAATTCCATTTGCTAATCCCTCAAGACTCATCAATTGTGCCGTGTCAGGGAGATTGATGATATAAATATCTGACCTTGTTTCCTGCTTATGGTTGTCGGTTGCTTTTACATAGAAGTACAATTCATCACCCGGTTGCAAACCAAGCGCACGCAGTGATAGTAATTTTTGTAAATGATATTCCTGTCTGCCCCCGGTAAATCCCGTTAATGAAATTTTTTGCTCTTTAAACTTCACCGCTTCGCCGTTACCGCTTGCTATCGTTGCAGTGATATATGCGTCACTGACAGCATAATCATCCGTCATGTCTACCCGTGCTACTACCTGTTCCGGTTCGCCATAATCTATTGTTGTATACTGTTTCGGCGATTGAATATGTATTACCGGTGCCAGGTCGCGGATCGTTTCAATCTTATATAAATCTGAAAGACTGCTGTCTATAACCAGCTGGTAAAACCCGGCAGCTGGAATGAATTTATCACTTGTCCATAACTGTTTGGAGCCATCAGTCGCCTGTAATGATACAACAGCCGAATCATTAAATGTTAGTCTTATTGAATGAACTGGTTCAGTTGTTTTCAATTGCCATTTCACCGATGCTCCGTCTTCAATATTTAAATTGAATTCATCCTGTTCTCTTTCGGGTCTTGCAGTATAGGCGGGAGGCTTAATGCTAATTGTTACATCAGCGACCTGCGGGAGAATTTTTTCTTTTTTTTCAACAGCAGTATGTTTATTATCGACACGATTATCCTGGTAAGAGAGCGGCAATTTATAAATAATGAGACCAACTATCAATGCTGCAACTAAAATGAGTAAGGGTCTTTTGAGTTTTGTCGAAATTTTCAGCGGTGCAGTTATCTCCGACAATGCCGATGCCGTTTTTTGCTGCTGCCATGTTTCCAGCGTATTTAAAGATGAAACCGGTTTTATCAAGAGGCTACTGCTTTCTTCCAGTGACGGATAATATTGATCCAGCAATTGAACGATACCCGTTTCTTTTATTTTCCATGCGCTGTGAACGAAAGTAAGTATTGCAAAAAGAATGATAAAAGCGGGGATTGACCAGGCATACGGGATCGCGAAGATTTTGTTTCCAACGATAAAGAACAGAACGGTGATAGAAGCAGCCAATAAAAGATCTGAAAGGATTGAATGCAGTATCCATTTCTTTTTCAGATCACGGATGATATGTGTTGCTCTCATTTCATCCATTCGCCGTCAATTTAGAATTTCGGAAGGATGCAAAACGTTCGGCAAAAAATAATAGCAATACAAGCAGCCACGATAGTCCTGACAGGTTTATTTCTGTAAACGTACTTGCATTTTGTTTTTTTACAGGATTTGATACTGAAGATGGCAAAAGTTGTTGCTGATCTATAATGCGGTTGTCACGGGCATTTGCGTTTATAGTTGTTATACTGTCACCTGAAATAAGATTATACATTATTGCCGGAAAATTATCGCTCCAAACCAGTTCGTTCCAGCCTGGATCAAAATGGGTGTACAGCCTGTAAAAATTTGCGGAATCTTTTTTTTCTTTTGTGAGAATTGAATTGCCAAATCCATCTATCCATTTATTTTCCAAAGAATGAGTTACGCTGTCAGCAGCTACGGATTTATATAACCTGATAGATGGTAAATACGTCTCCGGCATATTAATAGTTGACGATTTTGTTTCCGCGTTTCCTTTTTGATAGGAAAGGATATTCCTTGCATGCGAAGAGGCAATAAGTTCTTTATCAGATAACCAGAACAACCAATCCGGGTTGGCCGGCAAATCTTTTAAATCGGTGATTGTTGTGCAATTGATATTTTTTTTGCTGTATACTTTTACGGCATCTATTGCGGCTTTTATATACCGGGCGTCAGTTGCGTACTTGTCTGTAAATAGTATAATGCTGCGGCTGGTAGTATCCGGTTGCGCAGTTTGTTGATGATCGACTGAATCTGAAGGTGTAAACGTTGACCAGTTTAACGAAAGCGATAAGGCTGGTCGGTTACCTGAAAAATGTTTTAAATAATTATCGGTAAAAAGATATACAGGTTGCTTTGGCGGCAATATCTCATCCAATAATGTGAGTAAGGTCCAGTACGAATAATTTTTAGCGTTTGTAGTATCGTGATCGTTTGACAGAGCATCCTCTAATTTTTCTTTTGGAAAACTTTCTTCGAAATAATGAAATTCCAGCCCTGCATTTTTCAGTGAATCAATTGTGTTCTTAAAATGAGAATAGGTTTCCTTTATATTTTGCCGTGGTATCAGTATCCAGCCTTTTTGTGGGGAAACATTTGCCGGCTGTTTCCACACAGGACTTGTTAGCCCGATAGCCAATGCAGCAATAAGAAGACAGCGAAGTATTAAAAGTAAAATGTCGGAAAGTTTTACACTTCTCCTGTATTCTTTCGCATTTTCAACAACAAGTGCCGTGCTGCCCACCTTCAATGTTTTGCCCGGTCGCTGGTTCCAGAAATGAATAATTACGGGAACAGCTATTCCTGTCAACGTAAAAAGCCATAAAGGTTGTAATAACTGGAGCAAAACTTACACGCTTAATTTTGAACGCTGATTTAGAAAATCACGTAATGCCTGCTCCGGCGGTTCAGCCATATGGAGCAGGCGGTAAAAAATATTTTTATTCAGCAATTTCATTCTTGTTGCCGATAAATAGTTATCCATTTGCTGGCGGTAAGTTTCATTTTTTTGCATTGAGTTAATTCGTACCACGCGGCCTGTTTCCAGGTCCTGCAATGCGGCGTATCCTTTGTAATCGAACTCAAGTTCATTATTACCCATCAGGTGAAAGACAATCACTTCATGTTTCATAGCGACCAGTGAATCCAATAACGTAAATATTTCTCCATTCTGTTCGTACAGATCCGTAATGAACACCAGCAATTCTTTTTTTGATGTTGAAGAAAGAATGTCTTTATAATGAACAGGTTTTGTGAACGTTCCTGAAGCATTTATAGTTTCCAGCTCGTGGTAAAAGCGGGAGAGATGCTGGTAATCTTTCCGGCTTGCGAGTGAAAATAAGTTGTCGTGCTGCAAAACATATAGACCAATAGCATCCCCCTGCCGGCTGGCGAGCCAGGCCAGCGAAGCGGCGAGATATTTTGCATATTCCATTTTCGTATAACCATTATCGGTATGATTCATGGAGGCACTGGCATCTATAACAAATCGTATCGACACACTTGTTTCCACTTCCGATTCACGAATGTAGTAGCGGTCAGACCGTGCATACATCTTCCAATCCAATTGCCGGAGGTCATCGCCCGGCTGGTAGCTGCGATACTGGCTGAATTCAAGTCCCTGTCCTTTGATCGTATTTTTATGAATACCGGCCATAAAACCATCAACAGTGGTTCGTGCTGCCAGTTGCAGGTCTTTTATGGATAATAATATTTTAGGATCGAGTAAGCGGCTCACGGGATAAATTGTAAATGATGAATAGTGAATGCGCCGGGGTGTGACAGCTCATCCTGCCGCGGGGAGTGTCGGTCTGACCCTCGTAGGAAAATTTCAATCGTTGCTGAACAGAGAACAGAACAATGAACGGAGCGTCGCAACAATGTTTTATAGTAGCAATACAGCCAGGTTAATGCACCATATTCTGCGTTTAAAAAATGTTTGCCTAATGTCATCATAGCTCAACGATTCAAAACAACTTTTGGTCTTTCAACTATTTTGATCAATTCGTTAGTTACATCATCAGCTGTAATATTTTCTGCTTCGGCTTTAAAGTTCATCAATATGCGGTGTCGCAAAACGGGATAGGCCATCGCTTGTAAATCTTCCATCAATACAGCGTAGCGGCCTTTGAATAATGCTCTTGCTTTTGCCGTCAATATCAATGCCTGCCCGGCCCGCGGTCCTGCACCCCAGCGCACCCAATCCTTTATATAATCAACAGATGTATTCGCTGGTCTTGTTGACCGTACTATATCGCTCACATATTGTACCAATGTTTCGCTGATGGTTACTTCGCGGACCAATGACTGCATTTGTTGTATTTCGCCGGCATTTAAAACCGGGTTGATCGTTGCTTTCCTTGTTCCTGTTGTGCTTGTCAAAATATCTGCTTCCTCTTTCGCAGAAGGGTAGTCAATCTTTATATACAACAGGAAGCGATCGAGTTGAGCTTCCGGTAATGGATATGTGCCTGCCTGTTCAATCGGGTTTTGGGTCGCAAGAATAAAAAATGGTTTTTGTAACGGGTAAGTTTGTCCCGCATAGGTCACTTCAAATTCCTGCATCGCCTCAAGTAATGCAGATTGTGTTTTTGGTGGTGTACGGTTTATTTCATCCGCCAGGATAATATTGGCAAACAAGGGTCCTTTGTTGAACTTGAAAAAACGTTTGCCTGTCGAGTGGTCTTCTTCCAGTATTTCTGTACCGATGATATCGGTAGGCATAAGGTCGGGCGTAAACTGAATTCTGCGAAACGAAAGATCCAAAGCC
>Ga0207683_10000724_pt1 | contig 30029 bp, 16 predicted proteins | sample KBSM73metaG_FD_184333 | JGI IMG/M metagenome (GOLD analysis project Ga0207683, IMG submission 184333) | Miscanthus rhizosphere microbial communities from Kellogg Biological Station, Michigan, USA - KBS M7-3 metaG (SPAdes) (version 2) | ecosystem: Host-associated > Plants > Roots > Rhizosphere >... | reverse complement strand
CAGGTCGAGGATTTCGTTGATCAGTTCCAGCAGGTACCACCCCGCCTGGAGAATCTGGTCGATGCTGCGTTTTTGCGAGACCGTCGGCGCCGGCGAGCCGGATTCCATCAGTTGCGCAAAACCCAGGATTGCGCTCAGCGGCGTGCGCAACTCGTGGCTCATGCTCGAGAGGAAGTCGGATTTGGCGAGGTTCGCTTTCTCGGCGACGGCCATCGCGTTGTTGAGTTCCAGTTCGACCTGCTTGCGCACGGAATTGTCGGTGCCGATCAGCAGGTAGCCGATGATGTCGCCATAGTCGTCGCGCAGCGCGGTGATCGACACGATCGCAGGAAAGCGGCTGCCATCCTTGCAGATGTAGGTGAGTTCGTAGATGTCCTCGATGCCCCGCGACGCCTTGAATGCCAACGCTTCGAAGCCAGGCGTGATCGTGGTCTCGAGTTCGCGGCTCAGGGCCTCCGCGCGCGCCATCACTTCCTGCGGATCGTGGATGTCGCTCGGATTGATCTTGTTGACCACCTCGGCAGCCAGGTAACCCAGCATGCGTTCGGCGCCGACGTTGAAGAGCTGGATGATGCCTTTTTCGTCGGTGGCGATGATCGAGAAATTGGCGCTGGTGAGAATGGCCGTCTGCAGCGCGCCGGTCTTCAGCAAGGTTTCCTGGCGCAGCAGTTCATTGATGCCACCCGTCTTGCCTGCGTCTTCCGCGCGGGGTAATAGCTCTTCTGTTATGGGCATCGGTAGTTTTTCGGTGACGAGCGTGCTATGAACCGGAGCGGGTGCGGCCGCATTCGTGGCGGGCGGCAGTTGATCGCGAACGCCACAGGCGGCCGGACGCCCAAAACCTCTCCGGCGGGATTGGAGGGTGACGGAGCAGGAAGGCACTGTCTGTGCGCTGGGACACATAGGACCGCCCGATTGACGTATATCATCCGATCCTGCGGTGCCGACGCGCCTGCGGCCACGCCTTCAACCTCGAACGGAGTCGACTATGAATATGACGCTGAGTCTTGCCCCGATCGTTTCGCTAATCGCCGGCATCCTGATCCTGATCGTGCCGCGCATGCTGAATTACATCGTCGCCGTTTACCTGATCGTCATCGGGCTGCTGGGACTGTTCGGTACGGGGAACTTCCATCTGAAATGAGCCTGCGGCGCGGCCTACGCCGCAGTCGCGACGGCTGTAGCGGGAATGCGGCCGTCGCGCTCTCCCTATGGCGTCTTCCCGTCGGCGTTCAGTCCGCCGCAGCCAGCCAATCCTTGATCCGCGCGTAAACCGCGCGCCGGCTGAGCAGGTCGAGGTGGTTGGTGCCGTGGGCTACCCACGTGCGCGCGTCGTCGAAGCGCAGCGAGAGCGCCGGATTGGCGTGGCGTCCGAGCGCACTTGCGAGCGGCACGATGCCGTCGCCAATCCGCCGGTCGGAACGATTGCCCGCCTTCCTGGCCGTCGATCCGGCGATTGCAAAGCACGCGACGTCTTCCGGCAACGGGACACGAGCACGACGATCCTTGTCGCGAGCGAAGCGATCCCGTCCGATCCAGTCGTCGTCAAGCAAGGTTCCGAAGCGCAAATCCGTGATTCCTGCGCTGCGGATCTTTCCCAGGCGGGCCAAGGGAGCGGAGTAGGCGGTCGCTCCCAACAGGACATCCACCCAGTGGCCGCCCCGCTCGAGGGGAGCGCCGTGATGAGGCGTGCCGATGAACACAACCTTGGAGAGTCGGCGCCTCCATTCGTGCTTCGCAAGCCCGCCGTAGTGGCAGGCGCTGCGCGCGACCAGTCCGCCCATGCTGTGTCCGATCAGCACCAGTTCGGTCACCGGCACCGGCCACTGCTGCACAAGAGCTTCAAGTTGCCGGGCGAACTCCTGCCCATTGGTGGAGATGTGCAGGCCGCTGTTGTAGTGCAGGTAGACCGGCGTGTAGCCGAGATCGCGCGCCAACTCCACGCCGTGATCGTGTCCCTTGCGCTTCCACAGCAGGTCGTTCATGCACAGGCCGTGCAGCAGCACCAACAGCCGGCCCCCCGCCTGCGGGATCGATTCGGCGAGGAGTTCGCGTTCAGCCGGCAACGGAACACCCTGCCGACGCAGGTGCATGGATATGGCCAGCGGATTGTTCGATGCGGTCAGGTAATCCCCGAGCACGCCGTTTAACGCGGCAAGCAAGGTTTCTCGCCCTCGCCACTTGCTGCCCTCGCCGAGCAGCGGCTCGAAACCCGCCAGGAGCCGATCGAGGCCATGCCCGACGAGTCCGATCACGCCATGGATACTGCGGTAGACAAGGCGCGTTATGCCGGACGTCCGATTCCGCGACGGCCGGGCAAGACTTCCCGGGACGCTGGCGATTTGTTGATGCATCGCTTCGACCAGGTCGACGATGCCGGCAATGCCGGCGATCGTCAGCCTGTTGATGCCGCGAAGGTCGGCGGCGCGCATTCTGGAACTCATGGCCGTCAACGCATCCGGGGACCCGCGATGGGCATGTTCAGCCGTCCGCGCCTATTTCTTTGCGTCCTTTGCCGCATCCTGGATGCTTTGGCCGGCCTTCTCGAGTTGCTGTCCGGCCTTTTCGACGGTCTTGTCGACTTCCTTGCCGGCGCGTTCCGCCGGACCTTCCTTCTTCTCGCAGGCGGACAGCCCGAAAACCAGAATACTGGCGGCCAGGATTGCGGAACTCCATTGCCCGAGTGACTTCATGTTGTTCTCCTTTGAGTGGCAGTTCATTTCGCTGTGTGTTTTTTGGTGCGCCGTTTCACGGGTCTATTGGCAACCTTCCTGGCCGACTTGGTGACAGCGGCGCCGGTTTTCCGGGCGGCAGTCTTCACCTTGGCGACGCCTCGCTTTGCCGCGGACTTGCCAGCGGCGGCTTTCCGTTTCACCACGGGTTTCCGCGAACTCATCGCGCGCTCCACCTTGCCGGCCATCTTTTTCGCGCCCGAGGCCACCGCCTTGACGTTGCGCTTCACTGCGCGCTTCGCCTTGCCCATGGCGCTCGTCGCTTCTGCTTCGACAGTCCTGGCCGTGCTCTTCACCTTGCGTTGCGCCTTGCCCAGAACTTTCCTGGCACTCGTACCAGCGGTCTTCGCACTGCGTTTCACGCTGGCCGTCGCCGCCCGCGCTTTCTTCTCGACGACCTCCGCATTCCTCATCAGCGAGGCGCCGACTTCCTTGCTCTTGCCCTTGGCCGCTTCCGCGGCGTCGCCGATCCTGGTCAGCAATTTCTTTTGTTTCGGCATCATCGATGCTCCTGTTTGGCAAAAAAACGACACCGCGTTCCCGACATCCGTTCCACGGCACGAAGTCCGGGCCGCCAATGCAACCTCCGGTCCGAGTTTACAACTTGCTCGGACCTGTGTGCGCTAGCAGACAGACCGGCATTGGTTGCGCGGCTATCGTCCACACCTACCCGCCTGGTGGACGCATCGATCTTGATGCCCGCGACGTGGTGGCGGCAAACAAGGGAGCAAGTCATGAGTATCGGCACCATCCTGTTGATCGTACTGATCCTGATGCTGGTCGGGGTCCTGCCCGTATGGCCGCATGCGTCGAGCTGGGGCTACGGCCCGAGTGGCGCGCTCGGCGTAGTCCTTCTGGTCATCATCGTCCTGCTGGTCATGGGGCGCTTGTAATACCACTTCTCACGCAACACAACTCTACCCAAAGGAAACTGAATGAAAAGCACCATTCGCGGAATTGCATATTTTTTCGGCGTAATCGCCCTCGCGGCGACGCTGGGATGCGCGTCGACGGCCAAGCAGGAAGGTACGGGCGAGTATGTGGATGACACCGTGATCACCGGCAAGGTGAAGGCGGCCATCCTGAATGAGCCCACGCTCAAGTCGGCCGAAATCAACGTCGAGACATTCAAGGGCGTGGTTCAGCTGAGCGGCTTCGTCAGCTCCAAGGACGCGGAGAACAAGGCGGTCGCCGTGGCGCGCACCGTGGCGGGCGTGAAGTCGGTCAAGGACGACATGCGGCTCAAGTAAGAAGGGCAGTCAACGGAGGGGCGGGTCGGGAAGTTCACGACCTGCCCCTTCGGCATGTCCGAACCCCGCCGTTGCGTAGCCGCGCGATTCCTACCCTCAAAACTGGACACAAGCGCATGCCCCCGAATTCGGTAGCAACCGACATTCCGGCGTTGCCCGCGACGGGCATACCGGTGGACGCGCGCGGCCTGGCGCTTGCCGTATTGGCGGTGCTGGCGACGATTTATGCATTGTCCTGGGCACAACCCTTCGTTGTGCCGCTGCTGCTGGGCATCGTCATTTCCTACACGTTGAATCCGGTTGTCACCTGGCTCGAAGCGCTGCGGCTGCCGCGCGTTATCGCCACGGTCATCGTGATGGCCGGCGTGATCGGGGCGCTCGGCTTGGGCACTTATTCATTGCGCGGCCAGGTGCAAGCCATCATCGAGCGGTTGCCCGAGGCTTCGGCCAAGTTCTCAGCCGGACTGGCGCGCATACAAGTTGGCCAGACGGGTAACCTGCAGAAGGTGCAAAGTGCAGCTGCCGCGATGGAAAAGGCGGCGACGCAGGCCGCGGGAGGACCGGTAGCTCCCCGTCAGGCTGCCACCCACGTCATCGTGGATGCGCCGACTTTCAAGCTGAGCAGCTTTCTCTGGCAAGGCTCGATCGGCGCGCTGGGCGCGTTCAGCGAAGCGGTGATGGTTGCATTCCTGGTCTTCTTCTTACTGCTGGGAGGAGACACTTTCAAGCGCAAGCTCGTGCGGCTGACCGGTCCGTCGCTGGCAAAGCGGAAGATCACCGTCCAGCTTCTCGACGACATCAACGACTCGATTCAGAAATACATGTTCATGCTGCTCGCGACCAACGTGCTGGTCGCGCTGCTGAGCTGGGTCGCATTCAGCTGGATCGGACTCGAAAATGCAGGTGCCTGGGCTGTCGCCGCGGGCCTGCTGCACGTGATCCCCTACCTGGGGCCGGGCGTCACGGCCGCGGCGACGGCCATGGCCGCGTTTACGCAGTCCGAGTCGTTCGGAATGGCGCTGGTCGTCGCCGGCGCTTCAATGGCAATCGCCACCGTCGTCGGCACGTTCGTGACCACGTGGATGGTCGGGCGGATTGCGCAGATGAACTCAGCCGCCGTCTTCATCTCGCTGCTGTTCTGGGGCTGGCTCTGGGGTGTCTGGGGAATGTTGCTCGCCATCCCGATTATCGTTATCGTCAAGGTGGTGTCGGAGCACGTCGAGCAGCTGCAACCTGTTGCGGAGTTGCTGGGCGATTGAATTGACTCGTAGCAGCCAATGCAGCACGAAATCGGACAACGCCTTTGGTCACAAACAATACGCCGAGTCTTGAGCTTCGGACTTGGTTCAAGTCGCTATTGCGCGCAAACATCCGGTCGCGGCCGGCGCCAGTAGAGGAGCTGCCGCTTCGGTCGGAGCTGTTCAGTACCGATCAGATGGAGCGATACGGCAGGACCCTGGCCGCCGCACATCGGCTGTCCCCAAGACGCCCGCAGGACCCGTTGCTAAAGCGGTTGGCCGCAAACGAAAGCGTGCTGATCGGCGTTTGCGCGCGTTTGACGGAGGCGGCGTCGGGGAACCAGCGGATCAGTCCTGCCGGCGAATGGCTGCTGGACAACTTCCATCTCATCGAAGAGCAGATCGGTACGGCCAAACGGCACTTGCCCAAGGGCTACAGCCGGGAACTGCCGCGCCTGGCACTGGGTCCGTCGACGGGTCTGCCGCGCGTATACGACATTGCGCTGGAAACAATCTCGCACGGTGATGGACGGGTCGACTCGGAGTCCCTCAATCGCTTCGTGGCCTCCTATCAGTCGGTCGCCACCCTGAAGCTGGGCGAGCTCTGGGCCATTCCGATCATGCTTCGGCTCGCCCTGATCGAGAATCTTCGCCGCGTGGGTGTGCGCGTTGCCGCCGGCATAGTCGAGCGCGATCTGGCCAACGCTTGGGCCGATCGAATGATGGAGACCGCGGAAAGGGAGCCCAAAGGCCTCATTCTCGTCATCGCTGACATGGCGCGATCGTCGCCGCCCATGAGCAGCGCGTTCGTGGCGGAGCTTGCACGCCGATTGCAGGGACACAGCGCCGGTCTGGCCCTGGCATTGACGTGGATTGAACAGCGGCTCGCGGAATCGCATCAGACGATCGAACAATTGGTTCAGCTTGAGAACCAGCAACAGGCATCGGACCAGGTCTCGATCAGCAACAGCATCGGCAGCCTCCGCGGCTTGGGCGCCATCGATTGGCGCGAGTTCGTCGAGGCCAATGGCATGGTCGAAAGCATTCTGCGCACGGACCCGCAGGACACTTATCGATTTATGGATTTTGCGACCCGGGACCGCTATCGCCACACCGTCGAGCGCATCGCCAGGGAGGGTCGCCTGACGGAAGCGGATGTGGCCCGCGAGGCGATCGAACTGGCGCGGACAAACGCATCCCGCAATGGGGACGCAGATCGAACCGCGCACGTCGGCTTCTTCCTGATCGATCAGGGCCTTCCGGAACTGGAACGCGTTGCCGGTATCCAGGGCTCGATGCTGAGGTCTGCGCAAGGATTCGCAAGACAGTTTTCACTGCAGATCTATCTCGGCGCGATTGGCTTGCTTACATGCGGCCTGGCCGGCGGTTTCGTTGCGAGCGCCCACCAGGCTGGAGCGGGCCGCGAGCTGCTGTCACTGGTCGCGGTGCTTTCGCTGCTCGCCGCCAGCCAGCTGGCGGTTGCAATCGTGAACTGGTTTGCTATGCGGCTGGTGACGCCGCATTCGCTGCCACGTATGGATTTCTCCGAGGGCATCGCGGCGAGGGCGCGGACGCTGGTCGTGGTCCCAACGATGATCACCAGCCTGCGCAACGTCGAGGACCTGGTCGAGGCGCTCGAGGTCCGGTTTCTCGCGAACCGCGATGCGCACCTGCATTTCGCATTGTTGACGGACTTTTCGGATGCGCGCGAGGAAACGCTCCCCGACGACGAGCCGCTGCTGCGGCTGGCGGAGGAACGGATCAAAGAGTTGAACCTGAAGTACTCGGTGGGCGAGAACCGTGCGGCGCCGCGCTCCATTGAGGTGAGCAATGAAAGCGATGCCGGCACGCCCGCGAGCGACGGAATGTTCTACCTGTTCCACCGTCCTCGTCGCTGGAACGCGGACGCGCGCATCTGGATGGGCGAGGAGCGCAAGCGGGGCAAGCTCGCCGATTTGAACGCTCTACTGCGTGGCGGCAAGAGCGACAGTTTTTCGCTCATCGTCGGCGCGACCGCCGTGCTCCCGGAAATCAAGTACGTGATTACCCTGGATACGGACACGCAACTGCCACGCGATGCCGCCAGGCAGTTCGTAGGCGCGATGGCCCACCCTTTGAACGCGCCTCACTTCGGCAAACGCCCCGGGGGTGCGAACAAGGAGATCGTGAGGGCGGGGTACGGCATCCTCCAGCCGCGCGTAACCATAAGCCTGCCCTGTACGAACCGGTCGATGTATGCGCGGCTGTTCGGGGGAGAGGCCGGAGTGGACCCGTACACACGCACCGTTTCCGACGTCTACCAGGACGTTTTCGGCGAAGGTTCGTTCATTGGCAAAGGTATCTACGACGTCGATGCTTTCGAGCGCGCTCTCAAGGGGCGCTTTCCCGCAAACCGCATACTGAGCCATGACCTGCTGGAAGGGTGCTACGCGCGCGCCGGATTGCTGAGTGACGCGGAATTGCAGGAAGAGTATCCCGCGCGCTACAGCGCCGACGTCGCCCGCCGCCGACGCTGGATCCGCGGCGACTGGCAACTCGCGGGATGGCTGAGGCGGCGTGTGCAAGGTCCGGACGGGAGAAGTGAGCGAAATCCGCTGTCGATGCTGTCCCAGTGGAAAATTTTCGATAATCTTCGGCGCAGCCTGGTCCCGGCCGCATTGACGGTGCTCCTGCTGTTGGGATGGACTGTCCTTTCGCCGGCATGGTTATGGACGGAAGTCGTGGTCGGCATCCTGCTGGCGCCGTCTTTGATTGCCGCATTCTCCGATCTGGTGGACAAGCCGGTCGATGTGCGATTCCGGCAGCATCTTGCGGCCGTTGAGATCGCCGCACGACGGCACGGCTGGCAGGCGCTGCTCGCGCTTGCTTTTCTGCCGTATGAAACCTACTACTGTCTCGACGCGATCATCCGCACGGTCGGGCGGATGCTGTTTACGCACCGCCGCCTTCTGGAGTGGAACCCGTCCAGCGACGCGAGCCGGGAGCTTGAGCTAAGCGGGCGCACCAGCCTTCTCGCTTCCTATCGCTCGATGGTCATAGCCCCGGCCATCGCTGTAGTTGCGGGTATTGGCCTTGCCATTGCGCACCCGTTGGCACTGCCGGTGGCCGCGCCAATCCTGTTGCTTTGGGGCGGGTCGCCTGCCATTGCCTGGTGGGTGAGCCGCCCGCTTGGGCGTCGGAGCACCAGACTAGCTTTTAGCCAACTGCATTTCCTGCGCAAGCTGGCGCGAAAAACCTGGGCATATTTCGAGACGCACGTCGGCCCGGACGACCATTGGCTGCCGCCCGACAATTTGCAGGAAAGTCCGGCGGTTGGCGTCGCGCATCGGACTTCGCCGACCAACATGGGATTGTCATTGCTCGCCAATCTGGCTGCGCATGACTTCGGCTACATCTCGACCGGACAATTGATCGAGCGCACGACGAACGCGCTCGACACGATGGCGTTGCTTGAGAGACATCGGGGCCATTTCTACAACTGGTACGACACGCAGACGCGGTTGCCTCTGGCGCCTTTGTACGTGTCGACAGTGGATAGCGGCAATCTCGCGGGCCACCTCCTGACGCTGCGACCGGGTCTCGCAGCGCTTCCCGATGTCGCCATCCTGAATCCACGCTGGGTCGAAGGTGTGAGCGACACGTACGCGGTGCTGCTCGATGCCTTGGAAAAGGACGCGGGGGGAGGGACTGCGCAATTCGCGCAATTTGAATCCGCGCTCGCACAGGCTTCGGCGACTGGCTCCGCCTCGCTTGCCTCCGCGTGGGTCCACGTGAACCGGCTGGCTGCATGCGCCGCTGACGCCTGCGCTGGTTTTGCTGTCGGCACCCCTGCGGGATTGCCAACCGAGGCCCAATTCTGGGCCGACGCACTCGTGAGGCATTGTGCGGACCTGAGCGAAGACTTGGTGTTTCTCGCGCCGTGGCTCGCGCTGCAACAGGCGCCAGGAACGGTTCCCGTACAGGATGCAGGCGACGGGATCCCCACGCTCCGTGAACTTGCCGCGCTCGACATGCTCTCGCCGCTTCACGCGCAGGGCGCCGCGCGTGCCACCGAAAGAATAGCCGCCATCGGGCAACTTGCGCTGCGGGCAGCGGAATTTGCCACGATCGACTACGACTTCCTGTTCGACAAGGTGCGCCGGCAGCTGGTGATCGGGTACAACGTTGCCGATCGCCGCTCCGACAACAGTTATTACGATCTGCTGGCCTCGGAAGCACGATTGTGCAATTTCGTCGCCATCGCCCAAGGAGCGCTGCCGCAGGAAAGCTGGTTTGCGCTGGGGCGCCTCCTGACCGCTGGGGGACGCGAGCCGGTTCTGCTGTCGTGGAGCGGCTCGATGTTCGAATATTTGATGCCGTTGCTGGTGATGCCGACCTTTGAAAACACGTTGCTCGATCAGACCTACCGCGCATCGGTGGAGCGGCAGATCGAGTATGGCCGGCAACGCGGGGTGCCGTGGGGAATGTCGGAGAGCGGCTACAACACCGTCGACGTGCACCAGAATTACCAGTACCGCGCGTTCGGGGTTCCCGGGCTGGGTTTGAAGCGAGGGCTTGGTGACGACCTGGTCGTGGCTCCCTACGCGTCGGCATTGGCCTTGATGGTCGCGCCGGAAGCGGCGTGTCTCAATCTGCAGCGTCTCGCCGGCAGCGGTCTGGCCGGAAGGTTTGGTTTGTTCGAGGCCATCGACTACACGCCGTCGCGGCAGCGGCGCGGCGAGTCGAGCGCGGTCGTCCGGTCGTACATGGCGCACCACCAGGCGATGAGCCTCCTCTCCTTTGCCTCCTTGCTGTTGGGGCGCCCGATGCAAAGGCGCTTCGAATCGGACCCGCTGATGCAGGCGACGCTGCTGCTCCTCCAGGAGCGAATTCCAAGGGCCACTCCTCTCCACACGAACGCGCCGGACTTGTCCAATCTGCGTGTGGCGGGGGACAGCACGGAGTCGCCGGTGCGCGTGTTCGACGGCCCCCACACTGCGATTCCAGAGGTCCAGTTGCTGTCAAATGGCCGTTATCACGTAATGGTCACGAATGCTGGAGGAGGAAGCAGCCGATGGAAAGACCTCGCCGTTTCACGCTGGCGCGAGGATGGCACCTCCGACAACTGGGGAACCTTCTGCTACATCCGCGACGTGGCGACGGGGAAATTCTGGTCGACTGCATACCAACCCACGTTGACTCCGGCGGACCGCTACGAGGCGATTTTCTCCGAGGGTCGTGCGGAGTTTCGCCGCCGCGACTTCGATCTCGAGACGCACACCGAAATAGTGGTCTCACCCGAAGACGATATCGAGGTCCGCCGCGTCCGCATCACGAATCGTTCCCGAACAACCCGTACGATCGACGTCACGAGCTACATGGAAGTGGTTCTCGCCCCTGCGCCGGCGGATGCGTTGCACCCGGCGTTCAGCAATCTCTTTGTCCAGACGGAAATCAGCAAGACCCGAAAGGCAATTCTTTGCACACGGCGTCCGCGATCCCGTGAAGAGCAGGTGCCGTGGATGTTCCACCTGATGTCGGTGCACGGTGCCTCGGACCCCGAGATCTCGTTCGAAACCGACCGAAGGCGTTTCATCGGGCGCCGCGGCTCGCTGACGGCGCCGCTCGCAATGACCAGTGCCGGAAAGCTGTCGGACACCGAGGGCTCGGTGCTGGATCCGGTCGCGGCAATTCGCCATCGCATCATTGTCGAAGGCGGAGCCACCGCGACGATCGATATGGTTACGGGGATTGGCGACACGCGCGACGCCGTTCTGCATCTCGTCGACAGGTACCAGGATCGCAGCCTCGCGGACCGCGTGTTCGAATTGGCGTGGACGCACGGCCAAGTGGTGCTCCGGCAACTCAACGCCACGGAGGCCGATTCGCAACTCTATGCGCGGCTCGCCGGTTCCATCATTTTCGCCAACGCGTCGTTGCGCGCCGCGGCCAGCGTTCTCGTCAAGAGTCACCGCCGGCAATCCGGGCTATGGGGCTATGCAATCTCCGGTGACCTGCCGATTGTTTTGCTGCAGGTAGCGGACATTGCCAATTTTGAACTGGTGCGCCAACTCGTCCAGGCGCATGCCTATTGGCGGCTCAAGGGTCTGGCTGTCGATCTGGTGATCTGGAACGAGGATCACGACGGCTATAGGCAGCGACTCCAGGAACAGATCCTCGGACTGATCGCAGCCGGAGTCGAGGCCCATTTCGTCGATCGGCCAGGAGGCATTTTCGTTCGCCATGCGGAACAGATTGCTCCCGAGGATCGCGCGCTCTTCCAATCGGTCGCGCGGGCGATCATCACCGACAGGCGCGGCACGTTGTCCGAGCAGATCAATAGGCGCGTGCCCGCCGAGTTGAGAACGCCCCGGCTGGTGCCGACGCGGCAATATCGACCTCTGCCGGACCAGCAGACCGAAGTCGCCCCGGAAGGGCTGGTCCTCTTCAATGGCACGGGGGGATTCTCGCAGGATGGGCGTGAATACGTCATCGCTCCGTCGGCGGGGGACTCCACGCCCGCGCCGTGGGTAAACGTACTCGCGAATGCCCGCTTCGGTTCGATCGTGTCGGAAAGCGGCCTCGGTTACACGTGGAGTGAAAATGCGCAATTGTTTCGCTTGAGCCCATGGCACAACGATCCGGTCCGCGAGCCCAGCGGAGAAGTGCTGTACGTCCGCGATGAGGAGACCGGTCATTTTTGGTCGACCACAGCGTCGCCGCGGGGCGGTGACGCGCCTTATACGACCCGCCACGGCTTCGGCTACAGCGTTTTCGAGCACCTTGAGGACGGAATCCGCACGGAACTCACGGTCTACGTCGCCCTCGACGAGCCGATCAAGTTCTTCACGCTGAAAGTGAGCAACCAATCGGGCCGTTCGCGACGGCTGTCCGCGACGGGGTACATCGAGTGGGTGATGGGTGACCTGCGCGCGAAATCGGCGATGCATGTGACGACTGAGATCGATGCCCGGAATGGTGCCTTGTACGCGCGCAATACCTATGACAACGAGTTCGCGGACAGGATCGCCTTCTTCGATGTCGATGATGCGACGCGAAGTGCGACATGCGACCGCACAGAATTTCTGGGTCGCAATGGAACGTTGCACGATCCGGCTGCCATGCACCGGACACGGCTATCCGGAAAGGTTGGCGCGGCGCTGGACCCCTGTGCCGCGCTGCAGGTGGCGTTCGACCTGGGCGAAGGGCAGCAGCGTGAGATCGTCTTCCGCCTTGGGGCGGGTAGCAATGCCGAAGCGGCCAGCCTGCTGACGCAACGGCATCGGGGACCTGCGGCGGCGCGCGAGGCACTCGAGGCCGTGGTCGGGCACTGGCGCAAGACGTTGACTGCCGTGCAAATCGAAACGCCCGATGCGGCACTCAACATCATTGCCAATGGCTGGCTCATCTATCAAACCATCGCGTGCCGACTCTGGGCGCGCAGCGGGTACTACCAGTCCGGCGGAGCCTACGGCTTTCGCGATCAATTGCAGGACGCAATGGCCGTGGTTCACACCGAACCGGGCATGCTGCGCGCTCAAATCGCGCTTTGCGCGGGCCGTCAATTCATCGAGGGAGACGTTCAGCACTGGTGGCATCCTCCGTCTGGCCGGGGCGTCCGCACGCACTGTTCGGACGATTACCTGTGGTTGCCTCTGGCGACCTGCCGGTACATTCTGGCCACCGGCGACAGGACGATTCTCGACGAGACCGCCCCCTTGCTCGAAGGCCGGCCGGTCAGGGCGGAAGATGACTCCTACTACGACTTGCCATCCCGTTCCGATGAAAAGGAGGATGTCTACAAGCATTGCGTGCGCGCGATTCTGCATGGCCTTCGTTTCGGAACGCACGGCTTGCCGCTGATGGGCTCTGGCGATTGGAACGACGGCATGAATCTCGTCGGCAATCAGGGCAAAGGGGAAAGCGTCTGGCTCGCGTTCTTCCTTTGCAACGTCCTCGTGGAATTTTCCAAGGTGGCGCGCCTGCATGGCGACGTGGCGTTCGCGGACCGATGCGAGAAGGAGGCAATGCTTCTGGGCCAAAGGATCGAGTACAACGCATGGGACGGCGAGTGGTATCGCCGTGCGTACTTCGACGACGGCACGCCGCTTGGTTCCAGCACGAACGTGGAATGTCAAATCGATTCGATTGCGCAAAGTTGGTCGGTGCTTTCCGGCGCGGGTGATGTCGGGCGTTCACGCAAGGCGATGGACGCCGTGCACCAGCGGCTGGTCCGTCGCGAAGCCACGCTGATACAGTTGCTCGATCCACCGTTCGACGCATCGCCGCTCGATCCTGGGTACATTCGAGGCTACGTCCCCGGCGTACGCGAAAACGGCGGCCAATATACCCATGCGGCGATCTGGGCGGCGATGGCGTTCGCCGCGTTGGGCGACTCTGCGCGCGCGTGGGAATTGGCCGCGATGATCAACCCGGTGAACCACGCTCTAACCGCAGAGGGAACTCGCACCTACATGGTCGAGCCCTACGTTGTTGCGGCCGATGTTTATGCGCTCACGCCGCACACGGGTCGCGGCGGCTGGACCTGGTACACGGGCTCGGCAGGTTGGATGTATCGTCTTATCGTGGAGTCGCTGCTGGGACTCAACCTGGAAGCGGATCGCCTTCGCCTCGCGCCTTGCCTGCCGAGGGAGTGGAATGAGTTTGCAATACGCTACCGGTATGGCGAAACCCTGTATCACATCTCGGTGTCACGGCAGGAGGGCGCGGTCGAAGGGAATCCGCAAGGGATCATCGTAGCCGTAGACGGCATTGTGCAGTCAGGCAACGTCGTGCTGCTTGCCGACGATCGAATGGACCATAGCGTCGAGGTACGTGTCGCACCGAAACTCCCGGCACCGGCCTTGCCTCGACTTGACGCCTGACAATTCGTCGTCGCGCTCGATGCTCTCAAGCGTGCCTAGCCCCGCTTGATCCCCGAGACCAGCAGCAGCCCGCCGATGACGATCGCGCCCACGCCGGCCCATATCGGCACGTTGATCGTTTCCTTGTCCTTCACCGAAAGCACAATCGGCCCGATCTTGGCCTCATGCGTCTCCTTGGTGTAGGTGAAACCGCCATACATCAGCCCCAGGATGCCGCCCACGAGCAGCACGATTCCAAGCAGCTTCATTGCGTTCATGTCGTCTCTCCAGAATGGGCCCGGCACGACGATGCCTCCCACATTAAAGACTATCGATCTCTAATGGGGTTGTCTGTATGCCACCGCACCAATCGCGAGTCCGGCGCAGTCCTACGGCGGAATCGGTGCGGCACCGAACAGACGCGGGACACGGTGCTGTCTATTCTCGACATCAAATGCGCAACAAGACTTGTAACAACACGTAACCGTCGCTATCGATGCAGCGCCCGAGGCGTTATTGGCTGTAACGACATGAGCGCCTCGAGCCGCTGCCTGGAACCGATGACGCAATGCACCGCGTCATTAGCAGCTCCGCGCGTGAATGTCTGTCGTAGCAAATACCGACTCTAATGTTAAGGAATCATCATGCAGATACATTCCGTTCGACTTAGAAATTTCGCCATCGCGATCGGCGTCGCAGCCTTGGCCCTGAGCGGCTTGGCCAGCGCCGACCCGCCATCGCGCGTCGCCCGCCTGGGTTACATGACCGGCGAAATCAGTTTCTCGCCTGCGGGCGAGGACGATTGGGCGCGTGCCGTCATGAATCGTCCGCTGACAACCGGCGACCGTCTCTGGGCGGATGCAGGCGCGCGCGCCGAAATCCAACTCGGCGGGGCAATAATTCGCATGAACGCCGGCACAGGCCTTTCGATTCTCAATCTTGACGACCGCATCGTGCAACTGCAGTTGACGCAGGGGACGCTCAACGTGCGTGTGCGCCGCGTCGAGCCCAACCAGGTATACGAGGTCGACACGCCCAATCTCGCGTTCACGCTTCGGCAACCCGGCGAATACCGGATCGCCGTCGACGCGGACGGCAACGCGACGGACATCGTCGTGCGCAGGGGTCAGGGCGAGGTCTATGGCGAAGGCGCGGCATATGTGATCGATTCGCGCCAGCCCTATCGCTTCACCGGGACCGGCCTGCGCGACTATGAATTTCTCGACGCACCGCGCCTCGACGAATTCGATCGCTGGTCCAGCGATCGCGACCGCAGCTACGATAATTCCGCCTCCGCGCGCTATGTGTCACAGGACGTGGTCGGCTATCAAGACCTGGATGCCAACGGCACGTGGCGCGTCGACGCGACCTACGGCAATGTGTGGATACCGACTCGAGTGGCTTCCGACTGGGCGCCCTACCGCGATGGCCACTGGGCATGGGTCGACCCCTGGGGTTGGACATGGGTTGACGACGCGCCGTGGGGGTTCGCCGTATCCCATTACGGTCGGTGGACCAACATGCGCGGCACGTGGGGCTGGGTGCCCGGACCCGTGAGTACGCGGGCCTATTACGCGCCGGCGCTCGTCGCGTTTGTGGGCGGCAGCAATTTCCAGATCGCAATTTCCAGCGGCAACGTCGGTGGCGTGGCGTGGTTCCCGCTCGGACCGCGCGAAGTCTACCGGCCGTCCTATGCGGTGAGTCGCGGCTATTTCGAGAACGTCAATCGCAGCAACACCGTCATCAACACGACGGTGATCAACAATTACTACAACAACTCGAACGTCACCAACGTCGTCTACGCCAACCGGCAGGTACAGGGTGCGGTTGTCGCTGTGCCGACGGCCACATTCGTGCAATCGCAGCCCGTGCAACGAGCCGCAGTTCGTGTATCGCCGGCGATGGTGGCCAGCGCGCCGGTCGCTACAGTTGCGGCCGTTGCGCCGACGGAGCGCAGCGTGCGCGGAGCGGGCGCCGCAGGCGACAAGCCGCCGCCGCGAGTGTTCGAGCGGACCGCTGTGGCCCGCACAGCACCGCCCGCCGCCACGGCCAGTTTTGCCGCACAACAGCAACAGCTCGCCGCGAAGCCGGGCAAGCCGCTTGATGACACTGCGCGCAGGGAAATCAAGACAGCCGCACCGGTAGCTGTGCCCACCCTCAAGGTCGTGACGCCGACGCAGATTGCGCCGCCCACGGCGCGTCCTCCGCCGGCCACCCGTACCGCGATGCCGGCTGACGCGCCCCGCAAGGCGGATGAACGCAAGGCTCCGGAAGCGGCATCGCCTACTGCGGCTGCCCCAGCGGCACAACCTCCGGGAACGCGCGGACGGCCAGCGCAGCCTGGCAACGCAGAACAACGCGGACAGCCGGTCCCGCCGCCCGTCGTGGCATCACCATCGCCGGTGGCTCCGGCGGCGCCGCCTCCTGATACGCGCGGACGACCACCGCAGCCTGGTAATGCGGACCAGCGCGCGCAGTCTGTCGCGCCGCCAGTAGTAACACCGCCGCCGAAGGCCGCGCCGCCCGCTCCGGTCACACCGCCTCCGGAAACACGCGGACGGCCGGATCAGCCGGGCAATGCTCAACAACGCGGACAGCCTGCCCCGCCGCCAGCAGTGGCACCGCCGCCGCCGGTCCAGCCGGCTGTTGCGGCCGCCCCGGCTCCGGAAACACGCGGAAGGCCGCCGCAACCTGGCAACGCGGAACGACGCGGACAGCCTGTCGCGCCGCCTGCACCGACAACGGCGCCGCCACCGCAACGGCAGGTCGAGCCGCAGGCGGCAGCTCCGCCATCTCCGGCCCCTGCTCCCGTAGCGCGTCCAATGCCGCAACGAGCGCCGCCGTCGGAATCGGCGCCGCCGCGGCAAACCGCTCCGGTCGCGCCGCCCGTACCGCAAGCCGCGAAACCTGAGCCCGCTCCGGTAGTGCGGGCGCCGCAACCGCAATCGCGTCCACCGGCAGCGTCGCCCAATGCGCCGCCACCGGCGCAAGCGCAGCCTGGTACGAGCGCGCCCCCGCGCGGACAAGGTTCAAGACCCGCGTCGGATAAGCCTGATGACAAGAAGAAGGATGCCGACGAACAGAAGCGCGACGACGAAGCGCGCAAGCCGAAAGGCTGACGCCAAGTTACGCAGTGGCTCGGCAAGGGACCGGTGCATCGCACCGGTCCCTTTTGCTGTCGCAGTGGCGTTCGCGTATCTCGATGCTGTCGACTCGGGGTCGTCCGGAAAACATGAGGCGGGGCAGGATAGTATTCGACATGCGCAACACACAGCTCGACCGGCCGGCGCCAGGCGGTCGCCACGAACGGTTCGAGGGGACGCGTCAGTTGTTTCGCCCGTTGCCCCAGTCATTCTGGTGACCGACGGTGGTGGCGAGCGATTCCTTTCTCGTAACCTGCGAGCATGGCGGCAATCGAATTCCGACCCGGTATCGAGCGCTATTTCACGGGCAGGCCGCGCTGCTCGGCACGCATCGGGGGTACGACCCGGGCGCGCTGGTCATGGCGCGACAACTCGCGCGCGCGCTGCATGCGCCATTGGTGACGGCCACGGTCAGCCGGCTCTTAGTCGATCTCAATCGCTCGATTGGCCACCCGCGAATCTTTTCGGCGGCGTCGCGTGCGGCGCCTTTGGCGGTCCGCGCGAGGATCGTCGAACAACATTACGTTCCGTACCGCGAGCAGGTCGAGCGTCTCGTCCGGCGCTCAGTGTCGCGCGGCCGGCGCGTGATCCACATTTCATCGCACAGCTTCACGCCGGAACTCGACGGCAACGTGCGTCGCGCCGACGTGGGCCTGCTCTACGATCCGAAGCGGGTCGGCGAGGTGGCGCTCGCCTCGCGCTGGAAGGCCGCTCTCGAGCAAGCGGCGCCCGAGCTGCGCGTTCGCCGCAATTACCCGTATGCAGGCAAAGGCGACGGCCTGACGTCGCACCTGCGCCTTCGGTATTCGCCGGCTTTGTATGTCGGAATCGAACTCGAAGTCAACCAGAAGATCGTCTTTGCCGCGGGGCGCCCCTGGTCACGGCTCCGCGGCGTCCTGGTAGAAGCGTTGCTTGCCGCGCATGCGTTTGATTGATCCATGTTGAATACTGGAGACCCGCAATGAAGATTCGCGTCGGCTTCGAAATGATCTACGACTGCCCGCAGCCGACACCGATGGTGATTACTCTGAACGTGCATTTCACGCGCGTGTCCGACCTCGTCGGCCGCGACGATCTGATGTTCGACCCGCCGATCCCGATGACGGCTTATCGCGACAGTTTCGGCAACTGGTGCACGCGCATCGTCGCGCCGAAGGGGCGCCTGCGCGTCAGTGCGGATGCGATCGTGAACGATTCCGGGCTTCCCGATGTGATCGTCCGCGAGGCGCAGCAGATCCCCGTGCAGAACCTGCCCGAGGACACGCTGCTGTTTCTGCTCGGAAGCCGGTATTGCGAAACCGATCGCCTGTCCGAGACCGCATGGAATCTCTTCGGCAGCGGTCCTACCGGATGGGACCGGGTCCAGGCGATCTGCGACTACGTGCATCGCCACATCGCATTCGGCTATGAGCATGCGCGCATGACGCGTACGGCGCTCGAAGCTTTCCACGACAAGACCGGCGTCTGCCGCGACTACGCACATCTCGCGGTAACGTTCTGCCGGTGCATGAACATTCCCGCGCGCTATTGCACCGGCTACCTGGGCGACATCGGGATGCCGCCGCCTTACGGCCCGATGGATTTCGCCGCGTGGTTCGAGGCATACCTGGACGGGTGCTGGTACACGTTCGACCCCCGCAACAACATCCCGCGCATCGGGCGCGTCCTCATCGCGCGTGGCCGCGACGCCGCCGACGTCGCGCTCAGCAACGCATTCGGTTTCAACACGCTGTCGAGCTTCAAGGTCTGGACCGACGAGGTGGCTTGATGACGAATCGCAATTGCACTAGTCCGACGGCGCTCCCGGTTCTATGACAACGACATAGACGTTCGCCTTATCCGGCGTTGCACGGCCGAATAATCCATCGCTTCGAAGCGGAATATTCGCTCCGCCCAACGGTGCACGCGCAGTACATTGAATCCTACAACCCACGCGCCTTGCGGCCGCCACGAAAACTGCGGACAGCCGCTGTGCGCATGAAGCGGAGGCGGATGCGTCGATAGGATGGTCAGCGGTTGCGGACTACAAGCTGGGACGTCCCCAACGCCAGTTCCACGTCACGCCGAAATGAGTGTCTTGACTTCACATTGAGAGAGAGTACAAAGGGTCCTCACTTCATCCACGGATTGCCCGTGTTGCCCTGTATTCCTCGGCAACACGGGTTTAAGAGATTTTTAACGGTTTGGGGAGATTTACGATGAACGGCATGCGCAAGTGGCTCGGTACCTTGATATCGGCGCTGGCCCTCGCAGCGATTTCGCTGCCTACAATCGCCGCGCCGGCGAAACTCTTTGGACTGGACATGTCGCCATCGACGGCGACGACGGCGGCGGTAACACTGACGGCGAAGTACAGCAATCTGACGCCGAATGGCAACTCGGTGATCAACACGGTCATCCTGACTCCGCCGATCGGGGTCACTGTCACCGGCACTTCCTTCCCTAATGGCGGAAACAAAGTCACCTGCCCCGCAACGACCGTGAATAGCCTGGGCCAAACGGTTCCGGTGCCGGCCAACTCGATCTGTGTCGCGAACCTCCCGAGCGTAGCGAAGGCAGGCTGCTCTCCAGTTGCTTGCTCGTACAGTTTCAACGTGACCGCAACCCTGGCTAGCTCCTGCAACACATATACGTGGGCAGGACAGGCGTTCGCTGGAAACTCCTTCAACGGCGACACCTTTGAATTCAGGATCGCGAATTCGAGCGTCACGACGACTATCGGCACGCAATGCCCGCACAAGATCACCTCATCGGCCGGTTCCGGCGGCAGCATCGCGCCCCTAGGGGCCACGACGGTGGCTTGGGATGGCAGCCAGACCTACACCATCACGCCGAACTCCGGTTTTTACATCTCTGACGTCAAGGTGGACGGCGGCTCCGTGGGAGCAGTGGCCAGCTATCAGTTCACCATGGTGGAGGCGGACCACACGATTGCGGCGACATTCGCCGCGAAGAGTTTGACGATCGGTTCGGCGCCGACGAGCGCAGTCGTTGGCGTACCGTTCGATGTCGTCGTCGGTGAAACACCCGGTGGGCCGATTCCCACTTACACCTCGACCTGCGCGACGGCTTCGACGACTGACACCACGACGCCGAGAACATCCACTACGTTCTCGGTGACAATTTCGAGTCTCGGCGCTTGCACCATCACGTTCTCGGTGGGGGATTGGGCGCCGGCGCCGCTTACCTTGACCGCATACAAGGGCCAGATCGCGTGCGGCGACTACGACAGCAGTTTCGGACCGCCTGACCAGGTTACCAAGTTACTGGACCCGTACAGCACCAGCGCATATGCGGTGCCCGGAGGTTCCGGTTGGGGGCTGCGTCGCGGGCCCAACAAGGACGGATCCAATTGCTCCATCAAGGTGAACTACACCTGCGACCTGGACGGCGCAACCGCGATCGCAAACTGCAGTTGGGACAAGACAACCGCCCAAGGCCAGCTGGCGACGTTCGCTTACGTCTTCGTCTGGAAGGAAGTTTCGCCTGACGCAAACGGCTGGAAGAACTATCAGCCGCTGGTTTCGTGGGGTATTGCAAGCCCGGGAACGCCGGTCCCGTATGACCCGACAAATACCGGTTCCTTCAACTACAACTGGACGACCGCGCTGGCGTGCATCGATGAGATTTATCCGGCGGCTGTCGCAGGGAATCCGGCCACGTACCCCGACACGATTTTCCCGGCTATTCCCAGCGTTGCGCCGTTTACTGACTCGGGCAACGCGCCGGGCACGTATCCGCAGTATCAACCCACTGTCAAGGCGGGCGTTTGCGTGGGGCAGCAGGGCTCGACGTCGGTGGGTAACCCGGGTGGTCCCGTCAAGCTCCAGTTCTGGCACAAGGTGAATGACTACGCCGACGTGCTGGTGAAGGGTCCGAGCTAAGCGTCCATCAACCCATCAAGGGCGGCCCTCCGGGGTCGCCCTTTTTTTGCCTACTACGGAGGAGATGGCACCGGCGGAACGGCGCGCACCTTGCGGCTCGCGAGTAGGTTGCGCGTCTCGTTTACCATTTCCAGCGGAGGCTCGACGCCTTCCAACCGGTCGAGCGCAATCAGCGAGAGCATCGTGAGCGTCGCCTCGAAGAGCTCCTTGCGTTCGCGTGCTGCCGCGAGACTCGCCTCGAGCGAGTCCCTTGCGCCCCACAGGTCGCCTTGCTTCAGCAACGCATGCGCCTGCACGCGCTCGAGCAGCGGCACTACCCGCGCCACGCCGTTCGACTCGCTCGCGCGCGAGATCAGGCCCCGCACCAGCTCGAGCGCGGCGTCGACATCGCCCTTGCCCACCATGCACTCCGCGATGCGGGCTTCGAGGGTCGGGATCTGCTCCTCGGCACCGACGTGCGTGAAATTGGCCTTGGCTTCTTGGAGATGGGCGATCGCCTCGTCGTACCTGCCCAGGCAGAGTGACGCCCGCCCGAGATACCACTGGCAGCCGGCGAGGTAATAGCGCCACTGCGACGCTTTCCACAGCGGCAGCGTTTCCTTGAGAAGTGCTTCCGCCTCGGCCCATTCGCCGCGGTCGATCAGGATGTCGGCGCTGTTGTCGCGCGCAAGCGCTGCGGCCACCGTGTCGCCAATCTTCACTGCTTCGACACGGCCCTGCTCGAAATAGGAAAGCGCGTCGTCCCAGTTCCCTTCCCAATAGGAAATCGCCCCGATATTCGCCAGCACGTCGGCCTGCCGGTTGCGGTTGCCCGATCGCTGATAGAACTCGAGCGATCGCTTCATCAACGGAAGCGCGCCCTCCTTGCCGAGGTCGCCGTACGCCCACGCCATCACGAAGTAGGCATCACCGAGCGCCTCGGGATCGTCGACCGCCTCCGCTTCGGCCACGATGCGTTCCGCGCTTTCGATGGCTTCGGCGTGCTTGCCCTCGTACTGAAGCAGGATCGCATGCCAGGCGCCGGCCCGTACCGCCTGCCGCGCGGCCTCCACACCTTCCAGACCTTGCAGCGTTGCGCGCCCCTGTTCCGCCCACTGCTTGGCGAGCTCGTACTTGCCGAGCTTTTCCTCCATGTGCGAGAGCTTGAGCAGCAGCTCCGCGTCGGCGAAGGGATCGCTTGCGACCAGCTTGCGAGCGGCGTCATAAGCTTCGGACGCTTTGCGGAACTCGCCCGCGCGGCGCCATGCATCGCCGAGCGCCTCGTGCACGGTGGCGATTTCCTTGCCGCCCACGTCCTCGATCTGGCGCCCGGCCTCCAGGGCGCGCATGTACAGGCTCGCTGCCTCGATGAAGGCGTAGACCGCCTCCGCGCGCTTCGCGGCCGCCGTCGCATAGCGCCACGCAGGTTGGAATTCGCCCGCTTCGAGGTAGTGCAGCGACAACGTGGCCGCGGCCTCTTCCGGGAAATCCATTTCCTCCTCGATGTGCGCCGCGACCGCACCGTGAAGTTGTCGCCGGAGCTTGAACGGCAGCCCTTCGTAGGCCGAGTCGCGCAACAGCGTGTGGCGAAAGCGCAGGTACCCGTCGGGCTCCTCTTCGAACAGCTCATGCAGCCGTGACAATGCCGCGGCGTCGGGCGCCGGACCATCTTCACTGGAGTAGAGCCAGCGCAGCATGCGCGGGTGAAATGTCAGGCCGAACACTGCGACGCGACGGACCAGCGCCCGGTCGTCGGGCGCCAGCGTGTCGATCCGCGTAATCGTCGCCGCTTCGGCGGACTCGGGCAGGTCCGCCGTTCCGCCGGAGTCGATCGCCGAACGCAGCAAGTCGCGCAGGAATTGCGGATTGCCTCCGGATCGTTTCGCGACGACATCGAGGACATGCGCCGGAAGCGGACTCTGCGCGGTCGCGAGCTGAGCCAGGCGCAGCGCATCCTGCGGCGCGATCGGATTCAGATCGATGCGGACTGCCTCGGGCGATTCGGCCGCCTCGAATCCTGTGCTCAACGGACGGCGCCCGATGGCGAAAAGCCACGGCCTGGAGGCGAGCCCTCTGGCTATATGGGCGAGGAGCTCGGCCGAGGCTTTGTCCATGTGGTGCACGTCGTCGATCTCGACGAGAAGCTTGTCCGGCACCACTGCCTCGAGGAAGCGGGCGACGGTTTCGTGCATCTTCGTGCGCCGGTTCGTTTCCGCCAGTTCCAGGACCTCGGGCGTGGCCGCAATTTCAACGTCGAACACGGCGGCGAGGAGCGGCAACCATGGCGCGAGGTCGGGTGCCTTGGTGGCGACCTCGGCGCGAATGCGCTCTTCCACGACCGCGTCCGGCGTTTCGCGCCCGAATTCATACATCTCACGCAGCAACTCGCGCCACACGACATACGGGATCGATGACGTGTACGCCTCGCAGGTGGCGTGCAGTTTCTGGAATCCGGCGACCGCGTCGCGCAGTGCTTCGAGCAGCCGGGTCTTGCCGATCCCGGCGTCGCCGATGATTTCGATCAGGCGACCTGCGCCTCCGCGCGCGCTCGTGTACGCCTTTCTGATCACGCCAAGTTCGGTGTTGCGGCCCGTCAGCGGCAGGCGTTGCAGTGAGACCTGGCGGTTGCGCGACCCGCTGGCGCGGCCGACGGACCACGCCTGGATCGGCTCTGTCTTGCCCTTGACCGCAAACGGCTCGAGCTGAGTGGTGTCGAACAGCGTATTGGAACGTTCGAGCACGTCACCGGTCGCGTAGATCTGACCGGGTTCGGCCTTGGACATCACGCGCGCCGCGAGGTTGACCGCGTCGCCCATGACGGTATAGGTGCGGCGGTACGGCGGGCCGATGTCGCCGGCGAAGACGGAGCCGCGATGCACGCCGATGCGGATCGGCAACGAAAACCTGCTCTCGACGATCTTGCGCAACGCGAGAAGCATGTGTTCTTCGCTGTCGCCGGTGGCCTTCGGCGCGCCGGCGGTAAGGATGAGCTTGCCGCCGTCGTGGTCGACGTCGGAGCCCAGGAACGTGACCTCCAGTTCCTCGGTCGCGGCTTCGACAACCCTTACCAGTTGGTGCAACGCCTCCGCGGCCACGGCTGGACCGCTTTGCTCGATCAGCGCGTCCGTCCCCTCGTAGTGAATGAACGCGATGGTGACCGGGCGATGTTCGGAAGCTCCGCCCCCGCCAACCACGTGGGCGCGAATGGCAGGCGACAGGCAATGCAGCGTCAGGTCCGGCGGCGAATTTGGCCGGGGAATGTACGGCATCGACGCTTCATGACCGGGAGGCTCGCCCTCAAGCAGGACGCCCGATGCCCTGGACTCTCCGAGGCAATCCTTCGGCAGAAGCGCGGCTGTCTCAACGCTGACGAGAATTTCGCCTGCGTTGGCCTCGTGCTCCATCGCGACCGTGCGCGTCCACGCAGGGCCGGTGGGTAGCATCTCGAGGTGGGACGTGCCTACTGCGAAGAAGTGGAAGAGCCCCGTGTGCACGCCCTGCGACATCCGCAGCGTGACCTTGGCGCCCGGGAGCTCGATCCTTCCAACCACGTCGAGTTCGCGACGCATCCGCACCGCGGCCGTGCAGGCGCGCTCTGCGTGGCCGTCGCCCTGGAACCATAGCAGCTGCGCGTCGCCGCCGAACTTGAGCAGGCTGGCGCCCTTCTCGTAGGCGACTTTCAGGATCGCCGCGAAACTGCCGCCGATCGTGTCGGTGATCTGTTCGGCGCCTTCGCGGCCGCCTCTCCGTGCCAATTGTTCGGAAAGCTGCGTGAAGCCGGAAATATCGGCGAACACCGCGGAACCTTCCGCAGTCCAGCTGCGACCTTCGGGATCGTCGATCAGATGCTGCTGGAGAATGCGGGCCAGGTACGGGACCGCGCGTTCGGCGTTGGCTTCAGACATGGTCAGCTTTGGTTCGTGTTCCGGGTTCGCCGAGTGCGCACATGTTACATCGCCGCGCCGGATGCCCGCGTTTGGCGCGGGCAACAAAATGCCGACGCCTATGCGTTGCCGCCGCTGTCATCCGGTGAGTGTGCGCGAACGACCCAGCCTTTAACGTCGGCGCCGAGTTCCCGGCGCAGGACCGCCGGAACGATATGAATGGCTTCGAAGCCTGCAGATTCGAGCACACCCTCGGCGTAGGCGCGTGCATGGCAGTACCGTCCATGCGGCTGTAGTCGATAGGCTTCGATATCGTCGTCGCGCTCGACGGTAAAGGCGATGAAGCCGCCCGCGCGAAGCGCGCGCCGTGCCGCGTGCATCAAGGGTTGCAGGTCGCCGAAGTAGCACAACGTGTCGGCAGAAGCGATCACGTCGAAAGTCGCGACGCGAGTAGCGAGAAAGCGCGTGATTTCATCCTCGTGCAGGCTGTCGTAGGTTGCCCGCGTTCGGGCCCTGGCAAGCATGCCCGGTGACAGGTCGACGCCCGTGAGGGAACGCGCGTAGGGTTTCAGCAGCGGTCCGCACAATCCGGTGCCGCAACCCGCATCGAGGATGTCGTAACGGCTTCCTGACGATTCGAGCGCTGGTCCCAGAACCTTGAGCAACTGTTGGGGAGCCTCGTAATCGAGCCGGTGCAGCAGAACATCATCGAAGCTGGCCGCGAAGCCGTCGAAGGTCGTCCGCACATAATCATCGGACGCGCGCTCCGGAATATCGTCGCCGCTGCATGCGGCGAACATGTGAGCCGGAATTGGGTTTTCGGGTTCGACCGTCCGCCAATGCCTGAATATTTCCGCGGCCTCTTCATGTGCGCCTGTCATGTACAGCGCATAGCCAAGCCGATAGTGGGCACGCGCGTGGCCCGGATTGAATTTCAGCACTTCGTGGTAGGACGCGATGGCTTCGCCCAGGCGGCGGGATTCGCGCAATGCGTTGGCCAGGTTGAAATGGGCATCGGCAAAGGCGGGGGAAATATCGACTGCGCGGCGCAAAGCCTCCACCGCCTCATCCATATGCGCGCGCGCCCGCAAGACGACACCGAGGTTGTTCCACGCTGCGGAATGACGCTCGTCCAGCGCGAGAGCACGTCGATAGGCGGCTTCGGCCTCGTCCAGCCGCGCCGATTCCTTGAAGAGATTGCCCAGATTGCTCCACGCGTCGACATACTCCGGGGCCAATGTGAGCGCGCGTTGCACGAACCCCAGGCCCTCGTCGGTACGTCCCTGCTGGTGGCGCAAAACGCCGAGGAAGTGCAGCGCGTCCACGTTTTGCGGCATGGCGCTGAGTACCTTGTGATAGACAACTTCCGCCTCGCGCAATTCGCCCGCGCTGTGTCGACGGATCGCCGCGCGCAATGCTTCCTCGGGCGTCATTCCTCCGGGAAGGCGCTTTTTCCCGCGTGTCGCGGCGCGTTGGGTCGCACGATTCATGGCGTGAATTGGCTGATTCGCCTCTGTTCGCTTCAATCGCGATTGTCGGTCATTGGAATTGGGATCACAATCACCGGCCGCCTCCGTCTGCACCGGTGGAGGCTTGGCTGCTGATCAATTCACAACGGGAGATGTTATGGACGGAACCAGGAATCGCGGCGCTACACGCGTTGGACATCACGTGCTCCTCGGCGCATTTGCGGTCGCGGCCGCAGTCGGCGCGACAGGTGCCGTGGCGGCAACGGACATATTCGCAAAAATTGGAGACATCAAAGGGGAATCCACTGACGACAAGCACCACAATGAGATCGAGGTGCTCGCGTGGTCGTGGGGAGTCAACGGCGCGATAGCGGGAGACAAGAAGAATCCAGGCGTCCCGGCGTGCGGAGAGCCGTTGTCGATCGACAAGTCCATCGACAGGGCGTCGCCGCTTCTCGTGACGGGCGCCGCGCTCAATACGACCTATCCCACGGCTCAAATTACCGTGCGCAAGGCGGGCAAGGACCAACAGGAGTTTCTGGTCGTGAACCTCGCCGGCGTCACGGTGAAGGCGCTGGTCAACGGCGGCCCCGATGCCGCGGGCGGCATGAAGGAGCGATTGACGCTCGCGTACACATCCGCAACGTTCAACTACAAGCCGCAAAAGCCTGACGGCTCCCTGGACGCTGCAATAACAGGCACCGCCCCGGGCAGCTGTCCGTAGCGCCAGCACCCGCGGCCATACAGCGCACCACCCCGGCGTATGGCCGCGGACATTGGTTAACCCCCGGGGCGCCACGCCGGCCTACCCAGCGAAATCCTCGATCGCCGTGCCGATCAGGCCTTGCCGGGCGGCGCCGACTGATGCGCCGACCACGCAGCAACAATTTCACGGTGAAGGGGCACGTTGTCCAGGAAGCTGCGCCGCAAGGAATCGTCGCTGATCGTCGCAGCGCGTGTCTGCAGTTCGGCGTGTACGCTTTCCAGCAGTTCGACGGCGCGCGAATCGCCGGCGTGCGCAAGCACCTGTTGGCAAGTGAACAGCACCAGCCGCGCGTAGGCGCCCTCTATCCCCTCGGGGCTGGTACTCGCAACCAGCAGCCTTTCCACGAGTTCCAGCGCGGTGGGCATGTCCTCCTTGGCCAACGCGACGCGCGCCAATCCGGCCATCGCATCGTGGTAGCCGCCAACGTCCGTCGCGCGCGCCACTGATTCGGCACGTTCGAACGTCTCGGCCGCGGCATCGTGATGCCCTAAAGCCAACTCGGCTTCGCCAAGGCGCAGCAGCGTCTGCACCTCGTAATCCGCCGCCTGCGTGGCCACAGCGACGTCCAACCCGGCGCGCGCCAGCGCGACCGCTTTTTCGGCGTCGCCCTGGTGCAACGCCAGCTGCGACAAATTGCCGAGCGGACTGCATTCCAGCGCTCGCGCGCCGATGGCACGACTCAGCTTCAGCGCGTCTTCGAGGCAAGGCTGAGCGTGGTCCAGCTCGCCAAACCAGAGCCAGTCGGCCCCTAAGTTGCTGAGCGCAACGGCTTCGCCATGGCTATCGCCAAGCTCGCGCCAGATCGGCAGATCCTGGAGGTCCATCGCGAGTCCCGTGACCTGGTCGTCCTGCATGCCGGCAATCAGCGACAACGCGTTGAGGAAAACACCTTCGACGCGACGCATCCCCAAGGCGCGTGCCTCGGCCAAGCCCTGTTTGGCCAATACTTCGCCGGCGGCGAAGTGGCCCTGGACACCCAGCGCGTCTGCCACCAGTCTTTGAGCTTCGAGACGCGATGCCACGTCGCCTGCGCGTTCGGCCAAAGCCATCGCGCGGCGCGCGGCGCTTTCCTGCATACCGTAGTCGGACGTGCGCATTCCCAGCAAGCTGCGCCGCCGCGCGGCAAGCGCGCGTCGCCGGTCGTCATCGAGCGCATCGGCCGCTGCCTCCATCGCATCCAGCGCGAGGCGCTGCTCCTCGCGCATGCCCTGCAGTCCCAACGTGTATTCGCGTACGACCAGAAGTCGCCAACGGCGGTCAACAACTGCGGGTGAGTCGGGACTGGCGTCGCGATCCAGCAGAGCCATGGCCCGGTCGACGTCGCGCAGTGCGACCTCGTGAGCGTAGCGCGTCCTCGCATGTTCGGCCGCGCGGGTGAAGTACTCGCTTGCTTGCACGCTGTCCTCCGCCAGCTCGAACTGCTCGGCGGTGGATGCCAGGAAGTCGTTGGCGCGCGCGCCTTGGAGTCCAGCCAACCAAGCGGCTACCCGCGCATGAAGCGACCGCTTGGTGCGCTTGAGCAATGTCCCGTAGGTAACGTGGTGCAGGATCTGGTGGCTGAAGGCGTATTCACGCACGTCGTCCAGCGCAGACTGCTGTCGCGGCAGCGTAAGTTCGCGTCGCGCCAGCGCGGGCAGGGATTCGGGCGCTCGAGGGCTGAGCGCGGCCAATGTCCGATCCCAGAACACCGGACCGATCACGCTGGCCTGTTGCAACGCCAGCCGCTCCGGCTTCGGGAGCCCGTCGAGCCGGGCCTGCAGAACGCCTGTGAGCGTTTGCGGGATCTGCGCAGCCTGCACCTTGTCCGGGCGCAGCGTCCACGGCACAGTTGTGGAGTCGATGGCCCCCTGGTCGATCAGCATCTTGACCAGCTCTTCCATATAGAAAGGGTTTCCCTCGGCTCGTCCGATGATAAGTGCGCGCAGCTCGGCAGGACTTGGCTCGATCTTTCGCAGCAGTTCGTAGGCAAGCACACCCATGTCGCTCGTGCCGAGTGGATCCAGATCGATGCGCTGATGAATCTCTTCGCGGCTCCCCCAGTCGGGCCGGCGCTCGAACAACGTCGGCCGCGACAGGCAGAGCATGAGCATCGGCACGTCACGATTGACTTCGCAGAGATGGTCGAGAAAATCGAGCGACCCGTCGTCGGCCCAATGCAGGTCTTCGATCTGCAGCACGATGGGACCTTGGGCGGCGGCACGCCGGAACATCTGCGCCGCGGCGTGGAATGCCCGGTTGCGGATCTGCCGGGGATCCTCCCTGATTCCCCTGACGTGGCGGCTTTCGCCAAAGTCGATCCCGATCAGATGGCCCAGCAAATGCGCCTGCGCCTGCGCCATGTCGGCACCGTCCCCGGCGGCCAGCAGTGGTGCGATGCCGTTTTCGATCTTGTATCTGGCGGCGTCGATGTCGTCGCTTTCGCCGATATGAAACCAGCGGGCAACAATATCGCGCAGCAGTCCATAGGGTTGGTCCGGCGTCAGCGGATTGGCGCGGCCGTTGACCATGCGGATCGCCTTGGGCTGCAGATCGATCCAGTCTTCGAATTCGCAAAGTAGACGGCTCTTGCCCAGGCCGACGTCGCCGACGACGGTGAGCGCAGCAAAAGTACGTCCGCTGCAAAGGCGGTGAAACGCTTGGCGCAACTGTTCCAGCTCGGCATCGCGGCCAATCATGCGCGTCTCGACACCCTCGATGCCGCGTGCTGCCATCCGGAACGCACGCGGCCTGGCGCGCAACACTACGTAGGTGGAGATGGGCTCGTCGATACCTTTCACCGCCAGGGGCGGCTGTGGCGCGACGTCGAAGACCCCCGACACATGCCGGTAGGTGTCCTGACTG